>Ga0307947_1003873_pt1 | contig 11942 bp, 15 predicted proteins | sample OrgLakmetagen232_FD_201840 | JGI IMG/M metagenome (GOLD analysis project Ga0307947, IMG submission 201840) | Saline water microbial communities from Organic Lake, Antarctica - #232 | ecosystem: Environmental > Aquatic > Non-marine Saline and Alkaline > Saline | place: Antarctica: Organic Lake...
CTGATGCCGTAGGAGTAGCTGACTTTGCGGACAAATGCCTTGCTCTGTTTGATCACTGACCTTGTCTCTTTTTCTGGTTTCTTGTTCAGTCTGGCCTCCTTCTCTTCTTGAAGCTGCCTTTTTTTTTTGCTATAGCTCAACTGCCCTCGCTGGCGGATATAGCTGTGTAACCCTTACCCCTTAATTCAACCAAGGATAGGGTACAGTGATTGTCACTGTTATCCCTTCTACATTCTTTTTGCTTCGTCACCCACCTGGGCAAGGATCCCACACAAGTCTTCCGCACTGCCACCAAAACAGGCCAGGCCAGCAAAAACGTGGCCTTTCACTTCTCTCCTGCTACATGGTGTTGAGTCCATCCATCACGTAATGTTACTCCATTTCATACAATGTTGTGATTGAAGATCTGACGTAAGGAACAAACGTTTTTGGTCATTGTTTATAATGTTGCCGCACTCACACGAAACTGACGCAGCGTCACAATACACACGCTACATTATAAACAATAACCAAAACTTCCTCATTGAACGGACCCATAAAGGATTTATCAGCATCCTAGGTGCTGCAGCCACACAGCAACGCAGGAACCTGCACCTGTCAGGAGAGGAACACGCAGAGAAGGGCACAGGATAAAAAACTACACAGGCAGTAAAAACCGCTTTCAAATTATTTAAGGAAAAGTAGCCACTTTGGTTCTAGGGCACACTTCAAAAAGGTAGCGAAAACGACACCCCTATCGGCAACGTGTTGCAGGAAGGTATTCCAGCCTGTGAATATTACACCCCGCAAGAAGCCACAGGGTTTCCAAGTACTTCCAATCACTTGTTAAGCTTGTACCAAAAACCTTGTGAAAAGGTGCACATCTAAATGAAGGCTAATCCAACGGTAACACTGAAGATGGTTCGACTCCACAAGGCCATTGTTAATATGTTAAAAGGTGTACATCTAAGTGAAGATTAGTCCAGCGGTAACACTGAAGATGGTTCGACTCCACAAGGCCATGGTTAATATTTGAAAAGGTGCACAAATAATTGAAGGCTAGTCCAACGGTAATACTAAAGATGGTTCGACTCCACAAGGCCATCGTTATTATAACTAATCTATGACCCTACTGTCTGAGTCCTTGGTTATGGACTATGGATTGACACTTCGTAACACCTACCTTATTGTAATATTTTATAACCCTAACTTTTATTCAATTCCTGTTCTACCCCCATTCTAGAGAGCGCTACAGCTTCTGTTCCCCAGACAGTGCTCCCTGGGCAGGCTCCTGTACGACAGAGAGACAGAGATGCAATGAAGTTATAATTGATCTCTACCCGCGTGTGCTTGTTTTTTGTGGTGTGCGAAAGGGGGGATACACAAATATTGTGAAGTGCGAATTATTGTGCAACAACATCAATCAGCTGGTCTTTACAATAACTTAGAAAAATCAAGCTTTGTTGAGTGAGCTTGCAATCTTGATACTGCCTGGATCCCGCTCCAGGCAGGACTGGATCCCGCACACAGTTCCAAGAATACAATGACTAGATTACTGCTGCAACGGCGCGATGGACATCAATGTATAAAGCACGAGGAGGCTCTGTTTTGTAACCTGCCATATGAACACAAATAGGCCAATAGAGTAAACGCATTCGGAGCATGGCAGGTACACACGCGGCTCACCTCCTGCAATACCAGCCTATTGCGAGTAAAGATCCTCACTTGAGTCCTTTGCTCGAAATAGCTGAGGGCGTAGGAGGTCAGCAGCGTGTGTACCTGCATGCTATGTTCCGCTTGCGTTTGCGTTTGCTCGTTGTGTCGCTCGGATGGGGTGCAAGTCCGCCCGTTCTTTATAGGAATAGTAAGGTGCCAAGGTAGCATACAACCACCTCCGTCACAGCCCGCCTGTCCATCAATCCAACACCAACTCCCACAGTTCCAGTGACAGCAGATTGATGCCTTGCGGTTTGGAGTCCAGCTTCCCAAAACACAGGGTGTAGCTGCGCAGCTGCTCGCCTTGCTGTGGCCCGCTGCGTCGCGGACACCCCTGGCAATCTGCAAGGGGTATCTGCGACATCGCTGGTGATGGAAGTGCTGAGGCCGTCCTGTCAGTCCTGCAGCAGCAGCCTTGTGGCCGAGGGCAGTGGTTGCCCCTTACTCTCACTCGCAATAGGCTGAGGGCGTAGGAGGTGAGCAGCATGTGTACCTGCCATGTTCCGCTAGCGTTTACTCTATTGGCGTATTTGTGTGTGTAGATGTGTTACTAGGATGGTCCTTTTGACCTAGTGCTACCAAGTGACACAAATCACTAGAGACCAATGTCCTGTTCATGCTGCATTACATTGTGAAGATGAAACCCTTCAATAGACATACCTCTCGTCTAATTTGTGAACTGATATTGATCATCTTTTGTGCCTGCACTGTACTCCACTCACCGACACCGCGTCCAGGGGGGTGCAACTTGACACACACGTCAGGAAGGACAGCCATTCGGCTGCAGCACCTTTGCTGTGCCAAAGAGTCTTGCAACCAAGACTTCAAACAAAAGAGCTTATCATTGCTTTAAAATGATAAGCTCCTTTATTTGAGCTCAGCGCCCACTTGACCACTCTGCTCCCAAGGACAAGGCGCTCGTCCCAGCCTTTTCCACGACCGACCACGCCCGGTCGCAGGAACCCAACCCATCCCCGCACTCCAACAGCTGTATGAAGTTCTGAAAACGAGCACTCCCGACAGCCAGAGTTGCTCCAGTCAAGCTCTATGACCAGCATCTCCGAGGCCCCACGTGGCAGCTTCTGTGCGTGTAAATTTCAAGTTCATAGCTAGTGGTCACAAAATTGCCTTTCCAGATCTGATTGTTGATTACAAATGAGGTACTGGTTTTTGTACGAGCGTTGTGTGTGAATGTATATGTGTTACGGTGATGTTTTAAGTGTCCCGTTTTGCTCTGGTCGTGGTGTGTGTGGATACATAATGAAAGTAACTATCGGTGTGATTGTGTCAGTGTGATTGTGTCAGTGCGTGCGTGCGTGCGTGCGTGCGTGTGTTGTGTGTTTGTGTGTGTGTATGTATGTATATATATGTGTGTGTGTGTGTTGTGTGTGTGTGTGTGTGTGTGTGTGTGTGTTCGTGTATGCCTGTATGTGTGTGTGTGTGTGTGTGTGTGTGTGTATTTGTGTTTGTGTTTGTGTGTTCGCGCACGTGTGTCACTTGTGCCTCCTTCTGTTTGCTCGGGCCAATTTTAAGCCCTAGCACTGGGAGAAGGGAGACACTCATCACTTGCAATAGCTGTTTGCAGTGGTGCCCTTGCCCCAGAGGTCGCCATGGGCTCGAAACGCAAATCCACTGCAGGAGGCAAAGAGGGGGGCCGTCGGTGGATGTAGTAGTCAACTGCGAAGAACGGAGAGGTTAAGAACCGAATGGCTGGCTGATTGAAAGAGAGCAGGGCAAATGCAGCCCCATGGCTGAGAAAACCTGCTGAAGCATTCTCCTTTTTCTCCTGATGATCAGATGTGATGACGTACCTGTGCAATGTGTACTTTGTAGCTTGTCCAGCTCACCTGTCGTGCGCTTGCCTCCTCTTCCTGTTGCCTTTGTACCCTCTCAAGGAGAACACAATGGCAGCAGCGGTGGAGTGGGCCTCGTCCTCGATCCTCGAGGGGGACACATTGGCAAGGAGGCAGGACAGACTCTTGTACTGCCAGCCAGTATATCACTGTAACAAAAGATTGCAATTGTATTTTTGTTTTTTAGGCTTTTGCGACCACACAGTCAGCGGGGCAAACTGTCTAATTAGCCTAGTTTTAAGCTTTATTTCCGTTATTCTATGGTTTATTATCCATTTTCCTACAATTCCTACAAAAGCATGGCGGTCCATCCTAGGTGGATTTCCTTCCAACTTATTATTAATGGTTTCCATACTATTTATTTCCGTTCACTATGTCTGATTGCTACACCGGGACACTCGCTGTGTCTGAGAGTACTGCTAGGTTTGCGGCAGCACTGGCAATTCGAAGGAAAAGAGCAGAAGCAGAGCAACGTCGCGCGGCAAGGGATGCACACCATCACCGGTGAGAAACAATTCTCTTATTCAAGTTTGAAAGAGGGATAAAGGTAGTGCAGCCCCAGAATCCTTAAACCTGATCTCGGTGCAACAACTTTGTCCCCACACTAGGGATCTGTGGGCGAAGCATCCACACAACGGACCGTACTACAAGGCAAGCCGTGAGGCAATCATCGGATCTATGATTTATGAGCTATATTCCACATACAATATGTGACAAAGAAAACTTGTTTTGGTGTAAACGAGGTTCTTACCTTTCCCCCCCCGTATGAACTTCAGGTCGCTCAGAGTGCACAAAGCAGCCAGCTGCCTTTTGCTGAGTGGAGGGCGAATTTGCGGCTTGAGGATCAGATTGGCTATGAGGTTGTGCCCCACAAAGGCCCCACAACAAACTTTGTTGGAGATGCGATGACCATGGTATGATATGGAGTGCAGTGATGGAGCGCAGTACAAATTGAAGCTGCCAGCTGAGAAACGAAGGTTGTACGTCAATGGTTTGCGATGAAATTGTGCGCTTTGAGGTTTTTGAGAGTACGCATGCAGCTCTTTGTGGGTGAGTTGTGTGCGTGTATCTGCACACTGAGCTGAGCTGCTAGTGTGTTGAGAACTTTGCAGTCAAAATGTAACCTTTTCAGCTGATAGTGAAGTCATCAATTTAAAAAAGGGCTAGCTACTCCTCTTGCAGTTGGATAAAAATGCTTTAGTAGTGGAGTCTCTGAAGCCACGCGCAGAGGCAGTGGATTTGAATCAAATTTTAGCGGACGCATGCAAGAGCTGCCAATTCAAGACGACCAAATGCCCCATTTCATATTTCACTCTAAACTGCTCTACCACATATTACACTCTAGCTGCATTTTTGGTCAAGACATACAAATGCATTACCACATATACAATCTAGACACAAATTTGATCATATTCAAGACGTTCAAATGCACTACCACATATTCCACTCCAGATACTAATTTGATCACAGTCAAGACGTTAAACTGCACTATCACATCTAAGTAATATGATATTACACATTTTTGGTTGCAGGCTGTCCCTCTGCCTTACAATCAATACATTCCCTCAACTGATTGCACCCATACAATCTGTTTCATGTGCTCCCATGCATGTTGCATGAGGATCTAAAGAAGTGCACCCACCCACACACAAACCTCTGCCCGTACTCGCAGGCAGCTGTCGATCTTAAGACGTGCACACACACACACACACACACGCACACACACACATACACACACAAACACAAACCATGCCATGTATTTGCAGGCAGCTGTCGACCTAGTCCACGAGGATCTTAAGAGCACACATAATACTCCCAGCTTGAGGGTAGAGAGCTCAGCATCACCACCTGTAGTGGAAGGAGGATCCGCAAACTGTGAAGCGCTTCAGTTAACTGACATACCCACCAGTACAACCGCCAACGAGGGCAGTGCAACAGCTGCATTTCAACGGCTTTGGTCACGACTCCAGGATCAAGGCAAGCTGAACGGGTGAGTGCTAAACCCCTGTGGGTTGCTCGTTGTTTTAGTTTCCAGTAATGGGCTCAATTCAAGCTTATCTCAGTCCTTTTGACATGAACCAGATGGGTTGCTCAGTTCCTTCGGTCCTGGAAATAGGACCAGTTCACTCTGAAACCGTGGCCCTTGTTATCGTCAAGCGTAGTTTTTGCTGCTTTGGGTGACTCTACTTGCTGTCTCAAGATTTGCCCTTCTGTAAGTGCAAGGCAGTGCTCACACAATTTGAGACTTGACGACGTGCACCATTTGCATCTGCTATTCATTTACAGCAGTTGAGTTTGGCACAGAACACGAAGCCAGTTAGAGAATAGTTTTTGATCTGAAACAATCAGGCTGGCTTTGACTATGACTATGACTATCCATTTGTGGCGTGAAATGTTTTTGCAGGAGTGGGATACATCCCCTGAGCATGTGGCAGGCCTCTTAACTAGGTGCTGGGGAGATATGAAAGGAAAGGGAATACCTTATTTCAGATAGGTATGCTGGCTGTGATAGCACTTCATCAAGGGAGGAAGTTTCGCCGCTAGGTGCCCACACCAGACAACGAAAGGACAGATAACTGTGGTTCAGGAGAGTTGTCACAGTCTTGTTGCAAAAGAAAAGGAGCGGAAAGGGTCCCAGGAATTTGGCCTCTCCATGCCAGGTTCTGATCTTAAGGTAACCAAGACTGAGGTACGCCTGTGATTTGTCAGTGAGTAACTTTTAACAGTTCTCAGCACTCCAACGGATCAAGTGGGGTTTGAGCTTCATTCTTCCATACTCTTGCATTCTAAAATTAGCTCTGATGTTACTGTGTCCCGAGTAGCTGCCGCTCACAGCTTCCAGGAGCTGCTAGAGAGGAGAAGAGAGCATCAAAGGAGTCAAATTAACACATAATTGAGGAGGAAAAAGGGGGGGGGGAAGAAAAACCATGCAGGCTGAAAAAACATTCCCCAATCTAACTAAGGAAAAGGCACCACTTTGGTACCGGGTACCACAATACTCCTCCACCAAAAGAAAAAAAAGATTAATGGGGATCAGGAGGGTTGCAGGCTCGACCTGAAACGGTCTCCTGATGAATTTTGATAAAAATGCTGGAAAGGGCACGTCTGGTATGGACAAGTTTTGCAGCGTAATTGAAAGAACGAACATGAAGCTTTGAAGCAAGTTTCTTGACTCTCCGAGGAACAAGACCTAGCTCCTTAAAAGGCTTCAGCGTGTGATTGTTGTAGAGGGTGCCATCCACTCCCAAAAGGATGGTGTGGAGGATTACAGAGGCTCCTCGAAGGATGAGCAGAGGCATCTGTGTTGTTTGTTTTGTTCTTGTGATCTTTATTAGGTCGGTGCTGTTGGGAGAAGGTGGATCTGCTGGTGGCTTCAAGGAAAAAGAGGGATCACACGAAAAGTAAGTTTGGTGAGGTAATCCTGAGTTTATTTATCATCGTGACATACAATATTGGAGCTTCTACACAAGCTTCGTGCTCCTTCAGAATGCCAACGTTGTGCCTTTTTTCCCTTTCCAAGTTTTTTTCGTAGGTGCTACAAGTCTGGTGCTACGACAAAAAATTATCTCAGTTCTTACACGTTTTACATACGCAGCCTAGCAGTCAGATGTTTTGATTGATGGCTTTAATTGTAACCAATGTAACCAATATGTGCACAGCAAACACCTCGGCACCACTTCAACCATTCATTTGATCATATTTTTGATTGATATCAAGGGTGTTGTTTGCCAAAAGTGCAGCTGTTGACCTTTTTGATCGCTTGTTTGTTTGGGTCTTGCCATGCAGGCTGGAGCCTTTGTAATCCAAGCTAAACTAAATTAAATTGCATAAGCACAACAACGTGTAAAGAGAATAAATAGAGAGTGCAAAATACACTGCATTTTCCAATTTTCATTGGATCTCCCAATTTAGCATCGCAACAAGCACCTCTTTCCCTCAACTTTTAGATCCACAGTCATTTATTGCATGCGTACGCAGTGTGCAGCACGTCCAACTTATACGCACATAAATCACACCCACACAGCCCTTTACAAACAGCTGCAGTGCTCGTTTTCAGAGCAATGGTCTTCAAACACGTTTTAATTTTAACTTTAAGTAACTTCAAGTTAAAGAAAGTAAGAACACTCGCGCAACATATCCAGCCTTTCAGCGGCAATTGAGCACCCTTGCCTTTTTTCAAGTGCTTCACATGCGCTGAGGGGCAACAACAATCCTTGCATATTTTTCCCTTCTATTTACAGCTCTGTTTGGACTTCCGATCGTCAAGTACCTAGACTGGACGATGATGCATATTGCAGCACCCTAAGGCGTTGACCAGGGCAGAGTTAATAATTGGCCGTGCCAACAATAGCTCTGACACGGCGCCGGTAGTCGACATTTCTAGCATGATCGCGGACCACAGCATGCCATGAAGATAAGCAGGGTTTTAACGCTGCTCTACCTCTTTTTATAGAGGCAAGCGTGCAACGACCTATAATGTCAGCCCTGTTGCACCTCCCCCTTGTCCCTTGCTCTTTTGCTGCTCCTCCAATCAAAGCCTGCCGTCATCTTTGCTAGTCCACGCGCACTGGGTGACCCCCAAGCTCCAGTCATGCCATTCCTGCCCAACCCTGCATCATAAGGAAAAAAGAAAAAAGAAATAATGTGCGCAAGTGCCTGAGGTGGGCAACCTACCTCTAAAACGGTAGCATGCATGGCACACACAAACAGCGCACTACATGCACACACACAACTACACAAACAATACACTACCCCTACCTCTAATAAAACGGTAGCATGCATGGCACACACAAACAGCGCACTACATACACACACACAACTACACAAACAATACACTACCCCTACCTCTAAAACGGTAGCATGCGTGGCACACACAAGCAGTGCACTGCATGCACACACACAAGCAGTGCACTACATGCATGGCACACACAAGCAGTGCACTACATGCACACACACACACACACAACCACACAAACAATACACTACCTGCAGTCACAAGCAATGCTCAAACATACACACGCACACACGTTCTTATCAGCAGACACTGACTGACCTGCATCTATGCTTTTCTGGGTGCTGATATGAGGGCTACGACCCACAGGGCTGTTGCCTCCGGGAGAAGAGTGGTGAGTAAGTGGTGGGATATTTTTTGGGCTTCCATGGCTGAGAGAAGCGAGATTTTGGCCAGAGCATGGTTGGCCGTGTGCGTGATGGCAGATGCGCGGATGTCCTGAAGGGGGTGCTGCAATGCTCTGGTGGCTGTGAGCTTCAGCGCTGCTAGGCAGCCCTTGCTGTGCTGCTGGGGGGCCTTGCCATGGTTTTAGGGGCACGGGACCAGACAGGAACCCTACGAGCGTGTACATATGCAGTGCACACAGAGTGAGAGCAGGTGAGAGGCTGGATGTTGTTGCTGAAGTTTTGGGCCACAGGGCGGGATAGAGATCCTGCAAGCAAGATCGTAAGAGGGAAAAAAAACTACGCAGGAAGTGAAAAACCACTCGCCACATTAATCAAGGAAAAATAGCCGCGCGTTTGAAGTAAAATGGTTACTATGACGATTGTTGATCTCAAGTCATGAAGTCACTTGGGGATTGTTGTGTACAAGCCCACATGTATGCTGTTGTTGTGTACAAGCCCACATGTATGCTGTTGTTGTGTACAAGCCCACATGCTGTTGTGTACAAGCCCACATGCTGTTGTGTACAAGCCCACATGTATGCTGTTGTTGTGTACAAGCCCACATGCTGTTGTGTACAAGCCCACATGTATGCTGTTGTTGTGTACAAGCCCACATGTATGCTGTTGTGTACAAGCCCACATGCTGTTGTGTACAAGCCCACATGCTGTTGTGTACAAGCCCACATGTATGCTATTGTTGGCGTATTATAGGTCAAGGGAAGATAGCAAACTCCCTACTACGAGGTTGAAACAAACTGAAATTTGATAAATAAAAAGGGAGCAAGAGGGGCAGGCTGGAAGTGATAAAAGAAAGGAGGGGGAGCTGCTACCTACAAAGTTAAGGCATGCTGTGAACAAGGCAGTATAAACAAATGTCGTGATCAAGGCACTGGGAAAAAGACGGTAGTGAAAAGCATGTTGGAACCTATCTAACTTGCTTGAAAAGGTGATGAAGAAGGCACTTGCGGGGAGATTCCATGTGCGGAAGCGAGATTTGTGTGCATTTCAGAGACAAGCACCCAGTGAGACCATGCATGGTAACAAGCGCAATGGCAGCCGTCTAGTGAATGGAACAGGGAGGGTTTCGGCATTTTAAGGTACTTTGGTGTTTGAGTAAAACGGTGTGGAATTTAGGAAACAATTTGTGTGTGCAGTGGCACAGTGGCGCTTGTCCTTTTTATCATACCTCTTTGTGGTCAACGGGATTTTCAGGGTGTAATAACAGTAGAAGTACCAAAGTGGCTTCTTTCCTTGTTTCTATGTGGAGGGTGGTCTTCACTGCCTGGGTAGGCCTTCTGCTTTTTCTTGCTGAAACGTCACACAAGCTACCACTTTCTTGCAGTAGGCGCATATCCATGATGTTGCTTGCTTTTGTGTTTGTTGCCTTAGAATTGAAACGCACCGGCATACAGAGGAAAGACGCTGACTGTATTATTAGCACCCTAATGTCCTTGCAAACTAGACCTGAAAAAAAAGAAAGAACAACTACGCAGGCAGCCAAACACTCCCTGCATCAATTAAGGAAAAGGAGACACATCGGCCCAAAGTGCCGTTAGTCTTCCCCACCAAAGACCTGATATAGACCCATTGCTTTCTTTGCCATCATAATTCATCCTCCCGACCATCTTTCCTAAGTCCCAGATTGTTCTTGTCTTGCACCCATGCTTATAACCAGCACGCACCTACACTTGCGCCCAACATGCATACCGCCCACGCTAGTAAACTTGCTTACTTGCACCCAAAATGTACCCATGCTGCATACTCACGTACTTGCACCTAACATGTATCCATGCTGTACACTTGCATAATTGCATCCAGCATGCACCCGTGCTAGTATACTTGCATACTTGCACCCAGCACGCACCCTGGTCATCCTGATGACTCATCTCTTGCACTGTGGCATCAGGATGAATAACACCACCTCCTGCTGCTGCTGCTGCTGCTGCTGCTGCAACTGCCCTTCCACCGCTCTGCTGCTGCTGCTGCTTCCTAACAGCATGTTGTTGTGCACCTCCTGCTGCTGCTGCTGCTGCGTCCTGCTGCTGTTCCAGAAATTCCTGACTGAGGTCCTTGGGAGTGTACTTTGTTGAGTCGGTCAGGGAAGGAAGTGCTGGCATTGTGGAGTGGCCGGTGGGAGAAGTGACAGGGAGTCTCGGCACAGCTGAGTGGGCAATATAGGCTTTGTGGCAAAATGGGGTGGGAATACGTGGCTCCACGACCTACGCGATGAGGAGGAAATGGGGCTTGTGTGAAGGGTCGGCTAGATCCTTATGTTATCTTTGTATCAAATGCAGAGCCAAGATAGGCATTTGTGGCAAATACCATTGAATACACGGTCACGCATGTTGTGCTAATGCTTGGCTCCACGACCTGTGTGAGATAATAAAAGTGGCGCTTCAATTGTACCAGATCACCGTGTCTGACATTTTTATTGCTTGAATAGGCTACAATGCACCTTGAGCCATTTGAACCCCTTTCGTGTGAAAGGAGGGCGTCTGCCTGAACCAAAACTAAATGCTTGCTTGAGTGGTAGGTGCGCAGTTATATTGCACAGTTACATATATAATCAAGGTAGGGTAAATAGGGTGTCTGATTTTGCCAGCGAGGCTTGGCAAGCCTCAGCGAGGCTCGGCACTCGCTGGGGAGGCCCTAGTTGGTGCATTACGGTTAGAAAATCACTTTCTCAAATCTGCACGGATTGAGTCAAACATGCCCCCTCTGCCCACAAGTAGACAGTGCCCTGCACATCCTTTCTGGGTGCCAACACATGCAAATAAGGAACATGATCACCGAAAGACACAACATAGCATGCCGCATGATCCTTAAGGCTATCAGAAAAACAGGCTCCTTAGGATCATGCATTGTCTCCATGGATATAGGCAGCAACAAACGGATGACCATGCAAAATCTACAGATTCCTGAAACAGCTGAAAGTAGAATGGTTCCCAAATGGCTCTTCCCACCCCGCTTCTCAGATAAAGACAGATTTACTTCCAGCCGCCCAGATTTTGTGCTGGTTACTCCCATCGCTGCAAAAACACAAAAACAACAAACTAATGTAGGGGGGTGGGTTCTTCGGAGTGGCAGGGGGCAATTGATGGAGACTGGGAGCATCCCAGCAGCACCGCCATCCACCAGTACAGCCACCAACCCCAGACAACACCGACCTAAAGACCTCAATAAGACTCGGCGTGACATTCACCTCGTCGAGATCAA
>Ga0307947_1003876_pt1 | contig 11937 bp, 12 predicted proteins | sample OrgLakmetagen232_FD_201840 | JGI IMG/M metagenome (GOLD analysis project Ga0307947, IMG submission 201840) | Saline water microbial communities from Organic Lake, Antarctica - #232 | ecosystem: Environmental > Aquatic > Non-marine Saline and Alkaline > Saline | place: Antarctica: Organic Lake...
GGCCCTGAGTCAGTCGAGCCTGGCCCGGCCTGGCCAGCTGCTGACGGTTTCCCACCGTAAATTACTAATTCCTGACGGTTTCCCACCGTAAATAACTAATTCCTGACGGTTTCACACCGTAAATAACTGTAAAGCTGACCGTCAGACGTCAAAAATTAAAAGCACCGTAAATTACGCCTGGTGATTAGTTTCTGACGGTCAAAACCGTAAATTACGCCTGACCGTCAAATGACGGTTGACGGCGTCAACCGTTAAGTTCACAACACTGAACCAACACACTCGCACACACACGCACGCACACACACGCACGCACACACGCACGCACACACACGCACGCACACACAAACACACACACACCTACCTGGAGGAAGTGCGCCTAGACAGATTGGCCAGGCACGAGGTGGCAGAGAATGTGACTCCCATGGGCTCAACTGCAAGTAACGCAATAAATAGTGTGTGTGCGTGCATGTATGTGTGTGTATGTGTGCGTGTGTGTATGCGTGTGTGTATGTGTGCGTGTGTGTGTGTGCGTGCACATGCTTGCTTGCTTACTGCATGTTTTTGTGCTAGCTTTGGACTCCCGAGGCTCAACTGCAAGCGTCACAGACGTGTGTGTGTGTATTTGCGTGCATGTGTTTATGCTTAAGTACGTGTGCTAGTGCTCATAGCGTGCTAATAGCATGTGTGTGTGCGTGCTTATGTATGTGTGTATGTGTGTTAGTGCGACACGGGCATTAGTACAGCCGCAAGCGAAGAGCAGAGGAAGAGGTGCTGTTGTGATGCTCATGACGGAAATAAAGACGTGGCTCCTAGGGACCTGGCCCGGGGCTATCAAACGGCAAAAATAGACAGATAAATTTCATCGACACTCATTTTTAAACTTTTGGGTTAGCCAGATTCTGAACCATTTATATTCAACGTGCATGGCTGTATATTTGGGACAGTGGTGGCAATTTCCCTGCCAACACTTTCGTATATAAATCGTAGATATATATCGCTCGCGGTGGAGGAGCTTTACGGTACTCGGTACCAAAGTGGCTCCTTTTCCTTATTTGATGTGGGGAGTGGTTTTCACTGCCTGCGTAGTTTTTTCTTTTCTATGTATAGTTCTGGCCAGCCCTACTCATATTTGGTCATCCCTTCCTATTACCCCATAACAAACCCCCTTATTCCCCCTCCCAATTCGCCAATTCACCCAGTTTGCCGTTCTTTTCAATGTTTTGCAGCTTCAGATTTTGAAGTTCATACAATACGTTGATCACCTTCTTACCTGCTTAAATGTAACGACACATGGCAACTGGCACACTCCATCGTGAAAGTGTCACCCAGAACGAAGTCATGCAGCATTCATCAAGCGCCCTGAATGAGGACATTCAAAGCTATAAAGCTAAACATTCTAACTCCCAATGAGGGGAATATCTCCCATTGGGTTGAAAGGCCCCAGTACTCACAGATTCCAAGGCTTTCCACACCCCAGGGCCGCCGCTGCCGTCCGCCCAGCCCAACAGTTCTGGTAGGTCCCTACAGTACGAGCAGGCACAGCAAAAAAATCACACAAGTAGAGAAAAACACAACAGCAGGTGCTTAATGAAGGTGGTTGCCTTTATTGTTCTTCCCATCCCAGCAGATTAAACAGATTGCTTTGAAACAGGAAGTAGGGACAGGTTACTCAGACCCCGGTAGTCAAACACCAAAAAGACAAAGATGCTGGCGCCAAGTAATTTGCAGTCATCTGGTTAAATTTGGGCAGGTCCCAACAATGCACGAAGTCGAATTGAGATCTAACAGGAGTAGGAAGAACGACCTAACAGAAAAAGAAAAGAAAAACTACGCAGGGGTGATACACCACAAGCATGGATTACGGAAACGGAGACGTTGCTGTCGGACAGCAAAGTACTCACGCTACCAGGCGGACTCGAACCCGCGACCCCGAAGAGTCTGGCCTGACCACGGGCCACTAGGCTTTCAGGGCAGCTACCCAAAACGACCTAACAAAACAACTTTGACAATCTACATACTGCCAGCAACCTGGGTAGGTCCCTTGTTTGTGCAAAGCGTACGTGTGCCGAAATCGATCTAACATTAGGTAGCAAGAGCAAAAGCTCCAATGACCAATGAGTGGCAGCAAGCAAAGTATCGTTTGACACCTGGGGACAAAGAGGTGTGTCTGTTGTGTTAATGCGTAAATCACCATAGCTCTTACCAGAACTGCGGCATCCCCTTTCGACCGAGATGGACATGAAGATTGTTGAGAGAATTGTGTGCCGTGCTTCGTGACATTGCCGCAAGTACAGAACAACAACTCAAAAGTGCAAATGGGAGCTATTGTTGTCGTCACATAAAGATACACTAACGTATCGGCTGTGACATGCAGGCATACACACACATGCTCACACACACGCTCACGCACACACAGAGACCCCCATACGCACACAACACACACACGACACACACACACACGCCACACACACACACTACACGCCACACACACACACACACACACACACGCCACACGCACACACGCACCATAGCCACAGGGTGCCGTTCAGTGCGCGTCCCAGCAGCAGGTCCTCACTCGCATCTAAAAACAGGGCCTGATTAGGCGCAGGGCCCTGCGCCCTTCCCAAAGGCCCCTGCACAGACGCACGTGCACAAGCCTAGTAGAAATGTACTGCAACAGCGTAAACGTAGATGTCGTCACAACTGTCTATGTTGTATTGCGCGCAAACACACACACACAGACACACACACACTTCCCAGAGTCCCCTGCACAGATGCACGTGCACAGACCTAGTAGATATGTACTGCAACAGCGCAAACATAGATCTCGTTACAACTGTCTACGTTGTATTGCGCGCAAACACACACACACACACACACACACACACACACACACACACACACTTCCCAGAGTCCCTGCGCAGATGCACGTGCACAGACCTAGTAGATGTGAACTGCAACAGCGCAAACATAGATGTCGTCACAACTGTCTACGTTGTATTGCGTGCAAACACACACACACACACACACACACACACACACACACACACACACACACACACACACACACTTCCCAGAGTCCCCTGCACAGATGCACGTGCACAGACCTAGTGCACAGACCTAGGAGAAGTGTACTGCAACAGCGCAAACGTAGATGTTGTCACATCTGTCTACGTTGCACACACACTTTTCAAAGGCCCCTTTAAATGTGAAAGACGTTATCTTACGTGCATGCAAAGCACACAACTGCATGCACATGCACTTTGCAAAGGCCCCTCAAATGTGAAAGACGTTATCTTACGTGCATGCAAAGCACACAACTGCAAGCACAAGCCAAGCAAACTGAACCGTAAAGCCCACAATGAATGAATTCAATACACATGTGAAGTTGCGCACCCGTTTGTGCATGTGTGTGGACGTGAACTTCAGTGTGGAACTTCACCGGAGTTTTAATAAGTCAACAGTGTGTGTGTTTGTGAGACTGCATGCTTGCTTGTGTGTTTGAGTGTGCAGTGTGTGTGCATTGTGCATGCATGTGTATGTGTATGTGTGTGTGTGTGTGCGCGGACGAGAACTCGAGTGTGGAGCCTCACCAGGGTTTTAATAAGTCAACACTGTGTGTATGTATAATTATACTGGATGCCTGCTTGTATGTCTGAGTGCACAGCATGCATGCATGCATGCACGTGCGTGTTAGTGCACGTGTGCGTGCGGGTGAAAATGAGAACGTGGCCTCACCGGGGTTTGGTGGTCCAAGTTGCGTGAGTTGCTGGCAAACAGTGGCACCGACATGTGCCTTAAGTCCCACACACACAGCGGGCAGTCAGCATGAGAGGTGAAAACGTAGCGTCCATCTCGGACGCATGCCAGGTGGGGGTACAAGGAGGGGTGCTGGAGGGTGTAGCGCTCTGCCACTGCAAGATGGCAAGGTCACACACACACACACAGCGTAGGCAGTCAGCATGAGAATGGCACTCGTCACGGACACATGATCGATGGGGGTAAAGGGAGGGGTGCTGGAGGGTGTAGCGCACTGCCACTGCAAGATGGCAAGGTCACACACACACACACACACACACAGCGCAGGCAGGCAGTCAGCATGAGAATGGCACTCGTCACGGACACATGATAGATGGGGGTAAAGGGAGGAGTGCTGGAGGGTGTAGCGCTCTGCCACTGCAAGATGGCCAAGTCACACACACACACAGCGCAGGCAGGCAGTCAGCATGAGAATGGCACTCGTCACGGACACATGATAGATGGGGGTACAAGGAGGGGTGCTGGAGGGTGTAGCGCTCTGCCACTGCAAGATGGCAAGGTCACACACACACACACACACACAAACAGCGCAGGCAGTCAGCATGAGAATGGCACTCGTCACGGACACATGATAGATGGGGGTAAAGGGAGGGGTGCTGGAGGGTGTAGCGCTCTGCCACTGCAAGATGGCCAAGTCACACACACACACAGCGCAGGCAATCAGCATGATAATGGCACTCGTCACGAACACATGAAATGAGAATGGCACTCGTCACGTACACATGAAATGGTGGGAAGCAGCCACGTGATTATTTTGATTGATACCTAGATGTAGTATACTTTTATTTTGCCAATTTCTCCGAATGTGGCGGTGAGCACAACTACTCAAGTGTAAAAGTTGCATCTGGGGGCAGTGAGTTTTGGAACATAAGGTACTCCTCACCAGGCTGTCTTGCAATGGTGAGCGCTTATATGATGCTTGCAAAGTCATAGCTCCATACAAAATAAGGAGAGAGAGAGAGAGAGAGAGAGAGAGAGAGAGAGATCCTTACCGGAGCCAGGCTGGCGGGCATCACACACACAGGGCATTCAGAACAAATTTTGCTTATGGAAGAAAAAAGGTCATAAAGGGAGATAAAGGAGTCCTTACCGTAGCCAGGCTGGCGGACATCACACACGCACAAGGCAGCCAAGGCAGCTTGCTGCTTGTGGGAACATAGCCAAGGGAGGTATGCATCCCAGCACCGAGAGCAGTGGGCAGCAGCGACAGAGGCGGCCAGCAGTGTATGAGGGTTGGTAGCGGTCTGACCTGTGTGTGTGTTGGAGAGGAAATAGAGAAGGCAGTGATGCAGGTGGCCAGCAGCGTATGTGTGGGCCTTGGAGGGGGCCTGACTTGTGTGTGTGTGTGTGCGTGTGTGCGTGTGTGTGTGACCTATGTGTGTGATGGAGAGGAGGACAAAAAAAGGAGGCTGCCAACAGTGGTCAGCAAGCGACAGAGGCTGCCCTTTTCCTCCTTTTTGAAATAATGTCGGGACTCCTACCTCTGTTACTTTCAAAGCTTACTAGGGTCTGTGTCAGAAACAGTGTATGTATTTGTTTGAGTGCATGGGGGGGAGGAGACGGTCTGGAACGTGCAATGCCTCTAGAAAACTTTAGAAAAAAAAGGAGCAACAAGTTCAACGCAATGCCTCTAGAAACCCAAAGAAGCAACGCAAGCCCAATGCAATGCCTCTAGAAAGCCAAAGAAGCAATGCAAGCCCAATGCAGTGCCTCTAGAGAACCAAAGAAGCAACGCAAGCCTAATGCAGAGAGCGCAAAACACAATGCCATACTATATGTTTGAAACTGTTCTGAATTGCTTTGAACTGTTCTTAAAATATTCAGAGCACACACTATGCACAAACGAACAACCCATCCTGTGCACATGTAAACCATGCATGCATAAACACATGCACGCATGCACACGTCATCATTAGGGTTGGCCAGAACCGTATATATACACCGTATTTGACCGTATATTTGGTGATTTCTCTGCCAAAATTACCGTATATACACCGTATATATATGATTCTGGCCAACCCTAGTCATCAACAATCCTCATGCACCACCAATCATCATCCATTCAGGGTAATTGTTTTGGAATTGCCAGAACCATACATAACGACACATGTACAATGTTTTCGCGCAAGAATTTTAACGTTCACCGTCAAATATGTTGCATACATTCGATTTTGGCCAGCCCCACAAATATTTTACTTACCTTGTCCCCCTGTTGAAGCAATGGCCTTAAAGAACCACATATGTACGATGTTTTTGGTTTGAGAATCTTAACGTATACATTCAAATACGTTGCACACATTTGGTTCTGGCCAGCCCTACAAATATTTTACTTACCTTGTCCCCTGTTGAAGCAATGGCCTTAAAGAACCACATATGTACGATGTTTTGGGTTTGAGAATCTTAACGTATACATTCAAATACGTTGCACACATTCGGTTCTGGCCAGCCCCACGGTTTCACTTGCCTTGTCCCCCTGTTGAAGCAATGGCCACAAAGGACCAGCTGGACATTATATCCCGCATCACTCCAGTTCGCCTCTGAAATCAGGTGCATACGCAGGAAGTCACGGAAGGTCAGTGTGCATGTATTTTTTGAAAGGTTCAAAGCATCCCGCATCAGCCAGTTCGCCTCTGAAATCAAGTGCATTACACAGGAAGTCACGGAAGGTGCATTACACAGGAAGTCACGGAAGGTGCATACACAGGAAGTCACGGAAGGTGCATTACACAGGAAGTCACGGAAGGTGCATTACACAGGAAATCACGGAAGGTGCATTACACAGGAAATCACGGAAGGTGCATTACACAGGAAGTCACGGAAGGTGCATACACAGGAAGTCACGGAAGGTGCATTACACAGGAAGTCACGGAAGGTGCATACACAGGAAGTCACGGAAGGTGCATTACACAGGAAGTCACGGAAGGTGCATTACACAGGAAGTCACGGAAGGTGCATTACACAGGAAGTCACGGAAGGTGCATTACACAGGAAGCCACGGAAGGTACATTACACAGGAAATCACGGAAGGTGCATTACACAGGAAGTCAACGAAGGTGCATTACACAGGAAGTCACGGAAGGTCAGTGTGCATGTAATTTTAAAGAGGTTCAAAGCATCCTGCATCACGCCAGTTCGCCTCTGAAATCAGGTGCATTACACAGGAAGTCACGGAAGGTCAGTGTGCATGTAATTTTTTAAAAGGTTCAGAGCATCCTGCATCAGCCAGTTGGCCTCTGAAATTAAGTGCATACATAGAAAGTCAGTGATCATGTGTCTTCTTATAGGTCCAAAGCATCCTGCTTTAGCCAGTACGCCTGTGAAAACATTTATAGGTGAACATGACTTTTTCATAGGTCCAAAGCCTCCTACATCACGTCAGTTTGCATCTGAAAGCAAGTGCATGCATAGAAAGTGAGTATGTATCTTTTCAAGAGTCCACATCATCCTGTATCAGCCTCTGAAAAGACGAGGAACAAGATGCAGGCATTGAAAGTTCACTCCCCAAAATAACAAAAGAAGAAAGGCACTTCGTACCGAGCACCATGAAACGCTGCCACCACAAAAAGCAGGACATTGAAAGAGTGAACAACATGAACAAGTGAAGGTATATGTGTGTGCAAAACATGGATGGATGCTAACGGACCCAGCAGCTTTGCTGTTGTACTTAGTATGTTTGGGTGGGTTCCAAATTTTTAGGTTCGTCCATACACCGGCTGAGCCCAGCGAAAAGGGGTAGCCTGTTTGACTGCTTGCTGGAAACCCCTTTGAAAAGCCTTTGTGGATATTTTGTTGTAATTTGCACGAAGGTGTCTTGAAAGAACGCTAGTTTTTGCAAACCAGATCAAATGGCTCATAAAACTGCTGTTATACCTTATATGTGAATGACGACAGGGAAACGATTGCCTTAAACACCACACATTTGGGTGGCTACGTTAACAAACCAACATACCTAAAGGTGGAGACAATGGCGTGGACGTGTTGGCTGGCTCCCGAAAACACAGTTTATGCAGATCTGATTGAGCCTTGGAGGGCACTGACTCACACGTGACTGCCCATGTGTACACACACACACGCACAACACACCTGGGCTGCCACATCCACAAACTCCACACAAGAGGAAGTGGTGGCGACGGTGTGGTTGTGTTGACTGGCCCCCAGAAAGGCGTCGTGCAGGGCGGCCAGGGTGGTTGCATTGGGAGCTGTGGTGGTGGTGCACAGCTCTGAGATGGGCATGCTTCCTGGGAGCAGGAAGATGGTGGTGGTGGCAATGTAAGGTCTTTGATCTGAAATGAAAATAGAGACTCGGAAGAAATTTGCTGTAGCTTAAGAAAAGCATGGGCGTGCTTCCTGGGAGCAAAAACAGTGCTGCTGCTGCTGCTGCTGGTGGTAAATCCCTGATCTGAAAATGAATGACCATTGAACAGCTTGCTCTAGCATTCAAGACATTGTCATGCTCCGTGGGCTTCTTTTCCTTGATTGACGTGGGGGGTAACAGCCCAGATCTGACATCAGAATCACATGGGGGGTGACCCAGCTCTGAAACGGGCACATCCTTTGGGCTGCGCTTAACAATCCAACTCAGATGAGCGAGTCATATTCCATTTGCAGTCAAAAAACCTTGAGCCATACCTTACAGAGTCTCCGCCCACCTAGCTTGATGTTTACTTTTCCAACACACACACACACACACACACACACACACACACACAAACACCATGCTGCTGATCAACTGTATGTATGGAGCACAGTAATGTGTAGCTGCTACACAGGCGCACCTAGAGCAGCCTTGCTGCACCTCACGCTGCTGATCGACTGTATGTATGGAGCACAGTAAAGTGTAGCTGCTACACAGGCGCACCTAGAGCAGCCTTGCTGCACCTCACGCTGCTGATCAACCGTATGTATGGAGTACGGCAAGGTGTAGCTGCTGCACAGGCGCACCTGGAGCAGCAAGCTGCACATCACGCTGCTGCTTGTAAGCTGGACACACACACACATGTGTATGTGGGTGTTGATGTGTGTGGGTGTGGGTGTGGGTGTGGGTGTTTGGGGGCAAGGGGGGGGCATGGTTATTACAGAGTCATTACAAAGCAGCAGCAGCTGCTGCAGCTGCTGCTGCAAAAACATGATGCATACTCACTGTGTTGGCTGTCGATCTTGCACGCTGCAAGAATGCTTTGCCTAACACTACTGGTACGCACGGATGTGCGATATTAAGGGCACTTGGTACAGGCCTGCTGCGCAGCTGGCACAGACGCTCAGACACGTTGCTGCTGCTGACCAGCAGCTGCACGCTACAGTACCTAGGGCACCTGGCACAGGCATGCTGCGCACCTAGCACAGACGCTCAGACATGTTGCTGCTGCTGCTGCTGCTGACCAACGGCTGCACGCTACGTTACCTAGGGCACGGGGCACAGGCATGCTGCGCAGCTGGCACAGAAGCACAGATACGTTGCTGCTGACCAGCAGCTGCACGCTACAGTACCTAGGGCACCTGGCACAGGCATGCTGCGCACCTGGCACAGACGCACAGACATGTTGCTGCTGCTGCTGCTGCTGCTGCTGACCAGCAGCTGCACGCTACGTTACCTAGGGCACCTGGCACAGGCCGGCTGCGCAGCTGGCACAGACGCACAGATATGTTGCTGCTGCCGCTGCTGCTGACCAGCAGCTGCACGCTACAGTACCTAGGGTACAGGGCACAGGCATGCTGCGCACCTAGCACAGACGCACAGATATGTTGCTGCTGCTGCTGCTGCTGCTGACCAGCAGCTGCACGCTACGTTACTTAAAGCACCTGGCACAGGCATGCTGCGCACCTGGCACGAACATGTTGCTGCTGCTGCTGACCAGCGGCTGCACGCTACAAGTGTAGCTGCTGCTGCTGCTGCTGCTGCTGCTGCCGGCACAAGCACGCATGCGCCTGCCTGACACGTTGTCGTAAGGAGCAGAGGGGGTGCTGGGCGCGCCCTCCTCAAAGATTAGCAAGTGCAGGCCTCCTTGCAGGGTGCCCGTGATGGCACACAGGCTTGGAGGCATGGTTTCATCGCTGTCAGGCTGGGTGTCACCTGTGTATGTGCGTGTGCGTGTGTGTGTGTGTGTGCGTTTGTGTGAGTGGATGTGCGTGAAAGTGTGCTTTGCATCTCATTGCCAGAGGACGTGCACAGTGTAAGTGTGCATGCATGGAGCATAGGGGGATCGGGTTGGGAAAGAGGTTGAAACAAGGAAGAAAGGAAGAAGCGAAGGATATTTGGACTCCCGATTAGATCTAAAATCAGAGTGCAATTGTTGAATGAGAGTACTAAAGTCGTGGGGGGACGAAAGCCTACATGGTTCATTGGTTTACAAAGCACTTGCAAAGACATGTGATCTGAACGGGACTGAAATGAGGCAACACTGAACACCACACTGGCACATAAAGGGAGGAGGAATTTTGATAGTGGAGGTAAACTGGAGTCTAGGAGTTGTCACGTTCTTGATAACTTGGCACACTTTATTACAGACTTCAACTAGCATTCCAGGAAGTAAGAGCAGCACACAAAAGCGAAGAGAGGCTGCGTGAATTGCATCAAGGAATGCTTGAAAGGTATTCAAACACGGTTGGCAAAAAGCAAGACCTGGCACGAAATATTCAAGCACAGGCAACTTAGCTTCCATAAGAATTAGCAAGCACTCATGGATGTATGTGGTGTCAGTCCTGTTGCACACATTTAAACGCATATACACCCAAACCTGTTGCAAATGCTTGGACGCATATACACCCATTCTGTTGCAAACACTTGGACGATATACACCCACCCTGCACATACACCCACCCTGCATATAAACCCACCCTGTTGCAAACACTCGGATGCATATACACCCACAAACAGTCACACACAGGCATCCAACACACCAGAGGCTCACACACACCGGCACATTAAGTATTCACGCAGAGGCACACACACACAGGAACACACACACAAACACACAGACATATATATATATATATAGAGAGAGAGAGAGAGAGAGAGAGAGAGAGAGAGAGAGAGAGATAGAAAGAGAAGCAAAAACACTCACACAGAAACAAGCATGCACCTGCAAAGGCATACAAACATGTGCACACCGCACACACGCATGAACTCACTTCCAGACAGGAAGGTCAAGGACGTAGGAACGCTGTCGCCCAAATCCGCTGAGCCACACAGCCGTGCCACAGGAGCAGAGGCGTCTTCAAGACTCGCCCTTGCAGAGGGGATAACGAAGGCAAATATGAGCAAGAAAGCCACACGGCAATGACGCAGGAGCAGAGGTGCTATTTGAGCACTAGCAGAGAAAATAGGTTACTGTAGAGTTGGCCAGAACCATATATATACGTTGTATGTACGGTATTTTTGGCAGGGAAATCACCAAATATACGGTTGTATAGGGACCCTGTAATAGGGTGTATATATACAGTTCTGCCCAACCCTGAAAATAAGGCAGACAAGAGTATTCCAGTCCCACAGCAATGATGCAGGAGCAGAAAAGTTTGCGAGTAGGGTTGGCCAGAACCATATATATACGGTGTATATACGGTATTTTTGGCAGGGAAATCACCAAATATACGGTCAGATACGGTGTATATATACGGTTCTGGCCAACCCTATTTGCGAGGCATGCCCTAGCAGAGGGGAGCTTTAGCCAAAAGCAAGGCAATTGTGATCCTGCCACACAGCCATGTTGCAAGGGCAGAGGTGCTATTGGAACAAGCTGTAACAGAGGGGCGAAAGCAAGTCAAACTTGGCAAACATGTCCATCCACACAGCCATGCTGCATGAGCAGAGGGGTTTTCAAGGCATGCCCTAGAAGAGGGGGGCTCTAGCAGAGGGGATAAGCACAGTACGAGCCCTCCAGCCACACAGCCATGTTGCATGAGCAAAGGTGCTATTGGAACAAGCTGTAACAGAGGGGCGAAGGCAAGTCAAACATGGCAAACATGCCCAGCCACACAGCCATGTTGCAAGGGCAGAGGTGCTATTGGAACAAGCTGTAACAGAGGGGCGAAGGCAAGTCAAACATGGCAAACATGTCCATCCACACAGCCATGTTGCAAGGGCAGAGGTGCTTTTGGAACAAGCTGTAACAGAGGAGCGAA
>Ga0307947_1003877_pt1:0-2500 | contig 11936 bp, 17 predicted proteins | sample OrgLakmetagen232_FD_201840 | JGI IMG/M metagenome (GOLD analysis project Ga0307947, IMG submission 201840) | Saline water microbial communities from Organic Lake, Antarctica - #232 | ecosystem: Environmental > Aquatic > Non-marine Saline and Alkaline > Saline | place: Antarctica: Organic...
GTGGTGGTGGTGGTGGTGGTGGTGGTGGTGGTGGCGGTGGTGGTGGTGGTGGTGGTGGTGGTGGTGGTGGTGGTGGTGGTGGTGGTGAGAAGGCGCCAGGTCCGCACCAAGAAGGAGACAGGGGTGAAGAGGGGGGTGCTCAAGCTGTTGTGGTGGAGGAGGGGCGTGGTGGTGTGAATGGGAAACTGGTGAGTGGGTGCGCATATGTGTGTGTGTGTGTGCGCTCGCTCGCGCGTGCATGCGTGTATACACAGAGATTGTGCTGAGTTGAGCACCGCACACCCCTCTCCCACTCCTACGTGCATGCTCAAATGTTTTGTTTCGTGTAATGAGCCGGTCCCCAAGCACACAAGTACAAAAACCGTGCAAACACACGCTTGTGTACCCATTCTCTTCTTGCACACTATACGCACACAAGCACACAAAAATACACACGCACATATACACATACACTTACACAAACATACGCACATGCACATAAACACGCACACACAAACACACATGCACGCGCACAGAAAACAACAAATACATGAACACACTACATCCACACATGTACACAGCACAAGAGCACCCCTCGCACACACACACACATACACACACAGCATGAGAGCGCCAACGGCAACAGCAGCAGCAGTGAAGCGGGGCGTTTAGAAGCGGTGTGGGCCCACAAGTCCTCACTCAACCGTGGGCTGGCAATGTTCAACAACGGCAACCCTGTGAAGGCCATGCGCTACCTCACGACACAAGACATCGTGGAGGACTCACCCCAGGTGTGTGTGTGTGTGTGTGTGCGCGCCTCTTGGTCTCCGGGTTTTGGTGAACCCAGAGTTCCAGGAGCTCACACTGTGTGTGCGTACGTGTGTATGTCTATGTGCGTGTGTGTATGTGCGTGTGTGTCTGTATGTGCGTTTAATATGTGACATGTGGTTTGGCGATGATGCGCTACTTTAAGGCACAGTGAACTGGGGAGGCCTCACTTTGACTTACACACACAGTAAGGTTGGTTAATACCATAGAAGTAGGTTTGGCCAAAACCGTATAAATACGCCTTGTATTTGATGAATCCCCTGCCAAAAAGACTGTGTGTACAGCATATACACATATATATATATACACCGTACCTTTGCGGATCCATCCCGGTGCCTAAATGTCATAAATATTAAACGTAACCCTGGGTAACCCTGGAGCCTCAAAATAAATATTTTAGCCATTCCCGCACGAATTCCGGTGGGCGTTTACCCCAGGCAGTGCAGTGCGTGTGTGAGTATGCGTGCACATGCGCGTGTGTTCGTGCGCGCGCGTGTGTGTATGTGTTTGTGTGTTGCTGGGGCAGGTGCTCCAGGTGCTGGGGCGCATGTGTGTCGTGCTCCAGGTGCTGGGGCGCATGTGTGTCGTGCTGCAGGTGCTGGGGCTGCTGCAGGTGCTGGGGCTGGGGCTGGGGCTGGGCTGGGAAGGGGCCTTCTCCGCTCATCACTGTTCACCCACCCATAAAACTTTATTTTCGTCGATTCCGGGCAACCCCAGAGCCTTAAAATAAATATATTTAACGATACCGGAACCACCCCGGAGGGCAAAAAACGTCATTTGCCCGGGATGATATCGGAAAGATGCGGTATGCATTTTTATAACAAATCAGGCATTTCAAAGTGCAAAGGCCTTCCCACACCAGGTGATGCTCCGCAAAACAGCCCCGCTGCATTATGATATCCAAGCAAAGTAACACTTCAAAGAACATCCTGGGCCTTTTAGGCGTCCGGGAATTCCCAACATTGTTCCAGCTCTGCAAAACAGGAGTCACGCGTTTCGCCAGATCCAAAAGGAACAATTGCAGGATGATTTCTCTATTATTTTAAGCGCGCAAGGTGCCTCTCGGGGAGGATTGATTTACACGTGGAGGCCTTCGCACTTTTCACATTTTTCATCCTGTCTAAGACCGCAGCCTAAATATATGGTTCAAGCCAATCCTACATACAAGTGACGTAGGGTTGGCCATCACCATCTACACACACGTAAGACATGTAGTATTTTTAGCAAGAAGCCCTGCTATTCGCTTATACCTTCTGGCCAGCCCAACTCTGACCACAGTCGTATCGCAAGCAACGGCCACTTGAGGACTTGACATTTGCTATTCACTTACACCTTCTGGCCAGCCCAACTCTGACCACAGTCGTATCGCAAGCAAAAGACACTTGAGGACTTGACAAGACGGTGTATAAAAAGTCGCCCTATAACTAGAATTTTGACAATCATTTCATTTCTGTTAAACATCTTAGTGTTGTGCCTGTGGTGTGTGTGTGTGTGCTGCAGGCAGTGGCTGCGTTTTTCCGAGGCCATTTGGAGGACCTGGACAAGGCTGCCCTGGGGGAGTACTTTGGGGCACACGAAAACTTTGAAGTGGCAGCCATGCATGCCTTCATCGACCAGGTGTGTGGTTGTGCTTGTGCCTGTATGTGTGTGTGTGTGTGTGGGAGGGTGTATATGTGTGCATCGTCCTTAGATT
>Ga0307947_1003877_pt1:7500-11936 | contig 11936 bp, 17 predicted proteins | sample OrgLakmetagen232_FD_201840 | JGI IMG/M metagenome (GOLD analysis project Ga0307947, IMG submission 201840) | Saline water microbial communities from Organic Lake, Antarctica - #232 | ecosystem: Environmental > Aquatic > Non-marine Saline and Alkaline > Saline | place: Antarctica...
TGCAAGCAGGTGTGTGTGTGTGTGTGTGTGTGGATGTAGGTGTGGGTGCGGCTGGGTGTCAAGCTTCCCATCCCTCGTGTTGAACCTATTATAAAAGTTCTTTAATAGAACACATATGGCTATATCCTTGCAGTGCAATGTTGATGGCTGAGGTTGCCCAGGAATCCAAAGGTCATGAATTAAATTATGCTTGTCCTGGGATAGTAGTTGCAATAGTTGCAATACAAGTAAGCTATAGTTTCAATCAAACTTATGATACCCTCCTTACCCCATCTGCACACACACATGCACACACACACGCACACACGCATGCACTCCCCGACATTGCACACACATGAACACGTTCTCGCACTCACACACACACACACACACACACACACACACACACTGCTCCTCCCAACACCGCACACACAAAAACGCTTACGCCTGTCACACACACCTGCTGCCGACAGTGCCTGGACGTGCTGGCTGATCTAAGTGGAGTGTTCCGGCCAGCCCCCTGCGGCTCCTTATGGGAGCAGCGGCAGTTGGTTGCTTTGAAGGTGAAGTATGTGTGCATTTTGCCTACAAAACCAAGTGTGGCTCCTTATGGGAGCAGCGACAGTGTCCTGAAGGCAAAATATGTGTGCATGTTTGCATCGAGAAGCAAGTGCGGCTCCTCCTATTGAAGCCATTATTGCTGGGTGCAACCACGCTCCGCTTGTGCAATAAGGTCCCAACAAAAAGGGTGTACTAAAAGCCAGAGACCCATTAAAAGTTGCACTTTTTGTGGACTTCGTGCGCCTCAGACTTCTTGACACGTTCCTGCTGTTTCCTGCTGCGTTTTGACACATTCCCACTGCGTTTTGACACGCCCCTGCTGCGTTTTGACACGTTCCTGCTGTTTTCTGCTGCGTTTGACACGCCCCCGCTGCGTTTTGACACGCGCCCGCTGTGCTTTGACACGCCCCCGCTGCGCTTGAACACGCCCCCGCCGTTTTCCTGTGTCCACAACTTGCGTAGATGTGTGCACCACTTGTGTAGATGTGTGCACAACTTGTGTAGATGTGTCCATAACTGTAGTGTGTCCACAACTTGTGTAGATGTGTGCACCACGCTGGGTTTCCTTCCTGCCGAGGCGAACACACCTTGGCAGTGTGTGCGCGTGAAAATTGTGTTCTAAATCATACTGCATGAACTGCATGAACACTGCATGTGCGCAGATCCTGGTGTCCCTACCTTCCAGTCCCTCAGCAGGAGTGCTCGGCAGTGGATGGGTCACCATCATGCGTGCTCTTTCTGCGCTGAGCGCGCTCTCAAACTCGCTACTCCAAAAGGTGAGTGGCAGATCCGTGGTACAACAGATAGTCCCTGCCAGGCGTGGTCTTTCTGCGCTGAGCGTGCTCTCAGACTCGCCACTCGAAAGACTGAGTGGTGGATGAGTTGCACAAGGGTGGGTCACTGTCACGCGAGCACTTTTTGCCCTGAGCCCGCGCTCAGACTCGTTGCATGTGAGAGAGGGCAGCAGATCAATTGTACAAGGGTGGGTCACTGTCACGCGAGCACTTTTTGCCCTTAACCCGCGCTCAGACTCGTTGCATCTAAGAGAGGGCAGCAGATCAATCGTACAAGGATGGGTCACTGTCATGCAAGCACTGTCTGCACGCTCTCCGACTCGATGCTTGTCCATAAAGGGCCAATAGCTTGCCTAGTGTGTGTGTGTGTGTGTGTGTGTGTGTGTGTGTGCTGCGTGCGTGTGTGTATATTCATAATGGTGTCCTTTTCTGTGCTTTTTGCGACATCCAGGCAAGTATGCGTGCGCACGCTTGCGCGCACACGCACAAACACACACACACACACACACACACACACACACACACACACACGCACACACACGCATACACACACAGAGCCTTCCGACTCCCAGCCCCTCTTCGCCCCTGTCCGCCCACCATCGCAATCACCCCCCCTCCCGCCCCCCCCCTCCCACTCCTCTAAACAAGATGCTGCAAGCGCTGGGTAGTAGCTTGACCACCACACTAGGCATGCAGTCAGGCTCCCTGTTTGGTGGGGGTGGACAAGGAGTGGCAGAGGTGAGATTGAGGTCTGTGGGTCCACGAGTGGGCTAAAGTGGGTTGAACGTTGATGCTGCAAGGGCCAGTGGGCAGGTCAATTAATACACCGGGCATGCAGCCATCCTCCCTGTTTGGGGGGGGTGGACAAGGAATGGCAGAGGTGAGATTGAGGTCTGTGGGTCCACGAGTGGGCTAATGTGGGTTGAGAAGTGCTTTGCTGCAAGGGCCAGTGGGCAGGTCAATTAATACACCGGGCATGCAGCCATCCTCCCTGTTTGGGGGGGGTGGACAAGGAATGGCAGAGGTGAGATTGAGGTCTGTGGGTCCACGAGTGGGCTAAAGTGGGTTGAACGTTGATGCTGCAAGGGCCAGTGGGCAGGTCAATTATTACACCGGGTATGCAGCCATCCTCCCTGTTTGGGGGGGGTGGACAAGGAATGGCAGAGGTGAGATTGAGGTCTGTGGGTCCACGAGTGGGCTAAAGTGGGTTGAGAAGTGCTTTGCTGCAAGTGCTGGGAAGCAACCAGCCTCCCTGTTTGGGTGAACAGAAACCAGAGGAGCTTCCTGCTTTTCTTGCCCAGGTTCCAAGGCTCTGTGTGCCTGTGCTCAGACGAGCATAAGCTTAGCACGCAGCCAGCCAGCCTCTGGCAGCCTGTGTGTCTAGCTAGGTTTTAGTGCAAGCCACAACAGGATGTGGTGCGGTGTGTGTGTTTGTGTGTGTGTGTGTCTTGGTTTCCAAACGCCTGTGTACCTGTGTACTCAGACAAGATTTAAAGCCTGAGCATCTGATCACCAGGGTGCCTAGCTAGGTTGCCACATACACATACACACATGAACACACATATAAACACGCGTGCACACACACACATGCACACACACTGATACACACACACGCACACACACACACACACACGCACACACACACACGCACGCACGCACACACGCACGCGCAGGAGGAGGAGGAAAGCGTCCTTATAGCCACCAATGACCAACGCCACAGTGGCAGCAAGCCATCAAGCCCTGCAACAACAGCTGCTGCTGCTGCTGCTGCTCACGCTGCCCCCCAGCAGCAGATGCATCAGACCCAGCACTCGGCCTCTGGTCAACAGACCAAGAGGGTGTGGCCTTTAAACGCACCAGGGGCTTCGTTGGTGCTGTGGGCGGATGGGGAGGAAGGGCGGGGGCTGCTAGTGCAGGTGTGTATGTGTGTGTATGCTTTGTGTGTGCGCGTGTGTGCACATTGTGTGTACGTGTGTGTGTGTTTGTGTGTGTGCGTGTCGGTTTGTATGTGTGTGTATGTGTGTATGCTTTGTGTGTGCACATTGTGTGTAGGTGTGTGTGTGTGCACATTGTGTGTACGTGTGTGTGTGTTGTGTGTGTGTGTGTGCTTGTCGGTTTGTATATGTGTGTGTGTACGTGTGTGTGTGTGTTTGTGCGTGTGTACGTGCGCGTGTGTACATATGTGTGTGTGTCGTTGCAAGCACCTCACACCAGCTGTTCAAGAATTATGCGCACCACCTGAGAGGGACACCATCCAAACCCTGTTTTTATCAATAACAGTGCAACTGCTTATTCTTACGGCTAGGAGTCGCTGTCACCCAGCCCACCGTTGATCTGCGTTTCGGCCGAAAAATGCACAAACACCCTGGGAAATCATCAAGAGCCTGTTTTTGTGGGTGTGGGTGGATGTGGGTGCATGCGCGTGATGCTCAAAAAAGGATGTAGCTCCATACCGCCTCTCATGTCGTTGAAAACAAGCACTAGCTGGATCGCAAGCCGCAGGCTACTTTACTCATCTTTCAGCACATACACATTGTGATTGTATGATTTGTGTGGGTGTAGCACACATCCTATAGAAGGAATGGCAGGTGCCTACGCTATTGCGAATAAACTTGGTAAATACCCACAAGTTATGAATATGATTATATGATTATGAATGTGATTATAAATATGAAATCATGAGAACACGCTACTGACTCTCTCATCGCCCAGGCCGTCAAAGCGAGCACCACACTGGATGGTCAGGCTGTGGTGGTGCTGTTCCGCGCGCTGTGTGCGGTGAGCAGAGAGGAGCTGGAGCAGGGGGAGCCCCGGGTGTACTGCTTGGAAGAGCTGGTGGAGTGTGCGTGGAACAACATAGGTGGGGGGGCGTCTATGCATTTGTGTGTGTGTGTGTATGTGTGTGTGTGTGTGTGTGAGTGTGTGTGTACTGCTTGGAAGAGCTGGTGGAGTGTGTGTGGAACAACATGATTGGGGGGGCGTCTATGCATGTGTGTGTGCGTGTGTGTGTACTGCTTGAAAGAGCTGGTGTGCGTGGAACAACATAGGTGGGGGGGCGTCTATGCATTTGTTTGTGTGTGTGTGATTGTGTGTGTGTGTGTG
>Ga0307947_1003879_pt1 | contig 11933 bp, 10 predicted proteins | sample OrgLakmetagen232_FD_201840 | JGI IMG/M metagenome (GOLD analysis project Ga0307947, IMG submission 201840) | Saline water microbial communities from Organic Lake, Antarctica - #232 | ecosystem: Environmental > Aquatic > Non-marine Saline and Alkaline > Saline | place: Antarctica: Organic Lake...
AGAATAAAACTTCAGTGGTCAATGACAGATCTGGTTCATGGAGCGGACAGGCACGTTGCATCACACATATTATCAGACACATTATCAGACACACACACACGCACACACACGCACGCACGCACGCACACACACACACACACACACACACACACACACACACACACACACACACTCACACACACTCACTCACGCACGCACTCACACACACACACACACACACACACACACACACACACACACACACACACACACGCACACGCACAAACACATGCACACACACGCACACACACGCACACACACATGCACACACATGCACACACATGCACACACACACACGCACACACACACGCACACGCTCACACACACACCTTGCCATGCAGTGCGCGGATGGAGGGAATGCGCCACAGTGGGATACCCATGCACACACACACACACACACACACACACACACACACACACACACACACACACACACCTTCCCATGCAGTGCGCGGATGGAGGGAATGCGCCACAGTGGGATTCCCATGCCGATGAGTAGTTGGCATGCAGGAATGTTGACCCCGGTTATACCTTCTGTGACTGGGTGCTCCACCTGCAAGCAAGTGAAGGAGGGACACAGCTCTTGAACCAACTACTCGGTGTGCTCAGCAGCACTCAAACCAACTACTCAGTGTGCTCCAGTGCTCAGCTGCTCAGGTCTTTGGTGCGCTAAATTACTCGGTGTGAAAGAATCCGGCGTGTTTAGGTTTCATCCGCTCAAATGCTCGGTGCGCTCAAGTACTCAGTGTGAAAGTACTCGGTGCGCTGAAGCACATGGTGTTTGAAAGTACTGGGCGTGTTTATTTGTTTAATGTGATCCAAGTATTTGGTGCAAAAGTGTTCGGCGTGTTCAGGATTCATCTGCTCGAGTACTCAGTGTGCTCAAGTACTCGGTGTGCTCAAGTACTCAGTAAAAGGACTCAGTGTGAAAATACTGGGCGTGTTAAAATTTTTGATGTGATCAAATACTCCGTGCGCACGAGTACTCGGTGTGCTCCAGTGCTCAGCTGCTCAATTTTTTGGTGCGCTAAATTACACAGTGTGAAAGGATTCGGCGTGTTTAGGTTTCATCCGCTCAAATGCTCGGTGCGCTCTAGTACTCAGTGTGCTCAAGTACACAGGAAAAGGACTCAGTGTGAAAATACTGGGCGTGTTGAAATTTTTGATGTCATCACATACTCGGTGCGCTCGAGTACTCGGTGTGCTCCAGTACTGTGCTGCTCAGGTTCTTGGTGCGCTAAATTACTCGGTGTGAAAGAAGTTGGCGCGTTTAGGTTTCATCTGCTCAAATGCTCGGTGCGCTCAAGTACTCAGTGTGAAAGTACTGGGCGTGTTTAAATGTTGTATGTGCTCAAGTACTAGGTGCGCTCAAACAAATGGTGTAAAAGTATTGGGCGTGTTCAGGCTTATGATGTGCTCAATTACTCAATGCGCTTAAGTATTCAGCTGCTCAGGTTTTACAGTGTGCTAAAATACTCAGTGTATCGTACTCGGCATGTTCAGGTTTATGATGTGCTCAAATACTCGGTGCGCTCAAGTGTGCTAAATTACTAAGCGTTTAAAAGTTATCAGCATGTCCAGGTGTTTGATGTGATCAATTATTTGGTGTTGTGCTCAAGCACTTGGTGTGCTCATGCAGTCATTGAAGTAATATAAGTGATGAGCGTCAGTTTGCAGCTGCAAAGCAAGGTGTTTAAGACGCATGCTTTTGGTCACAAATAGTATGCAGCGTCAAAGCAAGGTGTTTAAGACACATGCTTTTGGTCACAAATAGTATGCAGCTTCAAAGCAAGGTGTTTAAGACGCATGCTTTTGGTCACAAATAGTATGCAGCTTCAAGCAAGGTGTTTAAGACGCATGCTTTTGGTCACAAATAGTATGCAGCGTCAAAGCATGGTGTTTTAGACACATGCTTTTGGTCACAAATAGTATGCAGCGTCAAAGCAGGGTGTTTCAGACACACGCTTTTGGTCACAAATAGTATGCAGCTTAAAGCAAGGTGTTTAAGACGCATGCTATCGGTCACAAATAGTATGCAGCGTCAAAGCAAGGTGTTTCAGATGCATGCGCTTGGTCACAATGAGTATGCAGCTTTAAGCAAGGTGTTTCAGATGCATGCTTTTGCTCACAAATAGCTAGTATGGCAGCACGTCCGTGTTCTGGTGTCACAAACACCGGCTAATGTCTGCAAAATCTTTCAAAGGATGCAATATGAAGGGCAAGCATACATTCATGTTACATACATACATTAATGTTACATACATGCATTTATGTTTTAGTAAGGCACCTGATGGAGAACCCTCGGAAAAGCCCAACTGCACTTCTAACATTTTACTTCTCACCCACTCTTGCCAGTCGACAATGGATGAAAGGCATCATTCATTTTACCTAATAGATCCAAAAATTCACAACCCCGACTCCTGTCGATTATTGTCTGATGATGGGGGGCAGTGTAGGGGGGCAGTGTAGGGGGGCAGTGTAGGGGGGCGTTAACAGTTTACAGGACCAATTTACCAGTTAACAGGCTCTCTCTTCACTTTGCATCTGAGGCTGTATACCTCAGATGCAAAGGGTAACCCCCCAAGAAGTCTCTGTTACCGGTTTACTAGCTCTGCTGACCGTTAACACACCCCTACACCCCCCCCATCCCACGCATTCTCACTCACCTTCTCCAGCTTAGTTTTGATGTGGCCACAAGTGGATGTTAGCAACATGAAAACTGAGCTGGAGAGGTGAGTGAGAATGGGTGGGAGTGGGGGGGGGGGGGGGTGCTGAGGATGTTTGTTCACTGGTAACAAGACTGAAAATGAGATGTTATTTCCCAGATTGTAATTGGCAATGTGAACCTTGGGTTGCAAATAGAAATTGACTCCTGAGTCGAATTAATGAGTAATGAGTAGGGTTGGCCAGAACCGTATATATACACCGTATAAGACCGTATATTTGGTGATTTCCCTGCCAAAAATACCGTATATACACCGTATATACATGGTTCTGGCCAACCCTAGTAATGAGCCTTGTACAGTATGTGTTTCTGGTCATGTTGTGTATGTACCTGGACGTACACTTCGCAGCATGGCAGTGTTTTGTCATGCATGTTGTTTGTTCGTAGGCGGCTGCGGCGCAGAAGCAAACGCATGTTGTTCTTTTGTACGCGGCTGCGGCGCAGAAGCAAATGCATGTTGTTCTTTCGTACGCGGCTGCGGCGCAGAAGCAAATGCACGTTGTTCTTTCGTACGCGGCTGCGGCGCAGAAGCAAATGCATGTAGTTCTTTCGTAGGCGGCTGCAGTGCAGGAGCAAGATGAAGAGGAGAAAGCCCAGGGCATGGCACGGGAGGCAACTGGTACTGTGCAGGTACGGATGCTCTTTTTTGGATCGCACACGCAAGCATTTCAGCATGTTCCCTTCACGATTTGGTCGTGCTGTACACAACATACACGGTCGTTTGAGTCACACCATGAGGTTGGTGAAATGTGGGTGCGTGTGCGTGTTTGTAACCCCGTGTGCCAATGTAGGTGCGTATTTGTAACCCCGTGTGCCAATGTGGGTGCGTGTTTGTAATTCAGCACTAACATGTGAGCAACACGTGTGTTGTTTGCAGGCACTGTAAACCTTCTCACAGCACGTTTTGTTCAAGGTTCTGGGCAAGCAGGAGGAAGCGACGAACGAAAGTGTGCGCCAGTTCCTGGAACTTGTAAAGGGTTCTGTGAAGATGGGTCATATAGACCAGGGAACTGGGTTCCCCGCCTCCCTGTCTGTACCGGTTGCGTACACCAGTGTGTGTGTGTGTGTTGTGTGACAGAGAGTGTGTGCGTGTGTGATACGAATCCTTGGGTGTGTTCATTTACAAACAACTTGATGTTCGTCATTACGCAACATGCTGGAACACCAAGTTGATTGGCAATGGAAACACACACACACACACACACACCCTTATACACAAGGAAGGGTGTTTTCACTCATTCACACAGTGTATATGGGCGTGTTACCGGTTGACAGGGTCAGATACCTGTCCTTGTTTGTGTGTACAGTAAGGCACATCATCTGCAAACCTTAACAACCCACACTGCTCCATCCGCAAACATAAACCAACCTACAATGTCTTCTTCCTCCTAGAAACAACACATCCTTCACCAGGAAATTACATTTTAAGTACTTAGGGTTTAAATACTTACGTAGGGTTATACCAGTTATATCCCAAACCCTAACCCTACCCCTATTTCTGGCACCAACACCATATCCATCCCACCTGCAACCGTGGGTTTAGCTCCAGGAAGTTGTACGTCTTTTCCTGCACGCAGTACAAGTACTCCACTGTGGCTGCACCCACATAGCGCACGCTCTTGGCCAGCGCACGGGCCCTCTGCTCCATGGCCAACAGCACCTCCTGCACACAATGTAACACGCAATCATAGGATTATTTAATGAGTAGGAGCGCTATAGGTTGCGCTTTGAGATGAGGATTGATGTGTGTGTCCTCTGCTCCATGGCCAACAGCACCTCCTGCACACCATGTAACAAGCAATCATAGGGTTATTTAATAAGTAGGAGCGCTAACGGTTTCGCTTTGAGATGAGGATTGATGTGTGCGTCCTCTGCTCCATGGCCACAGACGACCAGTGTACGTGTGGTTGTAAGGTCAATTGGGCTTCATGCGGGTAAATTAAAAACGCACACTGGCGAAGAATATAGTTCGAGGTGAGCAAAGAGGGGTCAAAATTGATATGCTACTGTAACACTCTTGCTTTGTATCTGTATTCCACTGTTGTTTGTCCACCTTTTTTATTTCCATGGTAATAAATCTGTACCTCACAATCCAAACAAGAAAGAACTCTGCACATTTGGATTCGATTCTTGGCAAGAGAAGGACAGGCAGGAGGCCCCGGTGGACAATGCCTTGCTCTGCTCAATTTTGCCTGCTGGTCACACACTACAGGCTAGAGCTGTGAGCAGGAATTTACAAGGACTGTCCATCTTCGTAAATATACAGTGTACATACACACACATTATGTGTGTGCAATGTATGTAACTATCTAGGTGTTATATTAACCTCCCTCACATAGCTTCAATTTTTACACCTTGCCGTACAATTTATTTGGCTGTGGGCTGTGGTGTACCCTCAGTAGCGCACAATCACAACAAAGAGGTTTAGCATAAAAGAGGTTTAGCATAAAGCAAGTGCAGCAGCAGCAACCTTTCCAGCTTCATTTCGGTAAAATAGCTCTGCAAAATTTTCCATGGGTGTCTGAGTCTTAGACCGTTGTTTTGCTGACCAAACGCACATACAAAGCACAGACACGCACGCACGCAAACACGCACGCAAACACGCATACACACACACACACACGCACACACACACGCACACACACACACACACACACACACACACACACACACACACGCACGCGCACACACACACACACACGCACACACACACACACGCACACGCACACACGCGCACGCACACACGTGCACACGCATACACATACTCACACACACATACACACACACACCCCCCCCTCTAATACACACGTGCACACACCTTTGGGGCAGCAGTGACGGGACCTTCCTCCATGATTTTCTGATGCCTACGTTGCACTGAGCAGTCTCGGCTCATGAGGCTGGCTACATTGCCGTGCATGTCACACAGTAGCTGGACCTGTGTGCGAAGTGTGGGTCAGTGCGAACAGGTTCACGTCAGCGTGCATGTCACACAGCAGCTGGACCTGTGTGTGAAGTGTGGGTCAGTGCGAACACGTTCACATCAGCGTGCATGTCACACAGCAGCTGGATCTGTGTGTGAAGTGTGGTCAGTGCGAACACTTTTAAATCAGCGTGCATGCCACACAGCAGCTGGACCTGTGTGTGAAATGTGGGTCAGTGCAAACACGTGCATGTCACACAGCAGCTGGACCTGTGTGTGTAGTGTGGGTCAGTGCGAACACTTTCACATCAGCGTGCATGTCACACAGCAGCTGGACCTGTGTGTGAAGTGTGGGTCAGTGCGAACACTTTTAAATCAGCGTGCATGCCACACAGCAGCTGGACCTGTGTGTGAAATGTGGGTCAGTGCAAACACGTGCATGTCACACAGCAGCTGGACCTGTGTGTGTGTAGTGTGGGTCAGTGTGAACACTTTCACATCAGCGTGCATGTCACACAGTAGCTGGACCTGTCTGTGAAGTGTGGGTCAGTGCGAACACTTCTACATCAGCGTGCATGTCACACAGTAGCTGGACCTGTGTGTGAAGTGTGGGTCAGCGCGAACACGTTCACATCAGCGTGCATGTCACACAGCAGCTGGACCTGTGTGTGAAATGTGGGCCAGTGCGAACACTTTTACATCAGCGTGCATGTCACACAGAAGCTGGACCTGTGTGTGAAGTGAGGGTCAGAGTGAACACTTTTACATCAGCGTGCATGTCACACAGAAGCTGGACCTGTGTGTGAAGCGTGCATCAGTGCAAGCACGTTCACATCAGTTTGTACTAGCTGTTTCAAGTCTCAGCTCATGCAACCGGACTTGTAAAGAAGAAAATAAACACGTCCACATTTAGGCAACCTGCTCAAGTCTCAACTCGCAAAGCTGGCCAACTTGTCTTGAAAGCACAAAGCAGTTGGACCTGCTGAACAGGAAGATTATAATATTGTATGACGCGTACAATAAAAAAAGGTCTACAATTGTTTGGGAGGAGGAGAAGGAGGACGAGGAGGAGAAGGCAATGACAAGGAGCAGTTGAAAAGCATTACGTCAAACCTTTCAGACATGATAAGTACGTCATTTTAATGCGGTGCTCCGTCAAATGCAAGAAAGATAAAGGATTTTGTGTCATTAAGTTGAAAGGGAGCCTGCAAAGCAGCGGATTCCCCACATCATAGATAGGGAAGTCACTTAGGACATTCTCACGGCAGATAAGAAAGGAAGGAGAGCTACAAATAAGCTGCACCTTCCGCATCCTTGCCTTCTGCCCTCTCATCCCTGCAGCATTTTCCTGCAAAGGTTGCTTCGTAGCCTTAACAATAACGCTGTTGTTTTTTGGTGGCCTGCTCACCAAAAAAGGTAGCACCCACACAATGAGCGGGTCGTTTTGTCGAGCCTCGCTGATGAGTTTAGGCAGTTGAGTTTAGGCAGATGAGTTTAGGTAGATGAGTTTAGGCCTGGTTGTGTATAATGCCTGTTGGCGGGTCCGGCATCATGGACAGCACGGAAACCCTGCTGAAGGACACAAACACGTGTACACAAAGGACACAGCCGCCAGAGAGCTCACACACAGCAGCAATGCCGCACCTCCAAGTGCCTACTGGTAGGGGCTAGCTTCATGGCAAAAATGGGTGACCCCGGCACTTCGCCCGCCACGGCACGGAAGAGCACTCGCACCTCCTCGTCGCTGTGCACCTGTGCATGGGAATGCACACATGTGATGCAGTTACGCACTCTGCTTCTGTTCAAACTGCGAAGCAGCCACGGCACGGAATAACACATGAACCTCCTCGTCACTGTGCACCTGTGCATGGGATTGCACACACGTGATGCAGTTACACACTCTGCTTCTGTTCAAACTGCAAAGGAGCAAATTTTCCCTCTTTATCTGTGTGTGTGTGTGTGCGTGTGTGCTTGTGTGAATACGTGTGTGCGTGTGTGCATGCGCGTGCGCGCGTGCGTGTCTGTGTGTATATGTGTGTGTGAAAGTGCCTGCACCCTTTTCAAATTCAAGTCACCTGTCACCTAAGCCACCTGCCTCCATGTATAACAAATCTTTGAAAGGGATTTGCATGAACTTCTATGTCAATAAAGAACACGCTTGGAGGGCATAGATGTGTATGAGGATCTTCTCGGAAATGTGTTTGCTGTTGAATCCCTTTACACGCAAGGAGAGTCAGCAAAAGTGCCGCCGCATTAAATAATGTAAGCAAAGTGCCGCCACACTAAATAAAGTCAGCAAAAGTGCCGCCGCACTAAATAAAGTCAGTAAAAATGCTGCCGCACTAAAAAAGAGCCGCCGCATTAAAAAAAGTCAGCAAAAGTGCCGCCGTAATACACAAGCAGGGTCGCAAAGGGTCGCCTCAACATGTAACCAAAACCAGCGTACGGGACGCCTCCATACTAAAAAAAGTCAACAGATACATCACTTCAAACACAAGCAGGGTTCACAAAGCGTCGTCGCCTTAACACACAACCGAGGTAAGAAAAAGGGCAGCTTAACACACAAGCAGGGTCAGCAAATGTGCTGACTCACTACACAAGCAGGGCCAGCAAAAGGGTCGCCTCAATACTTAACAAAGTCAGTTTAACATCGTCTCATAACACAAGCAGGGTTCACAAAGCTTCGCCTCAACTCGAAACCAAGGAAGAAAAGGGTCGTAAAGGGTCGGCTAAAAACAAAAGCAGGGTCAGCAAAAGCGTCGCTTTAGCATCCAAGCAGCAGCAGCAGCAGCAGCTGACACTCGACAAAACTGACCTTGCGGATGCCCTTGCCCCCTCCTCCGGCTGACGCTTTGAGCATGCATGGGTAGCCAATGCTGCGGCATTTCACAATTGCATCATCCACGTCCTCAATGCATGCCTGTGTGGGAGGACGTGTGTGTGGTTGTGTGGTTATAGTTGTGTGGGCGTGTGGGCGTGTGGCTGCGTGGGTGCGTGGGTGCGTGGGTGTGTGGGTGTGCGCATGCATCAGCTTAATCCTACATATCTCACTGATGGATGACGATCAATAGTGTGCGTAATTGCTGCATGATGATCAATAGTGTGTGTGATTGATGCATGATGATCAATAGTGTGCGTGATGCATGCATGCATGCTTGTGGCAGGTTGTCGGGTATTGTGTGTGTATGTCATTACCAGGAGCTTCAGCAGAGCTTGGACAAGAGGCACAAAGAGCTGCTCTGCTACTGTAGTCACAATAAACTGTGCCTATTGTAGTCACAATAAACTGTGCCTTATTGTAGTCACAATAAACTGTGCCTATTGTTGTCACAATAAACTGTGCCTTATTGTAGTCACAATAAACTGTGCCTTATTGTAGTCACAATAAACTGTGCCTATTGTAGTCACAATAAACTGTGCCTTATTGTAGTCACAATAAACTGTGCCTAATACAGTAATAACTGCTTGCACTCAACCTAGATGTGTTAACTTTGTGCAGCCTTATAGCACTGGAGTGGTAGAATGCTGCTCCGCTCGTCACTAACACAGTCAAAGCTGAGAGGATGTGGACAAAGTGATAGTTGGAGCGGCTGTTTGACACACGCAAAACAGCTGCTGCTACACTTGGAAATCTGGCATGCATGTGCATCTGACCCAGGCTGGTGAATAGAGCCCTCTTTTGTGCTTGATCATGACTCTTGACCATTAATAAGTTATATATTGTTCCTTTCCATCCTCAACCCGGTACCCAAATTTCAGAAATATGAAAGGTAACCCCGGGAACCCTGGACCCTGGTAATAAATATTTTAGCCTTTCCTGCACCAACCCCGTGGGCATTTAACCCAGCCAGTGCCTGTACAAGTGTGTGTGTATGCGTGCACATGCGCGTTTGTGCGTGTGCATGTGTGTTGGTGCGCTTGTGCCTGCACATGTATGTGTGCGTCAGTTGTGTGCGTCACTGTTGTGTGCGCCACCATGCCTGCACATGTATGTGTGCGCCACCCACCAAACTTCATTTTCGCCAAACCCCAGCAACCCCGGAGCCTCTGAATAAATATATATTTTACGATACCGATATCACGCTGGAGGGCAAAAAACGTTATTTACCCGGGGTGAGTACGGTAAGGTACAGTAAATGATTTTATCAAATAGAAGGAGTTCCCTCACGGTCAAACCCAAGAAAAAGTTGCTCCACAGTCACACAAAACGCAAAACACATCCCCGATCTTTTAATTGCATGCAACCTGCATCTTACCGGTAAAGTTTGTTTTGCAATCGAAAACTGTGAATGCAAATGATGAAAGGCACTACTTACGTAGACGTATTAAGACGCTTACCAACCCAGGCTCGCACCTTGGCGTACAGCTCGGGGGGAATGTCTCCATTACACTCCGCAAAGGAGATGGCAACCCCGCTGCCGCTCCAAGGAAGGGTGGGCACTCCTGCTGCTTGCGCCAAAATCGTAGACCCCACCTTCAAGAGTGCAGTTGTGTGTCGCGGTGTGGTTATGTTTGTGTCCCTAGGAACAGCACACCACCTGTGAGCATGTGATGCTAGGAGTGAGATTGTGATGCTGGAACGGTTTGTGTCCCTAGGAACAGCACACCACCTGTGAGCGTGAGATGCTGGGAGTGAGATTGTGATGCTGGAATGGTTTGTGTCCCTAGAAACAGCACACCACCTGTGAGCATGTGATGCTGGGAGTGAGATTGTGATGCTGGAATGGTTTGTGTCCCTAGGAACAGCACACCGCCATGTGGGCATGTGATGCTGGGAGTGAGATTGTGATGCTGGAATGGTTTGTGTTCCTAGGAACAGCACACCACCATGTGAGCATGTGATGCTGGGAGTGAGATTGTGATGCTGGAATGGTTTGTGTCCCTAGGAACAGCACACCACCATGTGAGCATGTGATGCTGGGAGTGAGATTGTGATGCTGGAATGGTTTGTGTCCCTAGGAACAGCACACCGCCATGTGAGCATGTGATGCTGGGAGTGAGGTTGTGATGCTGGAATGGTCTGTGTCCCTAGGAACAGCACACCACCATGTGAGCATGTGATGCTGGGAGTGAGGTTGTGATGCTGGAATGGTTTGTGTCCCTAGGAACAGCACACCGCCATGTGAGCATGTGATGCCGGGAGTGAGATTGTGATGCTGGAATGGTTTGTGTCCCTAGGAACAGCACACCACCATGTGAGCATGTGACGCCGGAATGCTGAATGCTGGGTGTGCCAATGAGCATCGGAGCATGCAAACACACAATGTCCAAAACACGCAGCAGTGTGACAGAAGAGCAGATGCAAGCAAATGCAAGCCAATTCATAGCATGCATACTCAAATTGCGTGCCCAGCACCGCATCCCAGCCCTACATAATTGCAGTAACTTGACAGATAATGCAGCAAACCGAGAGCAACGCAAACACAGCTTGCATGCTTACACAGCGACCAGCACCGCACCCCAGCCATACACAATTGCAGTAACGTGACAGGAACTGCAGCAAAACGAGAGCAACGCAAACACAGCTTGCATGCCCACACAGCGTCCAGCCCTACACAATTGCAGTAACGTGACAGGAACTGCAGCAATACGAGAGCAACGCAAATGCATCTTGCATGCAGCAGTCTCACCTTGTCGCCCAGGGCCGCCATAGCAGCAGCATTGGGGCCCAGGAAACGGATGCCCTTCTGAGACAGGGCAGCAGGCAGCTCAGGGTTCTCGCTAGCGTGGCCCCTGCAAAACATTTACAGAATCATTACGCATTTCAGGTGATGCATGTCAAGTAGGACGGATGCCCCTCTGAGACAGCGCAGCAGGCAGCTCAGGGTTCTCGTTAGCGTGGCCCCTGCAAAACATTTACAGAATCATTACGAATTTCAGGTGATGCATGTCAAGTAGGACGGATGCCCCTCCAAGACAGCGCAGCAGACAGCTTGAGATTCTCCCTGGCATGGCCCCTGCAAAACATTTACAGAATCATCACGCATTTCAGGTGATGCATGTCAAGTAGGACGGATGCCCCTCTAAGACAGCGCAGCAGGCAGCTCGAAATTTTCCCTGGCATGGCCCCTGCAAAACATTCACAGAATCATCACGAATTTCAGGTGATGCATGTCAAGTAGGACGGATGCCCCTCTAAGACAGCGCAGCAGGCAGCTCGAAATTTTCCCTGGCATGGCCCCTGCAAAACATTTACAGAATCATTACGCATTTCAGGTGATGCATGTTGAGTAGGACGGATGCCCCTCT
>Ga0307947_1003883_pt1 | contig 11923 bp, 13 predicted proteins | sample OrgLakmetagen232_FD_201840 | JGI IMG/M metagenome (GOLD analysis project Ga0307947, IMG submission 201840) | Saline water microbial communities from Organic Lake, Antarctica - #232 | ecosystem: Environmental > Aquatic > Non-marine Saline and Alkaline > Saline | place: Antarctica: Organic Lake...
GCTTGTGGCTGCAAAATTCGTTAAGTGCCCAAAATCGTATTATACGGAGCAATTTGTATAATACGGATAAATACGTGATAAATACGATACGACGTATAATACGCCTACGCCGTATGACCCATCCCTGGTGTTAACACACTCTGGTTCCCACCCTGTGCCAACACACTTGAAGCCCCAACACGTCTACATTCCATCTTGTGGTGACACATCTCTCTACATTCCATCTTGTGGCGAAACCTCTCTACATTCCATCCTGTGTTAGCACACTGTAGATCCCACCCTGTGACAACACACTTAAAGCCCCATCCTGCTGCAACACACCCAAGTTTTGCATCAACACACAAGTCCCACCTCCTGCTCCTCTCCAGGCCGAGTGTCCTCAGAGCAAAATGTGGTGTCTGCCATGCTCTTGGAAGCGTCGCAAAGGGAGCTGCAGCCTGCCTCACTTGCTGTTGCCAACACAGAAGCCGCCTCTGGTGGTGGTGCTGCTGCTGCTGTTAGTGCTGGTGGTGGAAGTGCTGCTGCTGTCCCTGTTGTGGCAACGAAGGGCAGTGGCAGGAAGCAGGCAGGCGGTAGAGGCAAGGAGGCCAGTATCAGTGTACTGTGTAGGACGGCTGAGCAGGTGAGTGTGTGTGTGTGTGTCTGTGTGGTGGGGGTGGTGGTGATAAGGGGTGCGGAGTTATGTTGGGTGTTGAATTGGAGAGGAAGCACAGAGGAGATAGGGGATGGAAGCTAAAAGGAGTAAGAAGGTTTATGTGGAGGGATTTGTTTGGAGAATTGCCTAAGAGACCAAATCTCAAGGTTCGTCTTTACTGTTGTGTTGCAAGGAAGAGCTGCAATGCCAGTCTTGCCTGACGATCTGGCACAGGCTTGTCTCACCCCTCTTTCTAACCCTGTCGTGCTCGTTTTCTGCAGAAAATCTGGTACACTAGAATTACATGGACCATACTTTTGGTACTCTTGGTACTAACCCCCCTTCATTGTCTGTGCTCTTTGCATCCTGCAAACACCTTTGTACTTTCAGTAGTGAACCACGCTCTACGCATGTGAACACCCCCCATTCCTCCAGCCGCAATAATAAGAATCATGCTCTACGCATGCTGTGAACATCCTCTTCATTCCAGCCGCAATAATAAGAATCATGCTCTACGCATGCTGTGAACATCCTCTTCATTCCAGCTGCAATAATAAGAATCATGCTCTACGCATGCTGTGAACATCCTTTTCATTCCAGCTGATATAATAAGAATCATGCTCTATGCATGCTGTGAACATCCTCTTCATTCCAGTTGCAATGATAAGAATCATGCTCTACGCATGCTGTGAACATCCTCTTCATTCCAGCTGCTATAATAAGAATCATGCTCTATGCATGCTGTGATCATCTTATTATACTAGCCGCAAATTTATGAAGCGTGCTCTTTTCACGCCGCAGGTGGAAGCTTGCCTCACGTTGTCATGGCTGCAAGAGGTGGTGCTTGACTTCTTAGAAGTCCAGGTACACAAAACTGCTGACGCTGTTATGGCTTCACATCATTTTGCCCCTGCACTTCTGGGTGCAAGCAATTACAGACGTAAGCATGCAAAACCTTCTGGCTCTGAAATCCTTGGAATTTTAATTACAAACTTGACTGCTATAGTGGGAGTGGTCACATGGATTTAAGTAACTGCTGTATCTTTAAGCCTTCGCCTACTAGGGCGACCAGCTTTCTTAGGAACAGGCATTGATGAGTGTGCCTTGAGCTGGGTACCGCAACAGAAAGACATTCTGCATGTGTCTTTGGACTTCAAAAGAGGTTTCCTTCTAGGTAAGAAGCGCCTGTTGAGAGCGTGCGGTGTCAAAATCTACCTGGAGAGGGTGTAAAGGCTGGGTTCTGCAAAGCATACAGTTACGCAAAAGGTTGCACATAGGTAATTGAATTTCTGTGGCAGCATTTGCTAACAAGACGTAGAAAGCAGGATCTGTGGGAAGGTTTGAGAACAGGCTCTTGAAGTAAGCACACACACACACACAAACACACACAAACACACACACACACGCACCCGCACGTGTGTGCGCGCACTCACACATAAAACACACATCACACACGTGTGCAGGGTCTGTGGGAGGCTGTTGCTTCAGTGAAGGGCGCTGGCAAACGTGCGGTGGTGGCCACCCCACGTGTGCTGAAGCCCAATGAAGAGCCCCTGGTAAGTGTGCTTGAATGTGTGGGCTTGTGGCGAGTGCACTCATTAGTGCGGGTCGGGTGGAATGTGCTTGCTCTGAGTTGGAATATAGTTGCTCAGTGCACGTTCTTGTTCTTGCTAACAGCGCACTCACTCACTAGTACAAACAATTCAGCTCCACAATGTCCTGTCTTTTACCAGCGACCGTAAGCATCACTGCTGCTTTCGATAGCACCACCCCTCATAGCACCACTCCTCATAGCACCACCACCCCTCATAGCACCACAGCACCACAGCACCACAGCACCACAGCACCATAGCACCATAGCACCATAGCACCATAGCATCACCCCTCATAACACCACCACCCCTCACAGCACCACCCCGCATAGCACCACCCCTCATAGCACCACCACCCCTCATAGCACCACCACCCCTCATAGCACCACCCCTCATAGCACCATAGCACCACAGCACCATAGCACCATAGCACCATAGCACCACCCCGCATAGCACCACCACCCCTCATAGCACCACCACCCCTTATAGCTCCACACACCCCAACCCTTCAGGTGGCGTTCTACTTAAGACTCCGTGCAGATGCGCTGCTGCTGCGCAGTGCCGGCTTGCTGCACACTCTGACTTGCATGGGTGGTCCAGGTGAGCAAAAAGGGGAGAGCACTAGCCCTCATCACGCAATTCAGTGAATTCGTCAACGAATTCTGTCACATCAGCAACGCATCTCTTCATCTCATCGTGAGCTGATCACGTCAGTTTCAACCAAACAAGGCTTGGTGGCGTGTAACGGGTGAATGTTTGGCAAAGGGAAGACATGCCGTCTTGCCCAGGGCCATGTCTTTCCTTCTTGAGAGTTGCTCACAGAAACCCCACACTATAACACCACACTCCAACACCACACTCACACCTAACACACACAGGCACGCGCGCGCACACGCACACACACATACACACATACACACACACACACACACAACATCTGGGTGCTAGGATTACTCAACCTGAAATGCCATCCTTGCTTATGCCACCCTCACTTTAAACATGCTTGCCATTTCCCTAGCTTTAGTTTGCCACTATTTCCCCTCCCTGTTGAATTTGCCCGCCAAGTGTTGTGTCGGCGCACACACACACATACACACACACATACACACACACACACGCACACGCACACACACACACACATGTACACACACACATACACACACACAAACATCCTTGTGACAGGTGGTGTACCTTAACAGATAAAACACAACTTCTCTGTGTTGTGTGGCACACTCAGGCGACCTAGGGCCAGGTTGGTGACCCCTGGAGGCCCATTCTATTTTGAAATGCCACCCTTATTTCAGAGTGCACGCCACCATTTCCGACCCTCAGGTAGCTTAGTGCCGGGCTTGCTGGACCCTAAAGGGCACCCAGTGCATGTGCCTGAACTTCACGGCGACTTTTCACTGAACATGGTATGTTGAGCCAGACTCAGGCAGTCCGCTCGTGCCTGCGGCTGCGTGCTGGGTCTGTGTGTGTGCGTTTTCCTGTGTGTGTTTGGGTGGATTTGTGTTTGTGTGTGTGTATGTGTGTGCACGCCCGTGTGTGTTTGTGTGCGTGTGTGTGTATGTGTGTGTATCTGCTTGCCCGTGTGCACGGCAATCAGAGGCAGATTTTCTGCCAGCAGCAGCTGTGGTGTGGAAAGTGATGTGGTTAAAAAATCAGCTGGTCATACAAATGAGAAACAGCACATGGAGAGCAGCAGCATCATGTGTGCATCATGTAGTTCCTGTTGTATTTGTGTACAGAACTTGCGTGAGACACTTGCTGTTTCTTTTCATTTCTTCATTTACCTCCACTTGCTGATTGCAAACGACTACATACAGACTACACTCCTTGAACGGCAGCCAGGTGTTTCAATGGAAGGTTGAGCTTAGCAAGCAGATAGTTGCACTCGCTCGTGCCTGAACAATTCACTTTCTCCTGTCTGTGCCTGTGCCTGCACACGCTTTTCACCTGTGTGCATCATTCGCAGGGTTAGCCACACATACCTGTAAGTAATCATTGTCTCTGACTGTATGTTTGAAGTTCATCGTATCTAACCAAATGCTTCATAGAATCAACCACGAACATTGAACCTTAGTATATGCCTAGGGTTGGCCAGAACCATACATTTATAAGTATATACGGTGTACATACGGTATCTTTTGGCAGGGAAATCACCATACATACTGTCATATACGGTGTGTATATGCGGTTCTGGCCAACCCTATTTATGCCTAAAAATGTTCCTGCCCTAAAACTGGTTTTACTTGCGTGTCTTTACCTTAGCCGGCCCTCACCATTTGTTTTCCACAGGCAAACACGCTGTCTGCTGACTTGCTCCTCCGAGGCAGCAGCCTCTCGCGCGTGGCCCCCACGCATGATCTGTCAGCACCACAGGTACGCCTGCACTTTCCAGCTACCTTATTAGCATTTGCATCTTGTGTTTGTAGTGTGGCCCCCCCGTTCATGATATCATCAGTTCTCTGCTTCAGCTGTAGAACTGGAGTTCTTGCGTAGTGAGCGTAGGCTGAGATCTGGAAGGCACTTTGCATAAAGTGATGTGTACTCTCGTTTTAGGCATTCTTTCTATGCCTTGCTTTTGCTCGGGTTGTTTTTCCCGCCCCCCCCCCCTCAGCTTGTGCTTTGACTTGTGGGTGTTCCCATCTGAGCTCGCTTGGATCTGACTTACAGACTTGCCGCTTGCTCCTTTGCGTTGTTTTGCTTTTATGAGGGCCTGCAGCCCATTTTTGGTTCCAGCGTGTCTTTGGTTCTGATCTCCCTCCACGGCGCCTTGGTGTAATGACGAAGCCTATAGCGAACTGTAGCATAGAACTGTCAGCACCACTGGTACCAGGGTTGTTCAGTTCGTTTCTTTGGGAGCAAGGGTTCGGTAAAGCTCGTGAAAGTTCTAGAACCCTCGAATTGTTCGAAGGTTCGATGTGCAATTTTGGGAGACGGGCCCTTGGTCTCCTCCTCCCACCTTCAAATCTTTCCAATTAGTTGTGTATGTTAATATATTATTTTAGGGATAAAAAGAGGCCAAAATGGGACCATGCCATCATAATTGAGCAGAAAATGGAGAATCTTCAGGTGCAGTGCAAGTGCCGCGTTGTACAAATCCTTAGCAGTTCAGGAAATGTGTGACAAGTTTAGCCTTAAAACCAAGAACTTTCCTGGCCTGATAAAGATCATGTTTCATATATAAATCATTGAACATGTTATTTTCACTGCAAGGAAAGAGTGGGACTGAACTGGGTGGGGCTGCTGTCCCTTGCAATTTTGACAGACGCATGCTTTGACCAAACTCCGAACGGCACTTTTCAAATTCGTTAATATGCGTGAAAGTTCGAATCCAAACTTTTGGCCAAACCTCGAACTGAACAACCCTGACTGGTACACCTGCACTTTTCAACTAACTCTTCTACAAGCATTTATGTGTTGCACTCACGTGCACTCATGTGCACTCACGTGCTTGTTGTGTTGCTCCCCATGTGATTTGTCAGCACCACAGGCACGCCTTAATACAGACATACACAAACACATACTGAACCTCGCCAAGGGTCTCCTTCTGTGGATATTACGAGTACGCCGCCTAAGCTCCCTTTTTGTAATGATAATGCACACTTTCTTTTAATATCACGATTTGAAAATAAACAACAGCAATGTCAAAGCAGCTTGTAATTTTTCTCTCATGCTCGTAAGCCAAACTGAATGAAACCTTGTCATTGCCCCTGCTGATTGCAGATCTGCGATCTGGCGTCCTCCCTCGGAACTTCACGCGCTGCATCCAGCTTGGAAGTCGTCCTTCACCAGCATCTACCCATATTCCATACAGGTGATAATCAAAAGCTGTAGCATGAGTTCAACAATCCAGCCTCGTATTTGATTAAATCTTACTGGCCCCTTTCATCTCGATCATAACCTGTCAAAGCTCACCCACGATAGGCGTGAACATTTTGCTGGTATTTTTTAGTGCCACCTTATCAATCATGAGAGCAACATACCTGTGTACCATAAGCCTGTGTCAGGTAGTGGCTAATTCTCTGTTACTTCTCTCTCTCACTCACTCTCTCTCTCTCTCTCTCTCTCTTACTCTCTCTCTCTCCCTCTCTCTCTCTCTGTCTCTCTCTCTCTCTCTCTTTCTCTCTCTCTCTCTCTCTCTCTCTCTCTCTCTCTCTGTGTGTGTTCACTTACACACCTTACACGCAAACACACACATGTGTGCACCAACCTGCCCGCACAGAGCACTGCGTGTTTTGCCGCTTCATGTCATCTGGGAATAGCTACAAAGACTGTGGCCACCCTTGCGAGCAGCACAAGGTCCATCTCAGGGACGAAAAGGGCGACGATCATCTGGTCCTTGCAGACATGGGTACGTGCACACGTGTGTTCACGTTTGTGTGGTGTGCTGCTCAAACTTTATTGGTTGGGCTCCTTGTTGTGGGTTTCGGGGATGTGTGGGTGCTTGCACGCTCTGCGGGCATGGTAGGCATGGTATTAAGGTGTGGGTGTTACACAATGCAAATCAAAAATGGGGTAGAGGCATGAGGGTGGGGCAACTTGAATGGGTGTACATCCTGTGAATGGTGCAGGGAGCAGTTTGTGATTTGACGCTATGTGGGTGTGAACAACTTTGTGTGTTTGTGGTCTGTGGGGGTTCCAGATGAGCATTGCAAGTACTCCGTGGGTGAGCCAGGCGTGGAGGGCATTGGTTTCCTTCCTACCCACGCTTTGACAGCCAAACAAGCTGAAGAGAAAACGACAGCGGATGATCCATCACAAAGCAGTAACCGTACTTCAGATCCCGTGCATCAGCTTGCCTCCTTGAACACAGCCATGAGTTCATTACTTGATGCCTGCGTTTCTTAGCTTTGTACGCCATTAAATACGTCCATTATTAAAACCTCCATGCTGCCAATTTACCTCCATTCCACGCTTACACCTCCATTGAACCTTTTACTGCAAACGCACGTCCATGCTGACACATAACACAAGTGCTCATACCACCATGCTTACATAACACCTATGAATGCTTACACAGCTCCATGTTTGCACACCGCCTCCTAACGTTGATGTACTTCCATGCTTACTTACATAACACCTCCCAGTGCTATTTCAACCCCAGGCTTGCACACCACCTCCTAAAGCTAACGTGCTTTCATGCTGACACAAATTCTTGTAGTGCTAACGCGACTCCATGCTTGCCCATCCGCTCCTAATGTACAGATACTCCATGCTTACTCAAATCTCCGACTGCCAATGCACGTACCCCCAGGTTGCCGTAACACAGTCTTCAATGCCCAAGCACAGAGCGGTACGTGTATCAAACATTACACATTATGTATTCATTGAAAGATCTTGCAGATAAAGAACTTGTATACTTACATGCACTTGCTTGTGCTGCCTGCGCACGCTACATGGATGGTGTACCTACCTTGCATGCCATTGCTTATGCACACCACAAAACCCCTGCATCATTTGTGTTCTTTCTTTTCATTCCGGAATGCTTGGCAGCCAAAATGAGTGTTTTTTGAAAGGGAGTGTGTGCATGTATAGTTTAGGTGTGTACATGTGTATGTGTGCGTGGTGTGTATTTGTGTATGTGTGTGCGTGTGTGTTTGTGTGTGTGCGTGTGTTTGCATATGTGCATATGTGTGTTTATATATGTACGAAAGAAAAAACCTACATGTGACCACAATACTGCTCAGGTGCTTTCTACACGCAAGATTTAATTCGTGCGGGTCTCCGGCATTTTAGAATAGAGCTTGTGGATGAGGACACCAGCACAGTGGCGCCCCTAGTTCAAGGGTACAGGTGCGCATGTGTGATCGTTGTTGCTGTTCTACATGTTGGTCGATACAAGCGAGAGAAGAAAAAAAGGGAACAAACAGTAGTGCTACGCAGGCAGTGAAAACTACTCTCCATAACATTTCAGGAGGAACGAGACTTGCTGGGAAGTGCTCAGATGTTCTGCTTTCTAGTTACGCTAATAGCGACTGTGTTAGGAATCAGGCAGTCTAGCAGTTAGTTCGTTCCAGTGTCTTTTGGTTTTCCTGCCGGGTCTGTTTTCCTCTCTCTCTGGAAATAAACTGCCATAACACAACAGACTACCCCTCTAACCTCCCCCCTAGGGACCTGCTGAATGGAAGTCGTTCTCCTGGCGTCCTGTGGTCATGGATGGGGAGTTTGAGCAAAGCAGGTCAGTACCCTTACATGCATGTTTGTGCTGACAAACAAGATGAAGTCAGCACTTGTTTTGCAAGTGAGCAGTTGTTTGTGGTGGAGGCTTTTACAGTACTCTGTACCTAAGTGGCTCCGTTTCCTTCCTTAGTGTTTTAGTATATTCTTTTAATTCAGATTGGTATAGGTGGAAAAAGTGGTTTTGCTGCCTGTGTGACTATTTTAACCTCTTGTGAGTAACGCGCCTAGCGCCTAAATCAACTGATGTTGTTACGCTGTTCTTGGAACTCTTTGCAGGAGTGGGTGCTGGGTCATTGGAAGGTGCACGCGCTCGGGATAGAGGCGCGACTACTCTTCGAAGTACGGCGGCTACAAAACGTGAAGAAGAGAGGCAGTCAACTGGGCGTCTAGCTGTGGCAGCCTTGTGATGCTGTGCCACGTGTCTTCATTAGTTTTCCATGTCTTTTTTACTGTTCATGCTGTGTGTGAATATAATTGGCATAGCAGGCGTAGCCTTGTATCTTATATTCTGCTTGTTCCCCCTCTTTTTTCCTTATTTTGGTAGAAACTGCAACCCGTTCACACAAAGGATCCTGTATCAACTTTAACGGGCCCCAGCTACTAAGTCAGCATCTTGATGAAGACCATGCGCTCTTTCCACAGCTTGCTTTATTACCGCTTAATTTAGCTAGTTGAACGTTTTTTGGTTCCTTGCGTTTGGTAGCTGCTATGTTCATTTGCAACTGCTTCACTGATCTGGCAGATCACTTCGGTTTGTGTACACCCTTTCTTTGAGGACTTATTTCACGGCACCACCCTGTTTCCTATATCAACTTAATAACTGACTTACTCGCTCCATTTCCTTGGTTGACTGAACTTATTGTCAAAAATCCTTGCAAGGATACGGCTTTCTGTCATCCCCAAATTTCTGGTGTGAAATGCTGCAAGCCTGCAGGTTCGAGCCAGTCCTGAAATGGCTCAGGGAGCTTTTTTGGACCCTGATTCTACTGGTTTAGGTCAGCTGTCAAGCTTTTCATTACTATGCTTATTACCAATAGTGACACTTTGCGGAGGGTAGTCCGGGCTGATCTCAATTTACAGCCTCTTCCAAGTGCCTGCTGGACAGTTCAATTGCTAAGCGCTTTTCAGGGACTGTGTGGATGGCTGTGAGTTGTATGTAAGAGCTGTTCAAACTGAGCATGCTATTACCATGCAAGAGTTTACTGCAGATTTGAAGCATAGGATGAGAGGTTTTTGGAGAGACGCTGAGTTGGTGGACCCCAACACGCACAACAACAAATTGGCCACCTATCATTCTTGGTTTGAAAGAGCGTATGCCGATAAATGTACCACGGTATCTCCATCTTGAACTGTCCAAACATGTTATGCGCAATATAAGTAGATTTCGCTTGCGTGCACATACTTTGAAAGTTGAGGCAGCAGCGTGGCTTGAAGATGGTTCTTGCGTATGTGACCAATGTCCTGGTGAAGATGAACATGTTCAGAACGAGGTACATGCTCTTTTATTTTGCCAAGACCATCGAGTTTGTGAGCTGAGGAAACTCCTTTCTGTTTACACCTTTTTTGAGGACTTTTCAGCAGCCCAGCTCTTTTTGCTGCAACAGGTCAACAACCAACTTGTTCATGATTTCCTTTCTCAGCAGAACAATAGACTTTTTCTTTTTCTTTCTAAGCTTATGGATCTATTTGTGGCTGGCCGAGACCAGTCAGCAGCCGATCAGCCAAGCAACCTGGCTGAAGGTCACCCCCCATTGTAACCATTGTAACCATTGACTCCTATTGTAATCATTGTGATAAAGCCTAAAGAAACTGCTTGAATAATCAAACTTGCATAGAAGTTTGCCATGCCCAGGAGAGATGAGCCTACAGAGTGTAGATTGCTAAAGACTTTGGAAAAACATGTCAGAGTCTCACCAAAACATTCTGCCAGAATACAAAAAAATGCAATTTGCCAGAATACAAAAAATGCATTTAAGTTTATCAGACAGCCAGGTACCAAGGACCAGCATTGCTTAAGGGCGCATCGACAAAAAAGGTGAAAGACACCATAAAGTACTTGAAGCTCGAGTAGGGAAAACGTGTGTATGTACAGGCCGGCATACATTTGTCAGGTACAGCAGCCGGACGGTTTATAACTGTATGAGGGGAATATAAGTACAAAGGGGGTAAGAACCACAAACGATAAGTGATACTAGTTCATTATTCGAACTTCTTGCACTATGCGCTTGTGCGTGTGTATGAAGCTAGGGCGCTGAACCGAGCACCAAATTCATTGTTGCGACCTCTTTCATCAGTTGAAGGTGTCAAACCAGATGGTGTCGTTCTCTGACCTGCACCGCATCTTACTCCACTCATCAAGCTGACGGAACGAAACGAGCGCGTGGCCGGAACCAATCTGCAAGGACAGCCAGGGACAGCAAAGTTGCACGAACACATACACTCACAAAGCAATCGTGCAGTTTTTGCAATTCAGGTAGACGGATCAAAACATCTGCATGACCTGGGCTGATCTGCAAGGATAGCCAGGAGCGCCAAAGTTGCACACACGCTACTTCAAAGCTAGTCACACACATTTGGCCTAATTGAGGAGTAAAAAAATAAAATGCTATTGTGCAAACAATTTCAGCATGGATTAGGAAGGAACACCATTATGGGGGATGAACAATTGACAAAATTCCACCAAATCAGACAAGGAGAGAAGAAACACAAAGAAAGAGTCTCAGGCACAAAGTCACCTGCTCAAGACGAGAGGGGATAGGGCCTCTGCCTTGACGGTTGAAATCATACTTTTCTAGCAGAAGCATGCAGATGGTGAATACTTAAGTTCCTTGCCATCCTATTTGGAACCAGCCGTCCTATTTAACAACAGGAATGTGATGACAACCCCCACAGCCTTGCCATCCTCACCGTAAAGGGCGTGCATAGGAGTACAAGCAAGCTGTAATAAGTGGGAGGAGCTGCTGCTTCTTGGCCGTCAGGCTTCCTGCTTACTTCTGCCATTCTGCTGTGTTGTGCTTGTTGCATCAAAGGTGTAGGCGTATCTGCAGCAGTTGCGAGGGCGCAAGATAAAGAGCAACGCTTGGAGGACAGAATGTATGGCATGTCTGTTTCTAGGAGAGGGTTATGTGTAGAGTCACGGAAGCTGTGGCTAATTCTGCTAGGAACCCTAAGCTCACTTCAGTTTGCGCAACTTGCATATTGAACTTCGCATCATTAGTGTGATGTCTTAGTTTGCATTGTGTGTATGCATGTGTGTATGTGTGTGTATGTGTGTGTGTATGCTTGAGTTCGTATGTTTGCATGAATAAATTGTGTGTATGTATGTGCATGTGTGTGTCTGTGTGTGTATGTGTATGTGTGTATGTGTGTGTGTGTGTGCGTGTGTGTGTGTGTGTGTGTGTGTGCTTAAGTTCGAATGTTTGCATGAGTAAATTGTGTGTGTATGTATGTGTGTGCGTATGTGTGTGTGTGTGTGTGTGTGTGTGTGTGTGTGTGTGTGTGTGTGTGTGTG
>Ga0307947_1003884_pt1 | contig 11922 bp, 19 predicted proteins | sample OrgLakmetagen232_FD_201840 | JGI IMG/M metagenome (GOLD analysis project Ga0307947, IMG submission 201840) | Saline water microbial communities from Organic Lake, Antarctica - #232 | ecosystem: Environmental > Aquatic > Non-marine Saline and Alkaline > Saline | place: Antarctica: Organic Lake...
CACCGTAGAGTGTTGCTCATGCGCTAATCAATTTACATCATCTACAAATTGTTTTGTTGTTATAGTGTTCAGACACCGTAGAGTGTTGCTCATGCGCTAATCAATTTACATCATCTACAAATTGGTTTGTTGTTATAGTGTTCAGACACCGTAGAGTGTTGCTCATGCGCTAATCAATTTACATCATTCACAAATTGGTTTGTTGTAAAAGTGTTCAGATACCGTAGAGTGTTGCTCATGCGCTGATCAATTTACATTATCCACAAAGTGGTTCTAAGCTACAGTTCGCTGTAGGCTTTGTCATTACACCAAGGCAACAACCCGAGCAAAAGCAAGGCATAAAAAGAATGCCTAAAACGAGAGTACACAGCACTTTATGCAAAGTGCCTGCCAGATCTCAGCCTACGCTCACTACGCAAGAACTCCAGTTGAAGCAGAGAACTGATGATTTTGTTGTTATAGTGTTCAGACACCGTAGAGTGTTACTCATGCGCTAATCAATTTACATGTTTGCTGTAGAGGGTTTCTCACGCGCAAATCGATTTTCATGTTTGCAGGTTGTCATGGGCGCTGAGAACAGCCGCAAGCTTAAGGAGATTGAGGACAAGATCTTGGAGGTGTTGTCAAACAGCCAGGTGAGGAAAGGGTATAGGGAGCCTAAATGCAAAAGAGATAGACGCACACAAAAGCAGAGGCTGCTGGGTGATAAAGGAGTTAGCAACGTTATGCAGTGGACAGCTGTTTAGGGTTCTGTTGCTTTGTTTTGCGCCTCAAAAACCTGACGGTACTTGTGGTATTTCTACCGCAGCATTCACTGTGTGCGTCTCAAAAACTTAAAACCCAAACACATGAATTTTCTACCTTGACATTCACTGTTTTGCGTCTCAAAAACTGATGGCACTTGTGGTTTTTCTACCGCAGCATTCATGTGTGCGTCTCAAAAAAACTAAAACCCAAACACATGAATTTCTTACCTCGACATTCACTGTTTTGCGTCTCGAAAACTGATGGCACTTGTAAATTTTCCACCGCAGCATTAACTGTGTTGCATCTCAAAAACCTAATGGCACTTGCGGTTTTTTTACCTTGACATTCACCGTATTGCGTCTCAAAAACTGATGGCACTTGTGACTTTACTACCGCAACTTTCACTGTGTTACGTACCCTAATGATGCATTAAGTGCGATGCCATTGTCTCTTGAAAGTACAGTTTAATTACCGTGCCTCTTTGGCTTAATTTCCATAACACTCTGTGTGTCTTGAGTAGAGCTGGCCTAAATTGTGCACGCACACCATTTGTGACCGCATACTTTCTGAAAATCTTCTGTTTAAAGCTGTTTGCATGCGTACACCATACTTCAGATGTTTCCGTCCGACCCTGATTACACACAAGTGTAAGCTTACAGTCGCTCAACACGTGTGCCCTGTTTTTGCAGGGCAACATTTTGGAGGACGAGATCGCCATCCATATCATCACGGACGCAAAGCTGCTCGGGAATGAGATTGCTGAGAAGCAGAAGGTGGGGTGCTGTTTTTTGCTGCCCTATCCGTTCTAGGTGACATGCACCCCTGCATCTTGATCGTGTCCAGAACTAAGGCATGCTCAAGCAAAGTTTGGCAGGTGCACGTGCAGCCGTTCGTGCACGTGCAGCCGTTTGTGCTCCGATGCCAGTGGGGGTTTGTGGGTGGCATTTGACAGTGGAAAAGGAGTACACAGACCCTGGGTGCAGTTGCACATGCTTAAAAAGCTGAATCTGTGCATTGTTTCTGCATAGTGCGTAATGCACAATGCAGTACGCATAATGTAGAAGCACGCAATGTAGTGCACATATTGTAGAGGCACACAATGTAGTGCATATAATGTAGAATCACACAATGCAGTGCACATAATGTAGAGGCATACAATGTAGTGCACATAATATAGAAGCACACAATGTAGTGCACATAGAAGCACACAATGTAGTGCACATAGAAGCACATAACATAGAGGCACACAATGTAGTGCACGTAATGTAGAAGCACACAATGTAGTGCACAAAGAAGCACACAACGTAGTGCACATAATGTAGAGGCACGCAATGTAGTGCACATAGAAGCACACAATGTAGTGCACGTAATGTAGAGGCACACAATGTAGTGCACATAATGTAGAAGCACAGCGCTGACACAACAACGTTTGCCACATTTTGCCGCAGGCTGCTGAATCCACTGAGCGCGAGATTGACGCGACTCGAGCCGGGTATAAACCTTGCGGGGACTACACCTCTATCCTATTCTTCTGCATCTCCGACATGGTAGGTGCTTTTTATGTGCAGCTGAAGCATGCTGTTCGGAATGGTGCACTGCAAGAACGTGCAGAGAAAACAGCTGCTTCTTGTGTGTGTAACAAAACAAGAGGTGTGCTTTGTCAATGGTTCGTGTCAACATTCTCCGACTCGTTTGCCAAAGAAGCAGTGCATGCAAGTTTTGGAACAATAGAAGCTCATGCATGCACACAGAAAAAGGCAGCTCAAATGCATAACTAATTGATAAGTGATACACAACACAGCTTGATGTACCCGCTGCACTTCATCTTCACCTCCTAAACCGCTCACACGCAAAACGTGATTACTAAGATCACACGTATAGCATGGTCTATACATTGTGACACATTGTGTGCAGATCTACATAGACATCATACTCCGGCACTCCCTCCTGAGATTTTATCATTTCATAGTGGCATTGTGCACACGCAAACAGCACTGTACGTCATCACAAATGTTATGCTCACCTATACCTTAACACGCACTGCATGCAGGCCAACATAGACCCAATGCACCAGCACTCCCTCCTATGCTTTGTCAACCTCTTTGTGGCATGGCGTACACACAAAGGCTCACCTATACTTAAACACGCACTGCATGCAGGCCAATATAGATGAATGGTTTGTCAACCTCTTCGTGGCATGGCGTACACACAAAGGCTCACCTATACCTGAACACGCACTGCATGCAGGCCAACATAGACCCAATGTACCAGTACTCCCTCCTGTGGTTTGTCAACCTCTTCGTGGCAAGCGTGAACGCGGCAGCTAAGGACCCTGCGGTGCCCCAACGGCTTGCTAACATCTACGATCACTTTACGTACTCCCTGTATTGCAACGTCTGTCGGTGAGTTATGAGAAGAGTTGGCCAGAACCGTATATATGCACCGCATATGACCGTATATTTGGTGATTATAATTACCTGCCAAAAACATTGTGTATACACCGTACATATATGGCCAACCCTAGTTGTGAGCTAATTGTACTCTTTTGTTCGTTCATCTCGTGCTTTATTTGACGTACATTTTGTATATTGCAACGTCTGTCAGTGAGTTGTGAGCCGTTTATTCTTTCTTGGTCGTTCATTTCGTGTGTTACGTACTCTCTGTATTGCAACTTCTGTCGGTGAGTTATGAGAAGAGTTGACCAGAACCGTATATATGCACCGTATATTACCTTCAATCAGGTGATTTCCCTGCCAAGAATACTGTATACACACCGTGTATATTGCTCTGGTCAACCCTACGTACTTGCGATGTCTTGTGCGTCGTGATACAAATAAAAAGGACTGTGGAACTCGATCAGGGTTCCAAAGCTGCACATCACGCTGCATACTCCCTCTGAATTGCAATGTCTGTCAGTGAGTTGGGAAAGGCAAGACCGTTGAAGAGCTCCCGTGCTTGAGCCAAGCGGCTTCTGTCTCTATGAACGATGAAGGGGAGTGGATTTCGCTGCCTGTGTAGCTGTCTTGTCACTTTTTTTCTGCAGAAATGTATATGTGTAGGGTTGGCCAGAACCGTATATATGCACCGTATATGACCGTGTATTTGGTGATTTTCCTGCCAAAAATACCGTATACACACCGTATATATATATATGGTTCTGGCCAACCCTATATATGTGTGTTCTGTGTGACAATTTTAAACTACTAGCTCACTCCTGTTACAAGCGCCCACCTGCTATAGGCTCATGCCTACAGAAAATGATAAAATGATGGATAACCTAGTTTTGTGCTGCGCGCACTTTTGCCAGTCATTGCATTGTTGGCTACATGATGTAAATCATACAGTACAATGCAGGGTTGTGTTGCACACAGACACTGCAGTCAGTAAGTCCTGTTCCTGTCAGGCTATCCTGAAAGGAAGCCTGGAGGAAGGCAAAAGGGTGCTTGGAAAGAAGATTTTTTGATACTAAGTTGTCATTAACCTATAACGTACTGCCATGACCATACGCCGTGAGAGCTATGAAAATTTGACGATGCCAATTGCACCCCAGAGTGTTGTGCTGTTTGTGTTTCTCTCTCTCTCTCACACACACACACACACACACACACACACTCACACACACACAACACACACACACAAACACACACACGCACACACACACACACACACACACACACACACACACAAACACACACACACGCCAAGCTGTCCCAGCAAGCTCATGACTTGCCATCCTCCGCCCTTCTGACTGTTATGCAGGTCGCTGTTTGAGAAGGACAAGCTGCTGTTTGCCTTCTTGCTGTGTGCGCGCATCATGGAGTTCAAGGTGAGGCAGCCAGCTGGTCAGTGACCTTCATCACAGCGTCAACAGTATCTGCCTCTGTATTATGTGCAAGCCTTCCCACCGTGCGCACACCTCGTGATGTTTAAGATGGCGCCCGGATCCGGTTTGGACGTTTTTTGATGCATTCCAGAAATATTCCAGCGCACCAATAGGGTTCTGTACGTCTCAGTCACTTCCTTCACAGTTCCTGACAAACGCATACTCATCCATGCACACATGCAACGCACATACACACACTCACTCGTGTGCACACACATACAACACAAACACACGCACACACTTGCAGGACAGCATCAACCAGGAAGAGTGGATGTTCCTCTTAACAGGAGGTCTTAGCGTCGTGCAGCCTAGACCCAACCCAACCACGTGGCTTGTTGACAAGTGCGCACATCTGCTTATTTGTCTTTTACAAAATGTCTAGCCATCAGGCTTCGCCCCCCTGCAACCTCATTTACGGGCATATCAAGCACTGCTGGCAGCGTACAAATGGTTGAAGGCGGGCTGGAACAAGCATACGTTTACACACACATACACACAAGAATAGATAGAGCGCACACACACACACACACACACACACACACACACATGTATAGACACGCTTGTGTATACCACCATTTTTTCAAACTGGTTACAGAGGCTGGCGGGAGATCCTGCAGCTGAACCAGTTGTCCTCGTTCGTGGGCATTGCTGACAATGTGGAGCAGTCAGATGCAGGGTGGAAAAAGCTGTACGATTCTCCAGAGCCACACAAAGTCACCCTGCCTGGTATGTGTGTTGTGTATTTGTGTGTGTGTCAGAATGTGGAGCAGTCAGATGCAGATTGGAAAAAGCTGTATGATTTTCCAGAGCCACACAAAGTCACCCTGCCTGGTATGTGTGTTGTGCCTGTGTGGGTATGTCAGATTGCGGGCACAGGTGTGCTTATGCTTTGTTACAACGTCCTCATGTTGCTCAAGGGCTCGAATTTGAAAATGATTGTTTGCTAACTAGCACATACGTACAAACGCATGCAATGTTTTAGGTTGAGAAGAAGGCAACTAGCGGCTCAAATCATGCGTCGTCACTACCTCACAGCATTGCGTTCTGTCTGTGCCACAGGCTTGTACAACAGCCTGGGCAAGTTAGAAGAAAGCAACAATGCACTTCATGGCATTGCTCTGTGTGTGTGTGTTTGTGTGTGTGTGTGCCACAGGCTTGTACAACAGCCTGGGCAATTTAAAAGAAAACAACAATGCACTTCATGGCATTGCTCTCTCTGTGTGTGTGCCACAGGCTTGTTCAACAGCCTGGGCAACTTGAAATAAAACAACAATGCACTTCATGGCATTGCTCTGTGTGTGTTTGTGTGTTTGTGTGTGTGTGTGTGTGTGCCACAGGCTTGTACAACAGCCTGGGCAACTTAGGAAATAAAATGCACTTCATGGCATTGCTGTGTGTGTGTGTGTGTGCCACAGGCTTGTTCAACAGCCTGGGCAACTCAATATAAAACAGCAATGCACTTCATGGCATTGCTCTCTGTGTGTGTGTGTGTGTTTGTTTATGTGTGTGTGCCACAGGCTTGTACAACAGCCTGGGCAACTTAGATTTAAACAACATTGCACTTCATGGCATTGCTCTCTATCTCTCCCTCTGTGTGTGTGTGTGTGTGTGTGCGTGTGTGCCGCAGGCTTGTACAACAGCATGGGTGATTCCGATTCCTCCTATGACATCACCACTTCATGGCATTGCTCTCTCTCTCTTTTTCTCTGTGTAATCCAGGCTTGTACAACAGCATGGGTGATTCCGATTCCTCCTATGACATCACCACTTCATGGCATTGCTCTCTCTCTCTCTCTCTCTCTTTTTCTCTGTGTAATCCAGGCTTGTACAACAGCATGGGTGATTCCGATTCCTCCTATGACATCACCACTTCATGGCATTGCTCTCTCTCTCTCTCTCTCTTTCTCTGTGTAATCCAGGCTTGTACAACAGCATGGGTGATCCCGATCCCTCCTATGACATCACCACTTCATGGCATTGCTCTCTCTCTCTCTCTCTTTCTCTGTGTAATCCAGGCTTGTACAACAGCATGGGTGATTCCGATTCCTCCTATGACATCACCACTTCATGGCATTGCTCTCTCTCTCTTTCTCTGTGTAATCCAGGCTTGTACAACAGCCTGGATTCCTTCCGCAAGCTGCTCATCCTGCGTTGCTTCCGCCCAGACAAAGTGCTGCCAGCCATCCAAGACTTTGTGCAAGCCAACCTGGGCAAAAAGTACGTAGGATGTGATCTGTGTGTGTGCGCGCGTGTGATCTGCAGTAACGAGTGCTTTCGAATGTAAGATAGTGTTTGTTGGCTGCCAGCAATTCAGGACTTTGTGCAACTTAACCTGGGCAGAATGTACGTAGGGTGCGATGTGTGTGTGTGTGTGTGCACGTGTGATCTGCAGTAGCGGGAGCTTTTCAATGCAAGATAGTGCGTGCAGGTCTGCATTTTTGCTGCCAGCAGTTCAGGACTTTGTGCAAGCTAGCTGGGCAAAAAGTAGGTAGGATGTGATCTGTGTGTGTGCGCGTGTGATCTGTCGTAACGAGTGCTCTAAAACAAACGTGACCGTAGGTCTGCAGTCTTACCGTCCTGCCATGTAACAACGCAGGGGCACTAAGTTATCTGGACACAGCCGCTTTGTTTAATAACTGTCATCAATTGGAGGTTTCGAGGCAGCATGTGGCTAGGTGTGGTGTGGGAACCGTTTTTGCGTAGGGTTGGCCAGGACCATATATACACGGTGTATATACGGTATTTTTGGCAGGGAAATCACCAAATATACGGTCATATACGGTGCATATACCTAAACGGTTTTGGCCAACCCCAAGTTATACACCTTGGCGCAAAAAGTAGTGTATCCTCCTCAGCACCAGTTGCTTAAGCTCCAGGGTGTGCATCAGGGGCTAGACAAGGCTGCAGGGTGCATTATGCATTGTAAGAACTAGTAGTATGTGTGTCCAACTCTGCCTTGCCTCTGTTCGACGCTTGTCTTTGCTACAAGTATGGTTAGGCACACACACACACACACGCACACACACACACATACACACTCAAACACACATACATACACATGCACACACGCACACTCAAACACACATACATACACATGCACACACAGTGTCACACAAATACATATGCACACACTTACGTACAAGTGCACATACGCACACACACACACTCACACACACACACGCACACACATATCTACAGGTATGTGGAGCCTCCCCTGTTCGACCTCCAGGCCTGCTACAGAGACTCCAACCCCACCACCCCCCTCATTTTTGTGCTCTCCCCCGGCTCAGACCCAACAGCAGCACTGGCACAGTTTGCAGGTATGTATGTGTGTGTGAGTGTGTGTTTGCGTGTATGTGTGTGAACATTTTTGTATGCTATTTGCGTGGTTTTCAAGTGAGTGTTTGTTCTTGTATGTGTGTGTGAGTGTGTGAGTGTGTGTGCCTGATTGTAGTGTGAATGGGGACGAGTCTGTTTTGGTGCAAGAGTGGGACACCTTGCCTCCGATGACCCCATCTCTATATTTCATAGGTATCGTTATGTCCCCTGTGATTCGCACATCGAACACTCAGGCATGCATGGACAAACACACACACACACACACATACACACACGCACCACGCACACGCGCAATAGCACCTGTAACAAACATGCTCACAACAAAGGGGAACGCAATAGCAAAAACACACACATGCACACTCAAACCCTTTTGCACGCGCCTATGTGCTACCAGGAACACAACATCAAACACACGCGCACTCAAACGCACTCGCACACGCGTGTGAGCTACCAGGAACACAATATTATGCACACGTACACTCCAACGCACCCGTACACACGTACGGGTTCCCAGGAACAGGTACACAAAATCAAACTCACGCACATTCAAACGCACTCACGCACGCGGTGTGCTATTGCAGAAAGCGCGGGCATGGCCATGCGCATGTCAGCAGTGTCTTTGGGTCAAGGCCAGGGAGCTAAAGCAGCCGCGCTCATAGCAGAGGGTGCCAATGCCGGCACCTGGGTGTTGCTGCAGGTGGGAGGGTGTGTGCGTGTGTGACTGTGTGCCTGTTTATATGCGCGTGTGTGTGCGTGTGTGTGTGTGTGCGTGTGTGTGTGTGTGGATGCCTAGTGCACACAGGCGCAGGATGTCCATGCAGGAAGCAGGTGGGTGTTTTCAATTCATATTTGGCTATTTACAGCAATGCCTAAATTGAAGCATGCAAGTTTCTCTCATTTGGGTGTCGCACAGAAAGAACACACACATGCATACAAAAGCTGACATCCTTGCACGTACTCGTATATGAACACACACACACACACACACACACAAACACAAACACACACACACAGAACTGTCACTTGGCACCTTCCTGGATGCCTTCACTGGACAAAATCTGTGAGGAGCTCAACCCTGAAACCGTCCACCCTGAGTTTAGGTGGGTGCGTGTGTGTGTGCGTGTACGTGTGCGTGTGCGTGCGCGTGTGCGTGTGTGTGCATGTGTGTGTGCGTGTGTGTGTAAGAGGGGGATGGGGGTATGTGTACTTGGATGGGGGTAGGGGAGGAGGTGGGGGACAGGTGGGTGTGTGCGTGAGCATGTACGTATGTGTCTAAATTGGTGAGTGGGTGGGTGCAGCTGTGTGTGTTATGAATGAAAGTAGCAAGTGCACACACACACACTGGTGATCTAGCGTTGAAATTAATGTGGGTTTATATGCTGCACGCTCGTAACATGAGCACCTCAAACACAATGATAATAACACATGAGCTCACACACGCACACAAATACACACACACACACTCACACAAACACATCCACACACACACACACATAAATATATAAATATACACTCACGCACACAAGTACACACACACAGGCTCTGGATGACGAGCTATCCCAGCCCTCGCTTCCCTGTCAACATCCTTCAGAACGGAGTCAAAATGACAAATGAGCCCCCCAAGGTAAGGAGGGAGTGCAACTACAAGGCCTGCCTTACAATTAGGGTTGGCCAGAACCATAGACATACAGTGTAATTTGCAGGGAAAATATCAAATATACGGCGTGTATATGCGGTTCTGGCCAACCCTACTCACAACCTATCTGGGCAGTAAATAGAACCAAAAGTACAAACACCATTTACACATGTGAATTATTTACGTGCGTAATGCATTTGAGGATAAACACATTTAATCACACAAACATGTACACATGCAATGCATTTGAAGACAAACACATGTAGTCGCACAAACACGTACACATATGTATTACTTTAAAGACAGACTCCAACACGTGCTGCAGGGTTTGTATGCCATCATGCGTCGCTCTTACTGCATTTATGGAGCTTCTGATGAAGTCAAATTAAGAATGTACAAACGCATCACACAAAGGACCTTCTGCATTTATGGAGCTTCTGATGAAGTCAAATAAAAAATGTACAAACGCATCACACAAAGGACCTTCTGCAATTATGGAGCTTCTGATGAAGTCAAACTAAAAATGTACAAACGCATCACACAAAGGAGCTTGAGTGCAGGGTGTGCACGCCGACATGCTTTGCTTGTACCGCATGGATTCGCTGGTCAAATCGTGTGTAGAACCCATACACACAAATACACACACACACAAACACACACACACACACACACACACGTGCACACACACACGTGCACACACACACAAACACTCATACACACACACACACACACGCATACACAAACACACATACGCACACACATGTTCATCACACTCAACACAAACACGTGCGTGTACTACGCAGGGTTTACGTGCCAACATGCGACGATCGTACTGCATGGAGCCTCTGGTCAATGAGGCAGGCTTTTTTGAGACCAACAACAAGCCGCACCCGTTCAAGAAGCTGGTGTTTGGGCTGGCTTTTTTCCATGCTCTTGTCCAGGTGAGGTTTGCGACAGGGGAGGGACACACACACACACACACCACATACACACCACACATACACACACACATACACACACACGCTTACGCACACACACACACACACACACACACACACACACACACACACACACACACACACACACACACACACACACACACACACACACACACACACACACACACACACACACACACACACACGCACGCACGCACGCACACACACACACACATACGCACACACAACACACACACACACGATATTTATATTTACTTTTCACCGACACCAAAGCAGCAAGGCAGGCGTGCCTGCATTTGTATGCACACTGGATTCACTGCAAGCGCTGTATAACTTTGACGTGTTTGTATCAACTACCATTGAAGTGCCTGTGCGCGTGTGTGTGTGTGTGCAGGAACCAGTTCAGGCGCCTGCTGCTAATAACATGGTACTCATGTATCTTGTCATTCAATGACGAGTGCAGGAGCGTCGGCGATTTGGGCCACTTGGATGGAACATTGCGTACGGATTTGACGACGGAGACCTCCGCATCAGCGCACGTCAGCTGCACATGATGCTGCAAGATAATGACTTGGTGCGTGCGTGCGTGCGTGCGTCCGTGCGTGCGTGCGTGCATGCGTGCGTCCGTGCGTGCGTGCGTGCATGCGTGCGTGCGTGCGTGTCTGTACTGTCTGTACTGTCTACGTGACTATTGCGCATACGAATAAGACCCACGCGGTGTCCAGGCACTTCAGCTGCACACAATACAGCCGCAGGAGTATGATCAGGTGCGTGTTGACTGTGAGCTTGCGGCGTGCGCTTGAAACACACAGCTGCAACAGATGATGCAGGGTAGTGTCCAGGTGGGTTCTTTGGCAGACCTAAGGCGTGCACCTTGGCAGTGCACCTTGGCAGACCTAAGGGACGTTTCAGCTGCACGCAATGCTGCAGTATCATGACCTGTGGTGCTTATTATTTTTGAGGCAGTTACGCTTGTAATAAAACCCACACAGAGTTTAGGTACGTCAGCTGCACACAGTGCCGCAGGGTAATGACCCCAGGTAAGGGTTGCTTTGGTGGCTGGGTGCGCTTTGGTCCCTGGCGAGTCGAGATGCTTAGCTGCACGGGATGCTACAGGAACTAAGTACACTTGCTCTTACACACACACACATACACACACACACACATGCACACACACGCACGCACACACACGCACGCACACACACACACTCAAACACACATACATACACACACAGGTTGCCATACCAAGCGCTGTGTTATGTGACTGGGGAATGCAATTACAGGCTCACACACACACATACATACATACATACATACATACATACATACATACATACATACATACATACATACATACA
>Ga0307947_1003886_pt1 | contig 11920 bp, 15 predicted proteins | sample OrgLakmetagen232_FD_201840 | JGI IMG/M metagenome (GOLD analysis project Ga0307947, IMG submission 201840) | Saline water microbial communities from Organic Lake, Antarctica - #232 | ecosystem: Environmental > Aquatic > Non-marine Saline and Alkaline > Saline | place: Antarctica: Organic Lake...
AACTTCCCAGCCCTGGGGAGGAGAGGCGCGGCAGCCGACTAGTGTGTGTGTGGTATAGTATACGTCAGTGGTCAAGTAAGTCGGATTTGAGAAACAGCAGAGAAAGAGAGAGAGATTATCAGGAGAATTGCAGTCTGTAGTGCAGTTCCCAGCCTTTGCTCGAGAGAGACTCGACCCTGGCTATAAAACCATATAGATTGTTGTGCTGAGTCTTATACTTTGCAGTGACAGTGATTTGCTATGACATGTCTGTCACGCCCAATCGTTGGCAGCGACGAATTGTGTGACAAAGCAGTTCTTAAGTTGGTTGACAGTTAAGATTTTCTTTATGTCTTGTTCAATAAGCTGGATGACCAGTCTTATTGATAACCTGGTTCTTCTGGATTTGATAGTTTTGGTAACCAATTGACAACATGTTAGCATTGTAAGGTACCATTTGAAGAGACCCTGTACCGTGTAAGGTAAGGTTACATCGTTATATATGCCTCTAGGGCATCTGAGCGGGAAAAGCCTGTAACCAGAACCTCATAAAAACTGAGAGTTTATTAATGAGAAAAGAGCGCATTTAGGGGAGTGATTGGAAAACCCCTCCACCAGGGAGAAGGAATTTAAATAATCAGACACATTTAATAAGAAATAGGAGTTCGAAGTGGCAGGGGGCAATTGAGGGAGACTGGGAGCACCTCAGCAGCACCTCCAGCCACTAGCTAGTACAGTCACCAACCCCAGACAGCACCAACCTAAAGACCTCAACAAAACTCGGCGCGACATCCACCTCGTTGAGATCAGGTACTGTGAGGACACCAGACCTCAGAACCAGCTGAACGCCGCAAAGGAACAGCACAAAGGCCTTTGCAACATTCTCCAAGGAGCCTCCGTTACTCTACACATCATCCTTTTGGGTGTGGGTGGCACTTTCTACAACACCCACACTCTGAAGCCTTTTAAGAACTGGGTGTCGATTCTCAAAGAGTTAAGAAGCTTGCCTCCAAGCTCCGTGTGCACTCTGTGAACTTTGCTGCTAAACTTGTCCATACTAGACGTGCCCTTTCCAGTACTGTTATCAACTCTCATCAGGAGCCGGTTTCAGGCCAAGCCTGCAACCCTCCTGATCCCCATTGATTATTCCTTTCCTTTTTGCGGTGGAGGAGCTTTACAGTACTCGGTACCAAAGTGGCTCCTTTTCCTTACTTAATGTGGGGAGTGGTTTTCACTGCCTGCGTAGTTTTTCTTTTTCTTCTTCTGCCGCCCTTAACACATATGCAACAGCTACCTTTATGTTTCCTCCTTCCTGGAGTAAAATGATAACCACAAATCCCTACGCTTCGCTCCACCGCAGATTCCCGCACATATGCATATAATTGGGCTCCATACCATCAAAACAACTTCAATATGCAGAAGTACCTTGCTAAAACAACTATCAAACACCGCTCCAAACACTGTTGGGATTCACAGATCATTGCTGCATGGAACACCAATGCTCAAGATTAAGGTTGGCAAAAAGAGCTTGCTAAAGGATTCCTTGAGGCAAAATAGGATATAATAGCATACATAACGACCCCTACCCCTCTGCTCTCGGCACTGGAAAAAATCCAGGCCATACTGAAGTAAGGAAGCTACCCAGCGTACACCTCAAATCTCACAAGGCTAACCCAGAGATATATTAAGTGCCCTGTAAATTCTGACAAAGCAACCCAGCACAGTTCCAGTCCGAACCTGATCTGCAAAGTAAAAGATTGGCGGGACTAACTTACACTGATGGCAGCCTTTGAATCAATGAAAAAGGGCAAGAGACTGGATCAGGTGCATACCACCTTCATACTTCATTATGTTAACCCGAGAGGTACGGGTATAATCAACACCATCTGACGTGCAGAGCTGACAGCTATAGCAGCCGCGCTACTTCCATATAGCCACAGACAGCCAAACCTCGCTAAACCGAATAAAAAGCAGCTCTCACACCCAAACCTCCACCACCACCACCACCACCACATTCAAGGCGATGTCCTCCATTCCATACCATTGCCAAAGCAATGCGCCGGCCACCATCGCCTGTCTATTTTTACAGAGTCAAGTCCCACGCCGGCATTATTGGCAATTAAGATGCCGATGCTTTTGCGCCATGCATGTGCTTGTCGAAGAAGTACTGTTTCACGTGAGCACGTCCGCAGGTACTATACTCACGGCTGGCTCCACATACTCTCTGGTCGCCAACACACTCAACTGAGGAACACAATTACAAAACGTCATAATATGGCAAATGCACTGATAGTCCAAGCCCTACAAAAGGGACCATGCGTTGCCAATCCAATTGCCTATACTGACATAGGCAGCGCAGATAATTTAGTAGAACAGGGCCTAGATCTGAGAAACACTGCCAACAAGACACTGCCCTATTGGTTGATACCAAACCTAACAACAAGTGTTTTCAGAGCCTCTTCTCGTCCCAATGCTACTTATTCTTACCTAGTACTGTGTGCTCTTCTCGGGTAACCACCTGCAACTCAGATTTTCAGCAGCTTGCTAAAGATAAGAAACTGAGTCCAAACCAGTGGGAAGTTCACCACTAGGACTGATCCTCAATTCCAAAAGGCAAAAGCATGAGCTCATCCGGTGCTGCTGCTGCTGATTGCACTGCTCCAGCTATCTCTGACGCCTCCATGTCCTTGTTGTACACTTGCGCGCACTCCCCCTCCAAATCGTAGCTGCTGCTGGAGGTTTTCCACTTGTGCTGCATGCCGTTGCTGCTCCTGCTGTTGCTGCTGCTGAGCGGCAGCCACCTGCGCAGCTGCCTCCAACAGCTGCTGCTGCAGCACCCTGGCATCGGGCTTGGGGGTAGGCTGCTGTGTACTGCCAGCCATGTGGAGCCAAGGGGTATTATTTGCTGCTTTTTCTGTGCTGTTGTGAGGGCGTTTGCCCGAGACTGCTTGGTTCTTGGGCATCTGTCATGCTCTTTTTTTAAAGCCATCTGCTCTCAACTTCTGCAGTAGACCTCTCCAGGGACATAGCAAACCAACCGTCAAGTGCAGTAAAAGCCTTTGCATTTTGTAGTTTCCCTGCCAAAAGGGGGTCCAATATCGGACTTCACCCCAGACCCCCAAACCTTCACCAAAAAGTCGCTCTTGCTAATGAATCACACACAACTTTCTCTGACTTTCCTGATACCTTACCTCCATAAAAAAAGCTGGCCCTGAGGGAAATCCCTTTTATAGCATATGAAGCTTGCAAAAAAAGAAAGGCAAATCATACAAATACAAGACCTCCTTAACACGGCTCAGTCACCTACCTGAAGGCTCTGGTACCTACCAAACTAATGCAACGCCCTGCAAGCACATATGCACCCTTTCCACAAACTTGGTAATGCCAATACTGTAGCAAAATACATAAGTACTACCAGACCCTTATCAAAAATGGCACTGCCAATGGAGCCGCAATGCTTACCCAACAACATCCTATGTCCCTGTTGAAACCAAGTGCATCTTTATGAAGTACAGGACAGGAATTATATACAATCAAAAGCACGCGGTATGGTTTAAGCACTTGATTAGCCTAACTTGCCCCCTCTGCTCTCAACTAGACAATGCTCTGCATATCCTTCCTGGATGCCAACACACGCAAATAAGAAATATGATCACTGAGAGATACAACGTAGCATGCAGCAATATCTTCAAAGCCATCAGTAAGACAGGCTCCCTAGGATCCTGCTTTGTCTGCATGGATATAGGTAACAGCGAACGGCTGGCTATGCCAAATCTTCAGATTCCTGATACAGCTGAAACTAGGATTATACCAAAATGGCTCTTTCCACCCTGCTTCTCAGACAAAAATAGGTTTACCTCAAGCCGCCCAGATGCTGTACTGCTTTCTCCCATCTTTGTGAGAACAAAAAAGCAACAGACTAGCGATGAAGAGGGGTGGGTTCTTAGGAGTGGCAGGGGGCAAGCGAGGGAGACCAGGAGAACCTCAGCAGCCCCGCCAGCCATTAGCAGATCCACCTTCCCCAGACAGCACCGACCCAAAGATCTCAGCATTCTCCAACGTGACAGTCACCTCATTGAGATCAAGCACTGTGAGGACACTAGACCAAAAAACCAGCTGAGCACCGTGCAGGAACAGCACAAAAGCCTCTTCTGCATCCTTTAAGGAGCCTTCGTTACCCTCAAACCATCCTTTTGGGAGTGGGTGGCACCATCTATAGCAATCACACGCTGAAGCCTTTTAAGGAGCTGGGTCTTGATTCTCAAAGGATTTGGAACTTGCTTCCAAGCTTCATGTGGATTCTGTCGACCAAGTTGCCAAACTTGTCCATACCAGACGTGCCCTTTCCAGCACTAATATCAACTCTCATCAGGAGACAGTTTAGCCTGCAACCCTCCTGATCCCCGTTGATCTTATTCTTTTTCTTTTGGTGGAGGAGTTTTACGGTACCCGGCACCAAAGTGGATCCTTTTCTTAAATAAATGTGGGGAGTGGTTTTACACTGCCTGCGTAGTTTTTTTCTTTCTTAACGGGAACGAGCAAGAGGCTCAGCGGAAAATCAAAATGGCCATGATATCTACATTAACACTGACGCCCATCCCCACTCGTCCATCTTCTGGCCAGCAAGGGTGCTGACCCCTTCCAGCCCGCCCGCTACCAGAAACTCCTAACACCTTCACTATCAGCAGGAAGGCTCTCATTTTTCTCAGACCTCAATTGTAAAAGCACGCATACACGGTAAACACAAACTAGGTCCAAATCAAGGACAGTTTTAGAGCCATCAGTCCACCAAATGCTATGCAAATTACCAAGAAGTGGTCAAGGAAGGTATTGGCAAGTAAGACGTGAGTAACTCATTGCAGGTGTGCCACTGAAGAGAGAAACGTCATGCTCTGTTGCATTGATCTGTTATAATTTTATCATGCATCAGTAATACCCTCTCCAGTAAACCTACCGATCGATCGATCTAGGACCTCTGGCTATAACAAAAAGCAAGAGACGATTCCTCTTAATCTTGGATACGTTTACATCATGGTTACCGGTACCTTAGTGGCTCAATTTCCTGTGTTCCTTTATTTTGATCACTGTATGTGTTGTTTGATTTGCTCAACTCTATTTGCTGGGAGGTTGTGTTGAATGAATGCCTCGTCTGGCCAACCATGGTCTAAATGATGAATTCATGGCCTGATGGAATAAAGGGATCATTACAGCGCCAAAGCAGGTTTTCACAAACTTTGAGCTGCAACATGCGTAAGTTAAGTACGATTTACTTATCGCTCATTCTCCACGTTTACCATTTTGGCCGCTACGCTACATTCCCCCCCCCCCCGCCCTCCCTCTCTCCCTTTCCTGTTGCTATTTACATTTGCGTGCATTTTTGTAGTGGGAGCCACACCGATACATTTCTTTCAATCCATGGTGGCACAGGACTTGACGACGCAGTCCACTGATTCAGATTTAATATACAGAAATCACAATATCACACGCTTACACAGGAATGTTTAATTGCGTGGTGATGCGAATACCAGCCTGGAAGTGACGCAAAGTTTTTAATACCTAAAAAGCATATAAAGTGCTGGCATTTAGCACAGCTTTAAGCCCTTCTAAACACGCAGACACCACGGCGCTAAAGGCCCCCTACGCTCGCTGCCCTCGGCCCCCTACATCATCTAAGGTACGTTTGAGTGGCGTGTGTGTGTTGTTGCAGCCTCTTGAGCCTACTTTGACTGCCAGAATATCCGACTTCGCCTCTCTCACGGACTCCTGAGTCGCTCCCCGACACCACCCCTGCACAGGTTATCTACCGCACCGGTGGGGGCCGAGGCACACCGACCTCTCTTGGCGGAGCTCCGTTTGGTGCGTCGGTCTTGAGAGAGACAGAGAAAGAGAGAGCTTGTGGTGCTCGCGATGCCATTGCATTGCACTTGCACACTTCCACCCACACACCAAGCCTCGTCACTCCAAGAGCCACTCCCACCTAACCCCCCCCTCCTCACCCTGCGTTGCCTTTCACTCACGCACAGACTTGCTCCACTTGGCGGGAGGTGGAAATTAAACACAGACCTAAACTAGGTGTGCAGCAAGCACACTTGGGGAGAGAGAGAGGCATGCAGCAGACCCAGCAGCAGCAGCAAAGCAGCAGCATTAGTAGCATGAAACGCGTGGCAACAGTCCTGTCCTTCAAGCAGCTTGCACCAGAGGAGGAACCCTCCGTGGTCCCCTCGGTCAGCGAGTGCCAGGGTGCCAAGTTGCCCATGTACATTTACTCCGACCACGCCCCCTCCAAAGCCCAGCGAGCAGGGTCCTGGGAAATGACGTCGGAAGGCGGAGGAGAGGGGGGGGAGGACACCAGCTCTCCGCTCTGCCCCGACGTGGGCAGGTGTGTTGATAAAAGTTTGGTGTATCGTGTTTGTGTGTGTGTGTGTGTGTGTTTTGTGTGTGGGTGTGGGTGAAGGGTGGGTGATGTGTTAGCGTGTGTGCAATTGTGCAATTGTTTGTGTGTATCTATATGTGTGCAAGTATGCAGGTTCGTGTGCATTTTGTTTTCATATACTTTGGTTGGCGCTCATGGCAGCAGCTGCTATAGTCTCTGTGTGCTCATTCTTGAATACCATTGTATGCACGCTTTCAATGACTTTGATCCTTGCACCATCGCCCATCCTAATCAGTGCTTGCGCCCTGTGAATCAAACGTTACTGTCGTCACTGACAAAATGACGTAAGGAGTCCCTCTGACCGCTGTTCTCAATGGCGTTCTCAATGGCGCTGAATTAGATGATTTTCTTCAGTAATATTTTGCTTTAAACCTCATAGGATTGGCCATGTAGGTACGCCTTTCCACGTGCTCTGGCAACTGGGCATGTGTGTGCACGTCAAATGCATGTGCCTTTGGTCTTCCTGCTTCAATGTGCAGCTTGCTTACTGTGTGCTTGCCCATGTATGACTCGTACAATTCAGTAACTTACAAGTAGCACCACAGAATATGCTAGCCATTAAGTTCACTTCACTTGAACTAACTCAACGTGAGCTGTTTGCTCGCACCTAGCCTTTGTAGGCTTGACTTGCAGAGGTCACGCTTTGAGTGCACTTGGATAACAGCACCCTAGACGCATTCAAACATACACGCATACTTGCAGTGACGATAGTGACCAGGGCTACTGCTGGGCCAAGCCCATAGCCCAGACCTACTCCAACGATGCAGCCGTGCCCTGCATGCCTTCCTCCCCCTATTGCATCGAAGACGAGCGCATGTCCACTGAGCTGGGCGGCGTCATCGGGCGCAGCCTGCTGGACACAGTCCTGCTGGCGCTGTGGGAGGACTGCGCAGAGAAGGGCCTGTTCCGCTATGACGTCACAGCATGCGCCACAAAGGTGTGTGTGTGTGAGAGAGAAGAGTATGTGTGTTTGAATGCACGCAGTTGTAGGTTTTAGTAGAATGGGAGGTGTGAGATTACAACAAATTGTTGCTAGTCCGCGTTATGCACGTTTTGCAACATTCCTCCAAAATATGTGAGAGCAAGCAAGCGCAATGTCCTTAGACCAAGCAACAGGTGCTGCCGTTCAGACTGAACAAGGTCTGTTCATACACAGCCATGCCCTTGCACGCTCTGTTGCCGCTCTACACTCTTCAGGCGTCTAGGTGACGTGGCTGTTGAGGCACAGCTGGTGCCATGCCTGAAAGACTGCACATACACCCACACACATACTCACACTCAACACAAACATACACACACACGCACACTAGCCTTTGCACACAACACTTTTTGGCTCTCAAAATTACGTGCACTACTTTGAACTGCAGGTGGTGCCTGGCATGTACGGCTTCATTGCGCAGCTCAACGAAGGCCGGGCCAGCAACAAAAGACCCACGGAAGTTGTAGTAGACAAAGTAAGCACTCTGTATTAGACCAACTATATATGTGTGTGTGTGTGTGTCAGGACAGTGACTCAGGATACTTCTGTGTGTATATGTGTGCCTGTGTGTGTCAGGACATGAAAACGATTTGCTGCAGTGTGTTCCACCAATGCACTCACTTGCAAAAACAGGAATAATGCATCATGTCTCATTGACTCATTTTAGGCTTTGGCAAAAAGACGTGTGCATGCATGGAAGAATGGACATTGTGTGTCGCAATTGCTGATCAAGGGCAGCAAGCATGGACACACACACACATACACACACACACAAGCTGCCCTTGATCGGCAATTGCAGACTGCGTTCAAATCACTGGGCATGCTGCACCAGCATGTGCGTTCCGTCCAGCACACTGGCGCCCTGCTTCACAGCGTGCTCAGTCGTGCTCGTCCTTTGCAACCCTCTGCCCTGTAGCTTCCTTCTAAAGCCTGCGTGCTGCACCAGATCAGCACCTGCCCGTCCCCACTTCACTCTCTGCCTCCCCGGGCCTCCATGTGTCGTCGGCGCATGTGCTGCACCAGATCAGCACCTGCTCTCCCCCGCCTCATTCTCTGCTCCCTCTATATTGTTGTCAGGGCACATGCTACACCAGACAGCACCTGCTCACCCCCGCCTCAACTCTCTGTGCTCCGTGCCCCCCCTCCCCCTCTTGCCGCAGGTCTGCCAGCCGTTCACTGACTCCAGATTTAATTTCAAGAAAGCGTACCTTAAGGAGGTGCTGATCCAGTTCGAGCCCCGCTCAACCTGCGCGTCTCTTATCCATGACAACAACAGCGTGACGATGAATAAGGACAATGAGGCCTCCTACAAGCCTCTGCTTCTCGATTCTGCTCCTGCCAGTTCCAGCCCAAACCTGGTGCGCACGAACACACACACACACACACACACACACACATACGTATACGCACACATACTCACACGCACGCCCACATGTACTAAGTCGACATGCATGTGCTTTTATTTGGAAAGCGCTTGCTTGCGTGCACACACACAACACACAACACACACACACACACACACACACACACACACACACACACACACACACACACACACAACACACAACACAAAACACGCACAAACTACAGGTGCTCATCAACGTGAGCCCCATTGAGTACGGCCACGTGCTGCTGGTGCCGCACGCACTGGACTCCCTCCCCCAAGCCATGACTGCCTCCACCTTCATGCAAGCCCTGCACTTTGCGCGTGAGGCTGACAACCCCTATTTTCGCGTGGGCTATAACTCGCTTGGGGCTTACGCAACCATCAACCACCTCCACTTCCAGGTGCGTGGCGAAATGCCTACGACACAGCATGCCTGCGTGCTAACCTTTGCAATGCACGCCCTTGCTGTGAGAGGCTGCCCTCCTTTTCGGATACCAGGTTGCATCACAGGGAATGGAAGGGTGGGTTGTTGTCCAGCTGCAAAGCCAGTCCAGGGCCTTGAGTGAACTGTGCTTTTTTGCGCTCATAGACCATTCCTCAATACTTTTTGCTCTCAAAAGACAATATTGTGATGGCGTCTCAGGCTTGGCTTCTCCTAGGGCATGAGCAGCTCCTATTTGTCAGGTTCGGCATGTTGAGCCACAAGATAAAACAGTGGGTAAAGAAATAAGACCCTGGCATCCATGCAGCATGTGCTCTACGCTCCATGATCCCTTTATGCGAAGTCGCCAAACCTAACATGAATGCAGATATGCACAAGAGCAACCTGGCTCGCATATGAAGCGCATGCACAAGTGACCCTCTCTCTCTACACACACACACACACACACACACACACACACACACACACATACACATACACACACATGCAGGCCTACTACCTGGCTGCTCCGTTCCCATGCGAGCGCGCTCCCACCAAGCCGCTCCCCCCTCAGCAGTGCGCCCACCTGCCTGCAAGCCTGTCTGTGTCCCTTCTTGCCGGCTACCCGGTGCAGGGCTTTGTGGTGGAGGTCCTCAGCTCTGCCGCTGGGGCGCTCAAGGTGTGTGGGTACAGGTTTGGCCCCCTGAAGTTCAGAGTTAACGAGCTTCTCAGACGTGTTAGTGGATGGTTCACTGCTGTTCGGATCACACAGTGTGGGGCCAAGGTGTGTGGGGGGATAAAAGGCCCCTGCGGTACAGAATTAACGAGCTGACAGCCAACTGACGACGTTTTTTGTTGCAGCAATGTTGTGGGCTGTCACTTGCATGGCTAATGGTTATGGTTGGCCAGAACCATATATATACGGTGTATATACGTTTTTTTGGCAGGGAAATTACCAAATATACGGTCATATACGGTGTATTTATACGGTTCTGGCCGACCCTACTAATGGTGCACGCTCAGTGTAAACTTGAACCATGTGCCAACATTTGCGCCGATCAGAGCACATGCTCAAGGCTGTGACGTAGACTGACCTAAGGGGATTGCTGTAAGGAACTCACTCTGCTTGATGCTTTGAATCGCCTCATTACTCAATAGCAATCATTTTACAGCAAACAGAGAACTGTACGGGCGAGAGAACAGGGTAGGGATGGGTGTCATCCTGCCGTGTCAGGACAACTGCGCCATGAAATGATCACTCTGCTGGTGCTTTGGAGCGCCTGCATTCATTACTCGATAGCAATCATTTGACAGCAAACCCCCACCCTACCCTGTCCAAACAAACTAATGAAATGGAATTCCCCAGAGCAGAGAGTTTGTCTGAAGCTGAGTCACTGCAAGTCGTTGTACTACAGAGGATGCAGAGAATGGATGTAAACTTATAGTCAGGGTAGCACAAGCCAGGTTTGTACACAACCCTGATTAAAAGTTCAACCCTGATCTTAAATTTACATCCAATGACGGCTGATGGTACGGTCCATTCAGATACGGTGTGTGTATGTGTACGCCTTGTACGCCTTTTATTTGGTGTGTATGTATGCCTTTCCATTTTAAAATTGTAGAGACGGTCTTGAAAGGTGCATGGCGGTGTGATTGACGATACGTTCTTATACCCGCGGCTAAATAAGGCAAGGCTAAAAAGGCATTCTGACCCGTAATTGTTATGCCCTCCGAACAGCTGTGTAATATAGTTGACTGGTACTAGTTTTTTCTTTCCAACGACAATCTTTCCAACGACAAATTCTCCCAGTGCTTGAACTGAGTACCAAAAAAACCCTGATTGTTTCTCTCTCTCTCTCTCTCTCTCACACACACACTCACACACACACACACACACACACGCACACACACACAAACACACAAACACACAAAAGGCCTCCACACTCACTTCCTTCATACAGGGAATTTTGATAGGACATGTTGATGACCTTTCTCTTCCCCCCCTAAATCGCCCCAGAACTAATGCGTGCGCACACCCATGCTTGTCACGCAGGAAGCGGCTGACCTGGTGGGCTACATGGTGAGCTCCATGCAGCGTGCAGACATGCCCCACAACGTCCTGATCGCGGACAGCGGCATGCGCATCTTCATCTGGCCCCAGGTGGGTGGAGGGTCGTCCATCAGGTTGTTTTGCGTTCAGGCTCGAGGTTGGGGAGTGAAGTGATCGCACGCGTGGCTGTGACGTGTGTGCATGTTTGTGATTTGTAATGGGATGGGTTGGCCCCGATAAAGGCAATAGACGTCAAGGGTGGATACAGAGAACAGGTTGTCCAAGCCCTGACGGTGGTGACTGACCCTCGTGATTATTTGTTGGATCCTCTGTGGCATGAAATGTGCAAGATAATGCACCTGCGCGGGTGATCTCTGCGGGAATGTACATTCGTCAGCAGGGTTGTTCAGCTCGACCTTTTGTGAACAAAGATTCAATAAAGTTTGTGAGAAATATAGAACCTTCGAGCTGTTAGAGCAAGTAGTAAAAGAGGATCTTGCTAAGTTTTGTTGTCATACTCGTTCAAACATGCTCAAGTTGTCCTAATTATATGCAGGAGGCCTCAAGGATCGTAACTTTTTGGCGTCAAGTGTCGATTGAAATATAATTTAGATATTTGGAATCCTGAAGTCAAGAGCTATCGATTGGTATATAAATGAGTCGATTCTGGG
>Ga0307947_1003890_pt1 | contig 11916 bp, 14 predicted proteins | sample OrgLakmetagen232_FD_201840 | JGI IMG/M metagenome (GOLD analysis project Ga0307947, IMG submission 201840) | Saline water microbial communities from Organic Lake, Antarctica - #232 | ecosystem: Environmental > Aquatic > Non-marine Saline and Alkaline > Saline | place: Antarctica: Organic Lake...
TGTGCTAGCTTTGCGTGCTGCTTGGGTGCTATAGCTAGAGTGTGTGTATGTATGTGTGAGTGTGTAAGTGTGCGTGTGTGCGCCTGTGTAAGTGTGTGCGCCTGTGCATGTGTGTGCGTGTGTGTATGTGTGTGCGTGTGTGTGTATGTGTGAATGTGTGTGCGCATGTGTGTGCACGTTGTGCGCCTGCAGCATGCTTGCATTCCTGTCAACTTCATTCAGCTGCATATCCACAGAATGCCAATGCAGTGCCAACTGTACAACCCTGTGGGGGCAAACCAAGGTTTGCGACTTCTGCATGGCTGCGAGTCCTTGTTCTTGCACTCCTTTGCCTCTCGCTCAGCCCGGTCCGCCTTGCCTGCTGCAGGCGGGAGGGGGGTGAAGGTGCAGGCGGAGCGGGGGGGAGCATTCTCTCTGCTCGTCACTTCGAACAATAATTATTTTTCGCTACCGCCCCCCTAAAAACCTGAACCGCTCCCCCTAGAAATAAATACATATTTTACCACCGTTTCTCCAGTAATCTGTCACCGCCCCCTCCGAAAAACAATACTTAGGGGCGGTGATATTCTTTGTGTACGGTAAGCTCAGCTGCATTGGAATCAATGTATATATCAGAGCTGAGCTTACAACCTGCCAGTTACGGGACCCATACCCTGGGAGCATGCAACAACCGTACCATTTTTGGCCTCAGGTAACCCCCTCAAGTAGTTAATATGCTCATATATGCAAGTGTCCTTTAAGAAGGGCGGATGCATGACGCTGCACATTCTGTTGTTTCTGCAACTACAACCCACTAAAAGGTATTTTCTTTGTACAGTGCCACACGTTCTGTTTCGAGGCATTTTCTTCGCATTACCAGTACCCCTGCAAACTGTGCGCATACGTAGTGTGTGAATATATGATATATACTACATTTAATAATATATTATGTTCCTACCTTTGACTCTTGCTCACTACACTGCTTCATAATAATCGTATAAACGGCCTTAGCAACAGCTAAGCAAGGGCCCAAAAAAGCGCACTTCGCTGCATCCAACCTGATCACTGCGTTGGACTTGCTTGCATACTTATTGCGTGTGCAAAAAGCAATGCTGCGTATACACAAGCAACTGCACAGGTGCTAGTCCCGGCATGGAACCTGCTGCAGCTCATTATATAATAAGAAGATGTGCCTGTTAATGCATGCCTGCGCAATGCTCACACACATGCACGTGCAGAGGTGCTGGGGCGTTTCGGGAATCGTCCAGCTATACCTACTCCTTAAGAAGAAGCCTGAAGTTCACTTGAATCAAGCGCAAATTTAAGCGCACACACACAACACACACGCAAACGCAGGTGCAATGACCAGTCTGGCGTCTCATGCGCGCACACACACACACACACACACACACACACACGCAAACGCAGGTGCAATGACCAGTCTGGCGTCTTTTCGGCCGCGCTTGCATGCGCTTAATGGTGGCTGCATATCCGTCAGCCTGGACGCTACAGACCTGGCCACAAGTCATAGGAGTGCCAGGGCCAGAGCGGTGGAGGCCAGGTAAGAGGATGGGGTGTGTGTGCGATTAGAGATGGGTGAGTTTTGAGGCACAACCAAGGAGCGTAGCAGAGCAGGGGCAGCGGGGTTTTGAAAGCAGGCTTCTGGTAATAAAATGAAGTGTGTGGGAGGGGTAGCCAGGTCAGGGTGAGGTAGCGGAAGTAGCAAAACTGGGCTGTTTAATAATAGAATGTGCTAGATACGCAGCAGGCCCTTGTCAGTGGAAGCAGCAGGAAGGGCTGCTCACATTTATGGGGATTGTAGGGACACAGCACGCAGCAGTCCTCATGAGCGGAAGCAGCAGAACGGGGCTGCTCACACCATGAAGGTACTGGCTAGCCCTTGTGGCTGATGTGAACACCACCTGGGGCATGCACCCAATCTGTCTGTCAGACTTGCGCCCACACAAACAAAAAATGTGTTGCTTCTGTTACACATGCCTGAAGCGTCTTGACTTGTACAGAAGTACAACGGCTGATAGCGTGATCACCCAGCCAAAAAACAGACCGGCCTTCCTTCCCACACAAAGCTCGACCCTCTCAGACTTTGATCAAACAGGCAAAACATCACTTCCGCTCTCCAGCGCGACATCCGGTGCAGGAATCGCAATGCCCTGCACTTATACCCTGCATAAGCACCCTGTGTGTGTATTTGTGTGTGTGTGTTCAGACTTTGATCAAACAGGCAAAACATTGCTTCCGCTCTCCAGCGCAACATCCGGTGCAGGAATCGCAATGCCCTGCACGATACCCTGCATAAGCACCCTGTGTGTGTGTATATGTGTGTGTGTGTGTTCAGACTTTGATCAAACAGGCAAAACATTGCTTCCGCTCTCCAGCGCAACATCCGGTGCAGAAATCGCAATGCCCTGCACGGTACCCTGCATAAGCACCCTGTTTGTGTATATGTGTATGTGTGTGCCTCTCTCCACTCTCCTACCTTGTTTTCCTGACGATGCGCCTTTGCATAGGCAGTGGAAAATATGCGTGCCCTGTGCGCATGGAGGGGCTGCTCATCGCGCATAAAGATGGAACGGCAAAATAATATGACGTCAATGGGTTGCATACTTGCTGCGTGGGTGCAGGAAAAAACCTAGCTTGCTCACGTGCGAAGACGACGTGAGAAAAGTATGACGTTAATGCGTTGATTATGCTGTGTGGGCGCAGGGAAAACCCTGGCTTGCTCACGCAAAAGGACGACGTCGACAAGCTGCTGTCACTATTAAAAGCCCAAGACCACAACGGCAAATTCCATGAGGTGGTCATGGATATGATGGAGGACCCAGAGCAGGAGATCGCACGCCAGGTATGGTAGTGTGTGTAGCAGCACAAGGATGCAGATCGAATATCCAGAGCAGGATATCGCGCACCAGGTATGGTAGTGTGTGTAGCAGCACATGGATATGGTTGAGGTCCCAGAGCAAAAGATCGCACGCCAGGAATGGTAGTGTGTGTATCAGCACATGGATGCGTGTGACACAGCACTGTGTTGCAAATTAGGTATGACGTCATAAGTAGGGTTGGCTAGAACCATACATTTATAGGTACCTATATACGGTGTACAGACGGTATTTTTAGCAGGGAAATCGCCATACATACGGTCATATACGTTGCAGATATACGGTTCTGGCCAACCCTAGTCATAAGCAATAGATTGTGTGTCAGGCTGAGCGTGCAGAAGCACGCAAACACAGTGCAAGTAATGCAAAATTGTGTTGCGTGTTAGATGCATTAGAGTGACACTTCACACACACACACAAACACACACACACACGCACACACACACACACGCACACACACACGCACACACACGCGCTCGCGCGCGCACGCACACAAACATAGGTATACACATGTGCACAGATACACTCACACTCACACTCACACTCACAGGTCCACAAAGTGGACTTCCAGATTGAACAGTCGTCAGGCCGTCCCATCATCGTGTTTGTGATAGACAGGGCTGACCATAAAGAAACGGCCAAGGCCGTGTCCATGGCAGCCAAGTTGGCCCGTCAGGGAAAAGACAAGATCATTCTAGCCACGTTTGTGTGGTTCGCTCAGGTAGGTGCCTTTAGTGGCAACTGTTAAAGTATCAGCCCTATAGCTGTGTGTGTGTTTGCCTGTGTGCCTCTTTTGTTTGCTGAGTGGTTCTTTTTGAGGGTTTTCCGTCCTGCGTTTGGCTGTCTGAAATGTCTGTGATACTGAAAAATTAAATGTTATTTGCTATATGAGAGGAAGGAGGGCGCTTGAAGTATCTCACAATGCTCATAATAGTTAACAGGCTACAATGGTTGCGATGCTTACGATGCTTACGATGCTTACGATGGTTACAATGGCTACGATGCTTACAATGCTTACAATGCTTTCAATGATTACAATGGGGGGGTGACCCTCGGCCAGGTTGTTTGGCTAATCGGCTGCTGGCTGGTCGACTGGCCACAAAAAAGAAAGAGAAAAGGTTCTGTGTTCTGCTGAGAAAGGAAAATATAAACAAATTGGGTGCTCATAATTAGGGCTGGCAGAACCATATATGGTGTATATGTACGGTCTTGGCCAATCCTTCTCATATTAGCAAACCGGTTACAGGCAAAGCATGCCAAAATCACTGCGTCCACTTTTGGCCTCTTTTGTGTGTTTTGCTTAGGGAAGTGCCTGGTCACAACGACAGGGTGTGTAAATATGTTGCTCAAGTGATAGAGTGTGATTTGTTGCTCAAATGGTAGAGTGTGATGTATTGCTCAAATACTAGTGTGATGTGATGCTTGAATGGTAGAGTGTGATGTGATGCTCAAATAGTAGAGTGTGATGTGATGCTCAAATGGTAGAGTGTCATGCGCTGCTTAAGTGCTCACTCACTCACTCACTCACTCACTCACTCACTCACTCACTCACTCACTCACTCACTCACTCACTCACTCACTCACTCACTCACTATGACATGACATGACACCTCCTCTGTTCCCTCCGCTCCATTGCTCACAAAATGCAGAAAGAAAAGGGTACAAAGCTGCTGAAAGGGTACCGGCCGTTTGCCACCTGTTCAATGGTACCAATAGAGACGTACTGCGTGGTAAGTGACAAAGTGATTTGAAGCACAATGATGACACACGCATACCTGCAAGGGCAATCAGTTGCAACAAAAGGTCGTGATAAAGCAGTGCAGAGCCATGAAGCAGACTGAAGGGCAGGTGTGGTTGAAGTGCGGTGTAGAGAGCCGCGAAGCAGGAAACAGGGCTAGAGGGCTAACTTGTCATTGCAACCTGACCCATGCGTCGTACACTCTCCTGCTTGTACCATAATGCATTCATGTAGGGCTGTTAAGTATCGTACATACATGCCCCTTATATGACCGTATGTTTTGTGCTTCTCCTGCCTAACGTACCATGTTGCATCCATGTAGGGTTGTTCAGAATTTTATATATATGTACCGCATACGATCGTATGTTTTGTGCTTCTCCTGCAAAAAGTACCGTACATACGCCGAAGGTATGTGGTTATTATGGCCAAGCCTACACGCATGCCAAGTTGTACTTTGTGGCCTATATACCACGTACAAGCTTGGCTTACACACGACGCTCAAGTTTGCTTGTGGATATCTGAACGCTTGGGCTCAATGTAAATACATTGTTCGGCTGATGCCACGTCACATCACATTGAGAACGGATGAGCTGCAACCCACCTCAATCAGATAAAGAGATCCTCTCTGTTGTTTCCCTGTCAGACTAAGCCGGGCACCGAATAAGCTCCTTTTCCTGTCCGATCCTACCCCTCTTAGCCATATTTGCTGCATCTCAATCCGCATTCAACCTCGACTCAGAGGAGCCTCTTTCCTTGAGACTTGGCTGGATACCGACCAAATCTCATCTCCTGTCCACCCCAACCGCTCCTAACCATTTCTCCTCCACCGCAACCCAGGCACGGACCGCTTGTCTGATGGACAGCATGGAGTGCTTCGTGGAGCAGATCTCCCTCAAAGAGGGTGGCCAGCAGCCTCTTGTGGTCATGGGCAGCGAGATGATCACCGCTACAGACATGAAGAAAGAGTGCGTGCAGATGCAGCAAGTATGGCTAGATGCAGCAAATGTGGCTCAAGTAAAGTAGCCCTACCACTTCTTCTGCGTGTGTGTGTGTGTTGTTTTGGGCCCGGATTGATTTAAAGTAAGGTCTCTAGGTGCACCCTGTGTTTCTAGGTACACCCTTACTTTATATCATGTTTGTAGGTGCACCCTGTGTTTGGGTTCGTTCAGAATTAGGGTGCTAGCCATTTGGGACCAAGACCTGATTTTGTCAAGGGGGCATAAGCCAACCGTAGAAAAGAGGAGAAAGCCGACTGGAAAAAAAATTGAGCTGTGGTGGACGAACTAGGAACGACTTCGTCAGGGGATGAATTAGCAATTAGCAGTACTCTTATTTTTATGTGGCCCCATTCTAAGGTAAGGTAAGGCTACATCGCTAGGGTTACATCGCTCACAGGTGGCCCCATTCTAAGCCTCAGTTGCCTCCCTGGTGTGTGTGTGTGTGTGTGTGTGTGTGTGTGCGCGATTAGCAAGCAAGGCTCGTATCCCGCCTTCATCAAAACCTCTGCCAATCACTGTTCACAAACTCCTCTCTTCTTTCTTGCTCTCCACCCATCTCTATCTTCTGTGCTCTTCTTCTGCTCTTACCTATCACACTAATCCGTTCCTGTACCCTTGAAAAATCATCTCTGTAGGTGTGTTTTGTGTTCTTGAACCTGGGGTGTTTGCTGAATAGGCACGTGTGCTGAGTAGGCACGTTTGCTGAATGGGCACGTTTGCTGAGTAGGCACGTTTGTTGAAAAAGCACGTGTGCTGAGTAGGCACGTTTGTTGAAAAAGCACGTGTACTGAGTAGGCACGTTTGTTGAAAAAGCACGTGTGCTGAATAGGCACGTTTGCTGAATAGGCACGTTTGCTGACTTTTTGACTGGACTAGTCTTGTTGACGATTGTGCATACTTTGGAGCTCTCAAATTGTTTGTTCCGCTCAGAGTGTGATTTGCACAAATCACACATATTGGTTAATTATGAGGTTGGCCAGAACCATGTTTGTATGCAGTGTGTGCACAGTATCATTAAGCAGAGAAATCACCAGAGGGATATTACCATACATACAGTGAACATGCATACGTCTCTGGCCATCCTTAATTACCTCATTCAGGTCAAAACTTTACAGTTCAAAGGCAAGTGCCCTAGCACTGTTGTTTAGGCTTTGGAAACGAGCAAAAAGTAGTACACGACATTGTCCACCAATGCAGCTGTCCAATTCGGATGATAAAATCCCCTTTCTAGCACGGCTGCTTACTCATTTGAAATTACTGACAGCTGCATCAAACTGCCTGATTATTGCTACCGTGGGGAGCATTGCTGCATTAATTGCTTATAAGTCACAAATCTCAATCTGTGCAGGACCCTTTGGTCGACGACGCTGGGATTCGTAGCAAGGTGTCCTGGCACCCCTGTTGTGGTGGTCACGAAGCACAGCCAGGTGAGGATGTTTTATTTTCTTCGTTGTCAATCCGCTGTCTTGTGAGGATGTTTTATTTTTTTCGTTTTCGTCATCCGCTGTCTTGTTACATCATTCAGGTTAACCACAGATGTACCGTTAAGATAGGAGTCAATAGAGAGTATGCTGGGGACATGCACGGGGACATGCACAGAGGGTCTCTTTAATGCAGGGACAGCTCCACATGAATTTTCGTGTGTAGGGTTGGCCACGCAAATGCGTTTTATATACATGGTGCATGTTCGCTATTGTTGGCAGACACGGCTGTAGGTTGGTTGTGTGTGGTGTGGGAACCTGCATCCAAAGGATGTCAGGTTCACTCCTGCGGGCCAACTGGTTATGGTGTGAATGGTTTCACATCAAGCGAGACTTAAGAATGAGATATTGCCAAAATCAATGGTCAATTCAAAGACTGGTAATTCAAGAGTTAAGGTTGGGTTTCCGTCGCTGGTCACGCTAAAGTGTTTTATACAGTGGCCAAACTAAGGGCTGGTGTTTAGGGACAGGCTTTTAGCAGGATTTTAGCCCAGTCCTGTGTGTGGCGTACATCAAACAGTGTATATGTTGGGTTTAATGAACAATACCATAAACATACACCGTATGGCTGCATGTATATACCAGCCTAGAATACCGTATGTGCACCTTGGATACGTATGTGTTATGGTTATGATTCTGGCCGACGTTATATGCCTACAGTCCCGGCTGATCCTCAATGAAGGGCAGGGCAACCCGCATACACTCTTGTCTTGCACAAGCATCTGAACATAAGTGTTTCGCCATCAATGAAAACCCACTCACTCACCTCCTACATTGATGAAGACATGACTCGTGGTAGAAAAAAGAGCATGAGGAATCCTGAAGTGTACAAGCTCTGCCTGCATGCACCAACACACACACACACACACACACAGTGCAAACGCGCATACTAAATACACATGCACGCACACACAAAACCAATCACTTACTGGCAAAACCATGCACACACGTACATACGCAGCCATGCATACTAATTACATGAGTGAATTCATACTTATAGTCTACACATCAACACACACGTATACACTCATGCATGTATGCGCACACACATGCACACACACATACACACACAACAGTCTGCACCACATACGTTTGCACACACACATACACACACACGCACACACAGTTGCCAACCTCACCAGGCATGCACTGCCTGGCTCCCGTTGAAGACCAGCACAGCAAACCCCTGATCGAGTTCCTTGGCCAAAACGTTTTGCAGAGCAGGGACATGCTGAGCCTTCTCCAGGTAGCTTTCGCAATTTGTGGCGATTAAAATCCTTGGCCTTTACACCAAACGTAGAATAGGAAACGTGTCAGGGTTCTATGCTGGTAAGATTTAATTGGATTTGAAGAGATTATGCCGAGACTTAAAGTACTGAACACCCAGCACTTGCACTAATTCCTGTATGCTTTGACACACAGCTAACCAGTGTGCCTTGCGTGTTGCTTGTGGTGCCTCGGTTGTGTGTGGAAACTTCACACACACACACACACATGCAAACACACGCTAACACACGCGCACACACATACACACACGCAAACACATGCAAACACACACACATGCAAACACACGCTAACACACGTGCACACACATACACACACGCAAACACATGCAAACACACACATGCAAACACATGCGCACACACACACGCACACACATGCAAACACACGCAAACACACGCACACACATACACATACACATACGCAAACACATGCAAACACACACACACACACAGCTAACCAGTGTGCCTTGCTTGTTGCTGTGTGGTGCCTCTGTTGTGGAAGAGGTCTTGCTTTGAATGCTTCAGGTGTTTTGTTTATGTGTATTAAAACGTCATGCTGTAAAAGAAATCTGTACCGAGTATGCAGGCTGAGCCCTAAACCCTATAGCAAAATGCAAGTGCATGCAACTCCTCCTTGCACTTATATTCCATGTTGCCTTCAAGTATGAAGTTCACAAATAATTGTGCAGGTACGGTCGACCAGCTATCAGACAGCCAATCGCGCAAACGCCAACCTAGCTCTTTTGAACTCTTGTGACCAAGCGGCTCGTGGTAGGTGGAATTTGGGAGGGGTGCCTGTGAGGCGAGTTTGAAGAGGGCATTGATGTGTGGTGCGTGCAAGTGTGTGTAAATCTGTGTGTGCGTGTATATGCATGAGTATGTGTGTGCTTGCTAGTGCTTGTGTGTGTTTGCAAGTGTGTGTGAGTCTGTGTGCGCATGTATAAGCATGTGTATGTGCGTTCTTGCTCGTGCTTGTGTGTGCGTGCTCGCTTGCTCATAAATTTGTGTACGTACGTGTGTGTGTGCTTGCTTGCTTGTGAATGTGTGTCCGTGTATGTGAGCAAGCACCGGGTGGGGTCGATGATTCGACCAGTTGAGACGACCAGTTGAGACGAGTGGTAAGAGAGAGATTTATCCCCCGGCAGCAACTGGCCACAGTTCACTCAAACCCACCTGACGTTTGACACAACCCACACTGTGCCCCTACAATTGCGGAACCTGCAGGTACAGGATTCAGATGTCATGCCAAGGACTCCATGGTGGCGCACGGGGATCGATTGAAGGAGTACAAGGAGCAGGTTGATCGGCGTGGTGCTGGCCTGCTGGCAGTGCACCTGCCCCGCACAAACGGGTCTCGAGGCGTGAATTGCATCTCACCTAGCATGCGGGAGTTGCTGCAAACGTGCAGGTGGGGTGCTTTTGGTGTGTCGTGTGCAGGGTGCGGTTTTGGATGGGAGCTACTGCGTACTTGTGGGCGGGACGGTTATGTTTGTAGGGCACATGTGTGTGGTTTTGTGACAATCTCCCACAGTGGAATTTTTGCAGCTCTTGACAAACTGACTCAGAGGTTGGAGAACTCCTTTTAGAAGAACAAACAGGTTGCATTGAAGTGAAAAAATAAGGACAGAACATTTCAAATGATTGGTGTGTAAAGGAGCCACTTTGGCACCGGTACCGAAATATGGATCAAGATTCACACTACAAATTCACCATAACAATGGAAATGAGATCTACCTTCTGTGGTCTCCTTGTTTATCCTTCCTAACTGTACCTCTGTAACAAGTTGCTGAAGGTTGTGTCGCGCTCACTGCCCCTACCCAAAGGCAACAAGTGCAGACATTTAAATGAAGCATGCATAGGAATCTGGGCTTGGTCATGACTGTGCGGCCAATGAAAACCATTTCTTCAAGGTGCCAAACAGAACCTTGCATTGATGATGTGTACCCCAAATTTGTGCATGCTCACACCTTTATAGATTCTACAGATAAACACCTTTGTTAAGGTGCCAAACAGAACCTTACATTGATCATGATAGGTGTGTAGGTAAACACACCCAGCATGATAAGGAAGGAGCACCAAGGTGCCAGTGCCTAATAGCCCCACATATTTTCCCTGGTCGACCATAGCCTGGTCATAGCCTCTTATTGCAGCGAGCATGTCAGCATTTCAACACACACCATCTGTGGTTTATAAGGATCCGGCTGGCTCGCGCGCCCGTCCTGACTTTTGATTCACCCTCTGCGTGCAGGTGCGCAACGCTGCTCTACAGCAGCAGCCCTGTCCGTGCCTCCATGCAGAGAAGTGGGGCGATGATGAACAAGGTGCTGCGCCAATCGTGCGGCATGTTCAAATTTAAGGAAGCAAGCCTCCGGGATACAGAGGGCGAAGCTAAGAAAAATGAAGTCGACCTACCCACCGAGTGAGCACGGTGCTTTTCTTCTCTTTTAGAGATTATTAGACATGCACAGGAAATCCCAAATGATGCTATATTAGCTGAACAAGAAGGCCGATAACTTAATATATTCGTTGCTTGGTAGGGTTTTGACTTGTGTGAGCACTGCTAATCGTTAATCTTTCCTTAATTAATGCACCTAATCTTTACAGCATAGACAGCATAGACATATACTTTTTAGCTAGTGATTAATTACTTGTACATATATTTTCTTTTGCGTTCATTCCTGCTTACTACAGTGCTTTGTACAAATAGCTTTTTGTCGCTCATATCTTTCTTCTCGATCTGTGAACAATGCTAGGAGACGATGTTTAAAATTCTTTGTCCGCCGCAGTGGTTTGTAAAGGCGATGACAACATGAGAGGGTAATTGAGTTAAATCTGTGCCGATAAATGAAGCTATGTCCAAGAAAGCAGAGAGCACACACATGAAAACGCGGAAAGTTCAGGTTAGGAAGGTCTTGCCGCTTTTCATAATGGTTAAAAAGTTAAAAACATAGGCCAAAACTGGCTAATCGGCTGCTGACTCATCTCGGCCAGCCAGCCACAAATGTTTCAAGGTTTGCAAGAAAAAAGGCCTTGAGTCAAGAAGCATGACTGCTCGCCTGTTCAAAAAGGAATTTGTTGTTTTCCTGGTGTAATAAGGTAAGGTAAGGTTACATCACTATATATGCCTTTCCTGGTGTAAATAAGCCGACACATCCTGGGATCCTGTCTATGATGAAAACAAGAACGTGTTGTCACGCCCAATCGTTGGCAGCGACGAATCGTGTGACAGAGCAGTTAAGTTGGTTGGCAGTTGAGAGTTTCTTTATGTCTTGTTCAATAAGCTGGAAAGAGTCTTATTGATAACCTTTATCTTCTGGATTTGATAGTTTTGGTAATCAATTGACAACATGTGAACTCTAAGAGGTACCATTAGAGGGGATCCTCAAGAGACCCTGTGCCGTGTAAGGTCTCCAATTCTATTTGTTCGTTTGTTTAGCGATGTTAATATGTAACCACATTGAGGCCGAGAGGTCCGTCTGAGTCATGGGTCCCAGCTCCGGAGAAGGAGCAGCAGTGTGGCAACCACGCTAAGCTGAGTAG
>Ga0307947_1003891_pt1 | contig 11914 bp, 14 predicted proteins | sample OrgLakmetagen232_FD_201840 | JGI IMG/M metagenome (GOLD analysis project Ga0307947, IMG submission 201840) | Saline water microbial communities from Organic Lake, Antarctica - #232 | ecosystem: Environmental > Aquatic > Non-marine Saline and Alkaline > Saline | place: Antarctica: Organic Lake...
ACCCACCCACCCACACGCACACACACACGCGCACACACACATACGCACACACATGCACACACATTAACACACACACACACACTAACAGGTAGCAGCAGGTGTGGAAAACGTGCTGCGAAACCAAGGGCAAGTGCTGGGCCTGCAAGGTGCAGCAAGCCACTTGGTGGGCCGCATCCCTTACTTCTCCGTCAACAAATCCCTGATCTGGGACGTAGTACAGGTGAGTGCTTTGTTGCAGGTGTGTGCTTTGGGAGGTAGTACAGGTGAGTGCTTTGTTGTAGTGTAGTAGTGGCTAGGTGATCTGGAACGTAGTACAGGTGAGTGCTTTGTTGTAGTGTAGTAGTGGTTAAGTGATCTGGGACGTAGTACAGGTGAGTGCTTTGTTGTAGTGTAGTAGTGGTTAGGTGATCTGGAACGTAGTACAGGAGGGTGCTTTGTTGCAGTGTAGTAGTACAGGTGATCTGGGACGTAGTACAGGAGGGTGTTTTGTTGTAGTGTAATAATGGTTAGGTGATCTGGGACGTAGTACAGGTGAGTGCTTTGTTGTAGTGTAGTAGTACAGGTGATCTGGGACGTATTACAGGTGAGTACTTTGTGATGGCACTACACTTCTTGTTCTTCCTGAGCAAGGCCTACCTATCCCCTACCTAATCCCCTACCTAATCCACTACCTACCCCCCTACCTATCCCCCTACCTAATTCCCTACGTTGTACCCCTGTTTTTCCCGACAAACTCCTTATTTGTTTTATCAACATGCTCCTTACCTCGGGCACCAAAAATTGTACAGTGAGTTGGAATTTAGGTGGGGAGCTGGCTGGCTGGCTTTGTGCATCCCTAACCAGCTGGACCGTTTATCTGTAGGGTTGGCCAGAACCGTATATATACACCGTATATGACCGTATATTTGGTGATTTCACTGCCAAAAATACCGTATGTGCACCGTATATATATAGTTCTGGCCAACCCTATTTATCTGGTGGAGTGGTGGCGTGGTGTCGTTATTAGTGCCAGCAGATTTCGATCCTTAGGGTTTAGGGACAGGGTTAGCCTTGGGGGTTAGAGCAATAAGGGTCCGGGCTGTGAGGTCATGCTTTATTACTAGGGTTGGCCGGAACCATTTGTATATACGATGCTTATACGGTATTTTCGGCAGGGAAAGCACCAAATATACGGTCGTATACGGTGTATATATCCAGGTTCTGGCCAACCCCACACACCCCTATTGTATAGCTGGGCACACCAAACAGTTTCAACGCTATACACCTGGTGAACTTGTGAAAGTTGCCTTAATTAGTCTCAACACTGACAATATGCGAACAAATACACACACAAGCACACACAACACATACACACACACATACACACACATGTACACATGTACACACACTCACACCTGCTTGAACAGCTTGGTGCTCTGGGCATCTGTTGTGCTGAAGCGGCTGTGCTGCTGCACGACAAAAAGCGCATGCCCACAAACACACGTACACCTGCTCAAACCTACCAGTACAGTTTTGTGCACTGGTGCGTCTGTGCTGCTGCACGACAAGAAGCGCATGCCCACAAACACACGTACACCTGCTCAAACTTACCAGTACAGTTTGGTGCACTGGTGCTGCTGTACAAGGAAAACACATGCACACAAACACGCATGCACCCACACAAACTGTGCCGCGTAGTTTGGTGCACTGGGCGTCGGTTGTGCGGGGGCAGCTGTGCTGTTGTACGAGGGGGTGCGTATTGCTGAGACCACAATGCGGCCTCTGCCCAGATTTGTGTCAGCGCCTTTGGGGGGAGCTCTGTGTGGCATCATTGCACTGGAATACCCGCAGGTGTGTGCGTCGGTGTCTATGTATGTGTAGAGTGTAAGCGTATTGTGTGTGTGCGCCTATGGGTGTGTGGCATCATTGCACTGGAGTACTCGCAGGTGTGTGCGTGTGTATGTGTGTATGTGTGTGTCTATGTATGTGTAGAGTGTAAGTGTATTGTGTGTGCCTATGGGTGTGTGGCATCATTGCACTGGAGTACCCGCAGGTGTGTGCGTGTGTATGTGTGTGTGTCTATGTATGTGTAGAGTGTAAGTGTATTGTGTGTGTGTGTGCGCCTATGGGTGTGCGGCATCATTGCACTGAAATACCCGCAGGTGTGTGCGTGGTTGCGTGTGTCTATGTGTGTGTGGAGTATAAGTGCATTGTGTGTGTGCCTATGGGTGGTCAGGTGGTAGGATTTAAGAGCCTTGCACAGCTGTAAGGTCATATGAGGGGCTACGTTAGGGGGCGGCTGGGATTGCAGCAGCATGTTATTGTCTATCAATGTTGCTGCGTGTGCATATATCGCCAATGATGATCTTATCCCTGATTTCGTAATGCAAGCGCCCCCCCTGTGCTTGACACACACACATACACACACGCACACACACGTACACACACACGCTTGTACACTCACGCACACGCGTACACACACGCACACACGTACACACACGCACACACACAGGCACACATACACACACGCTCGTACACCAAGCCATACCCTGCTACATCCTCGTGGCACCAAACCACACTTTGCAGGTCCAGCACACACGCGCACACACACACACACATACACATACGCTCGTACAACCAAGCCATACCCTGCTACATTCTCGTGGCACCAAACCACACCTTGCAGGTCCAGCACACACGCACACACACATACACACACGCTCGTACACCAAGCCATACCCTGCTACATCCTCGTGGCACCAAACCACACCTTGCAGGTCCAATACGGTTACGTCAACCTGGAAGACATCTTTCGTAACTCCACCGAAATGTCTGTGGGCGCCCTGGGCTCGCTGCTCTTTGCCAAGATAGCTGCCACCAGCGTGTGTCTGGGAGGCGGGCTTGTGGGAGGTCTATTTGCCCCCTCTCTGTTTTTGGGTGCTCTAGTGGGAGACATCATGGGCAACCTTGTGGTTTTCAACACAGGTGCGTATTGGACGTGCATGTGCATGAACGTTTCTGATTGGGTAGGTAAGGATTGAACATCTGCTCGAACAGAGGGGAGCAGACGTCGCAGCCGTTCACCCCACCCTCAACGTCGCTGCGCAAATCAGCAAACTGCCAACCTTTAGACAAAATGCCGATTGACCGTGTGCTCGTTCTAGCTTCAATTTGCTACTTTGCATCAAGGTGCGGCGGACACCACCAGCTACGTTGTGGTGGGAGTAGCAGCGGCAGTTGTCCCTCTGACTTCCCCCTTCAGCTCTGCTTTCACATAGCCACTTTTTTTGTGCACCCTACATGCTATCCCATGTGCACCTGCTTTCACATAGCCACTTTTTTTGTGCACCCTACATGCTATCCCACATGCAGGCGTGGTGGACACCACCAGCTACGTTGTAGTGGGAGCAGCGGCAGTTCTGGGCGCCTCTTGCCGGGCGCCTCTCACAGCAATGGCCCTCATGGTTGAGATCACACGGTACGCATACACAGCCGTTTGCAAACACACACATACACACATACACACATACAAACATACAACCGTTTGCAAACACACACATGTGCACACACAGGAATACACACCTAAAAGCAATCTTGTGCAGACAAACACATACGCATATGCAGGCATATACGCGTGCACGCAACGGTGTGCAGACACACACACATACACATGCACATACACACACACACGCATACATATATGCAGGCACATACACATGCACGCAACAGTGTGCAGACGCACACACATACACATACACACATACACATACACACATACACACACGCATATGCATATGCAGGCATTTACGCGTGAACGCAACGGTGTGCAGACACACATACACATACACATACACACATGCACACACGCATACGCATATGCAGGCATTTAAGCGTGCACGCAACGGTGTGCAGACACACACATACGCATACACACACACACACATACACACGCATACATATATGCAGGCACATACACATGCACGCAACAGTGTGCAGACGCACACACATACACATACACACATGCACACATGCATACGCATATGCAGGCATTACGCGTGCACGCAAAGGTGTGCAGACACACATACACAAACACATACACACATACACACATGCATACGCATATGCAGGCACATACACACGCATGCAACGGTGTGCAGACATGCACAGTCACGTACACAACACACACAACACACGCATATCCATGCACACATTCGCACAGGGACACGGGGCTGCTGTTGCCTTTGCTGGCAGCTATCGGTATGTCTTCCTTGGTAACAGACTACTTAGAGGTAGGATTGGGTGGGACCTGTGTGCTGCAGATAGGACTGGATAATACTTGTTATTTGTGTGCTCGAGGTAGGCCTCAACAAGGATTTGAATTATGTCTGGCCTGTGAAGATCCATTCAATTGCTTCACTGACCTCAGTGCATTGCTGCAAAGCGCTGTGTAGAAAGGTGGTTCCTACGGAAAAAGATCCGATTGTAAGAATCATGTGCGACTAATCCGCAGAATGGGCCTCTTTTCTTAACTGTGTGCTCCCACTTTCTTTGTCCTTTAGTTGTTTGGATTTCGAATACAGGCACCTCTTTCTTTACACTCCCTCAATGTGTGTGCCATGCCAATGTCACACGCTGTGCTATGCCAATGTGTGTTCAATGTGTTTTCAATGTGTGTGTTCAATGTGTGCGCCATGCCAATGTCACACACTATAATTGGCATGTCACATGCTTGCCTTCATCGCTTCTCCCTCGTACCAACCCTGTACTGTCCTGCCTGTATTGTCTGTCCTGCCTTGCCTATACCAAGTTCCTGTCTTGCTTGTCTCGGCCTCCACAGGGTGTCCTGTATTGTCCTGTCTTGCCTTTACAGAATTTCTTTCTTGCTTGTCTCGGCCTCTACAGGGTGTCCTGCATTGCCTTGCCTTTACAAAGTTTCTGTCTTGCTTGTCTCGGCCCCCCACAGGGTGTCCTGCATTGCCTTGCCTTCACAAAGTTTCTGTCTTGCTTGTCTCGGCCCCCCACAGGGTGTCCTGCATTGCCTTGCCATTACAAAGTTTCTGTCTTGCTTGTCTCGGCCCCCCACAGGGTGTCCTGCATTGCCTTGCCTTCACAAAGTTCCTGTCTTGCTTGTCTCGGCCCCCCACAGGGTGTGTTCAGCTCACGCCTGGAGAAGTACCTTGTAGAAATGTACCTTAAGGAGAAGGCGTTGTTCTGGGGTGCAGCGGCAGCAGAGCAGCTAGTGGCACAGCAGAGTGCGGCAAAAAACGTTGGGAACACAGGTCAGTGCAGCGCGTAACAAAAAACGTCGGGAACACAGGTCTGTATAGTTCTGGGGTGCGGCGGCAGCAGAGCAGCTAGTGGCACAGCAGAGCGCGGCAAAAAACGTTGGGAACACAGGTCAGTGCAGCGCGTAACAAAAAACGTCAGGAACACAGGTCAGTATAGCGCGTAACAAAAAACGTCGGGACCACAGGTCAGTGCAGCGCGTAACATTGAGCAATTTTAGTAGTGATACAATGAACATTTTGAACAGTGATACGATGGACATTTCTAGCAGTGATTCAATGAACATTTCTAGCAGTGATAGGATGGACATTTCTAGCAGTGATAGGATGGGCATTTCTAGCAGTGATACGGTGAACATTTCCAGCAGTGAAATGTTTGCATGTGTAGCCGCTGCACTTCTGCCTCTTTTTTGATTTGTAACCCTCTGGTGCTGTGGTCTGCAATCCATGCGTTTGTCTGCTTTGGCTATATCGTGTGTCTGTCTGATTATTGTATAATGACCAATTTTCAGATGTATAGGGCTGGATTGCACCTATTTAGGGAAGGCCAGAACCGTATGTATACACCGCATATTACCGCATGCCTGGTGATTTCCCTGCCGAAAATACCGTGTATAAACCGTTTGTATATGGTTTTGGCCAACCCTACACCTATTCCATGTAGGACCACCAGCCAAGGGAGAACATCCCCATGCACACAAACATTTGCAGATGAAAAAAGTCATCACATTGATTCCCACACATTGTAAAGCTGTCGCCAAATCCCTGAGACGTTGCCCACCTATAGACTTTTACACTTATTCACATGTCCTTTTATGACCTTCGGGTGCCAGTCCCTTGTGCTTTTTTTCCGTGTGTTTTTGCTATGGAGCATGTCTGCAGTGGAGTGTGTGCTGGGCAGCACCGCCAGCATGTACACAAGGCGCACGCTGAGCACACAATTTCCTCACCCTGAATTTCGTGTTTGTGTGTTTGCAGTGGAGCGTGTGGTGGGCAGCACCGCCAGCATGTACGTCAGGCGCACGCTGAGCACACAATTTCCTCACCCTGAATCTTGTCTTTGTGTGTTTGCAGTGGAGCGAGTGATGGGCATCACCACCAGCATGTACGTCAGGCGCACGCTGCCTCTGCAGCAGGCCATTACTGCCATGAAGCAGAAGAACACAAGGGCTGCTGTGGTAGTGGATGATAACTTCAAGGTGCGTAACGTGTCTGGATGTTCTGGTATGCACATCGATGTGCATCACGCTTTGGTGAGTGCTCCAGGCGGCTTCGACCAACACTGCAAGAGGAGCTGTTTTGAAAGATGCGTACTGGAGCACAAGTGCTTTTTGACACCATTTACAAGCCGCAAGCCAGCAGATGACGAATGGCGACACAAACGGCAGACGCTGATGTGACAGCCTGTATGCAGAGCCTTTTGTTTGCACCGTTTTGTTTGGCACCGTTTTGTTTGGCACCGCTTTGTTTGGCACCATTTACAAGCCGCAAGCTGTTTTGGATTTCGTGCTAGTGAATTAAGATGGAGCACTTCACGTGCACCTTGTCCATTTCGGTTCCTCAAGATTGCATACACACACATAGAACTGCACAGTGATGCAGCAAACTGGTCTCCCTATTGTTACAAACTATTGTTACAGACTATCCCTATTGTTACACCCTACAAACTATCCCTATTGTTACAAACTATTGTTACAAACTATCCCTGTTGTTACAAACTACTGTTACAAACTATCCCTATTTTTACACCCTACAACTATCCCTATTGTTAAAAACTATTGTTACAAACTATCCCTATTGTTACAAACTATTGTTACAAACTGGTCTCCCTATTGTTACAATCATGCTTACAAAATGGCGACCTCCTGCCAGGTTGCTTGGCTGATCGGCTGCTGACTGGTCTTGGCCAGCCACAAATAATTCAAAAACCTCTGGTACCTACTGATACTGGTTGTTTTGCGAGTAATGATCGTTTTGGCGTCTTGCTAGTTAATAATTTGTATTGCGGTAGCTCCTGGGCCCTCCTGTGGACCCCTGTCATTTCAAGGGGTAAATACATAACCCCTGTGGCCAGACAGTTGTATAAGCAAAGCCAGTGACCGCTTGGCTGAGGCCTGGGCGAGCGAACCCCTCCTGATAGCTGCCCCTGTCAGAAGCACACACAGTGGGCAGACCCATGCACAGATTTCGTAGGGGGTGGAGGCCCTCCGGGGGGGGAATTTGCGTGGGCAGAACTTCAACTCTGGGAGGAGCAAGCCTGCGTGCATGCACCATGCAGGCATTCCTATGCAGCATCCCTATGCAGCATGCATGCCTACCTGCATGCAGCAGGCAGGCATTTTGAGTTCAGCAGCAGTCTAGCAGCAGCCCCAGTGAAGTGGGGGAGAATGCTGGAGAGGGGGGGGGCGACACAGTGAACCCCTTATAAAAGTTTTGCAAGTTCGCAGTAAATAGGGTGCAGTCAGGAGGCTGCAGAAAGCACAACTTTTGGACGTCATGGGTCAATGGGATTAATAACTACGTCTTTGGAATCCTGAGATCAAAAGCTATCGATTGATATATAAATGAGTCCGATCCAAGAGGGGGGGGGGGGTGTCGAGGGCAATTTTTACCGGTTTTCAGCTTTTGGGACCCCCCCAACAGAATTTTACTTGGACACTCCTACATTATTTTAAATATATTTGCGGAGTCCTCAGCTCAAGCCCAGTCGATTGGCACCCTTTTTGAGCGAATTGGGTTGAGGGGGGGGTTTGTGGACATGTCCAAGTCAGAGGCACGCGCGCTCGGGTGCAAGCCGTGGGGTGAGTCAAGCCAATGAAGCAGCAATTTACCCCAAACTTACAGGATTGTGTCAGCATGAGATAGTCAGTGGAATTCTGAAGAAATGGAAACAATGTTGGACTGTGCAAGCCAGTTATGGGTGCCTGGTAGGCCACGTGTGCATGGGCGTCCGTATCTCAATTTTCCCCCCATAACTCTGCAACGCTTCAATTTCAGGTCTTGATGAGTATGCAGATGGATGCCTATTTGAAAAAGGAGCAGATTGGTATCCTTTTTGTCCATGTAGGGTTACTGCACGGGGGGTCTAGGGGTGGGTGGGTGGGTCAGGGGGGTCCTGACCAGTTTTTAGGCATGACGCCCATTACTTTTCCTGGTGCATTAGTAACAAGAAAATAACTTGTACCACTACGATTGCAGGTGATGGGCGTGAAAGCAGAAGATTAGTCATACAAATTTTTCTGACCCCAAAAATAATCCCTCACCCAAGGCTCTCGGCTCGGGATTTGTCCTGAACCTTATGACATGAGCATAAAACTGTATTGACTCAACATGCTTGTATATCGCAATTGCAGGTGATGGGTGTTGTGTATTTGGATCAAGTAGAAGACGAGATGGCTAGGCAGAAGGTGATGGCAGAGCGAGATGCAAACTTTAACCGCGCTTCGTAGAAAGTATGATTGTTTATTGTAGGACTATTCTAATGTTCCCTGTTGTATACTAACTTTTACAAAATGCCTTTCTTTGTAAACCTTATACTAACTTTTGCTAACGACATTGAGTATTTGTCATTGGAATCTATTATAAAACCGTAATTTTGCTAATGTTGCACTCATATTTTCTTCCATTGAACAAGGAATCTTGCAGTGCGTGTACCAAAGTAGCGAGGGGGGGGATGCTGGGCAAATTTTTGACAAAGCTCCCTTTTTCAATGCAAATCGGTGTATTGCTATGTTGCAAATTGTTACATTGCGATGTAGTTAGGCTATTGCAAAGTGTTGGCTGAAATGGACGCTCTGACTTAGCAACCAAGCATTGAAAGAAACTTAACAAACACGTACCGACAAGATCTGCCCCTTATGAAACTTAACAAACACGTACCGACAAGATCTGGCCCTTATGAAACTTAACAAACACGTACCGACAAGATCTGCCCCTTATGAAATTTAACAAACATGTACCGACAAGATCTGCCCCTTATGAAACATACATAACAAGATCTGCCCCTTATTAAACTTAACAAACACGTACCGACAAGATCTGCCCCTTAGGTAAGGTAAGGTAAGGTTACATCACTATATATGCCTCAAAGGGCATCTCAGCGGAAGTTTGGCAAAAGTCTGAAACCACACCTGGCCAAACATTGGAAACAGTAGCTAGAGGAAACATGAAACAGATGTATGTAAAAAAGAAAGTGTATAGAGAAAGAGGGGTAAGGGGTAAGGGTTACACAGCTATATCCGCCAGCGAGGGCAGTTGAGCTATAGCATAAAAAAGCCAGCTTCAAGAAGAGAAAGAGGCCAGACTGAACAAGACACCAGAAAAAGAAGCTAGAATAAACATGAAACAGATGTATGAAGAAGAGAAAAGTGAATAGAGAAAGAGAATGTTTGTTTTGAATAAGAGCGAAAAGAAAGCATCATGGAGAACGAGGAAAAAGCTGTTGGGATGTCTCAGAATGTGTGTGTATAAGAAGCCTCAGTCAGAAACAGGAAACAAGAGGCTGAGAGAGCCTCACAAAACCAGGAGCCAAGAGAACAAGTACGGCGGAGCAGAAGAGAGAACAAAGGACGCATGCAGCCCCCAAAAACAGCTCCTCTCTCTCCTCTCTAGCTGCCCACCCCACCAGCTTACCCAGCTACAGCAGACCAGTCCGATGCTGTCCTCCACAACTTGCCAATTGAAACCGTGAGCCAGGGCATGCCTGGCCGCGAAGGGAGCCGGTGCCTAACTCGCCAGGCACCGGTCGCAAGCTACAGCCGGGCCCTGGTTGTGGCTGCCACGGCTACACGGCTACCACGCTGAGGGCTGCCGTGTTGCTCCGCCGTATGAGTCTTAGCCGCTCCCGAGTATTTCCGCTCCCGAGTATAGAGAAAGAGAATGTTTGTTTTGAAGAAGCGCGAAGAGAAAGCATCAAGGAGAACGAGAGAAATCTGCTGATATGTCTCAGGATGTGTGTATAAGAAGCCTCAGTCAGAAACAGGAAACAAGAGGCTGAGAGAGCCTCACAAAACCAGGAGTGCCAAGAGAACAAGTGCAACGGAGCAGAAGAGAGAACAAAGGACGCATGCAGCCCCCAAAAACAGCTCCTCTCTCTCCTCTCTAGCTGCCCACCCCACTAGCTCACCCAGCCTACAGCAGACCAGTCCGATGCTGTCCTCCACAACTTGCCAATTGAAACCGTGAGCCAGGGCATGCCTGGCCGCAAAGGGAGCCGGTGCCTAACTCGCCAGGAGCAGGTCGCAAGCTACAGCCGGGCCCTGGTTGTTATAACTACCACGGCTACCACGCTGAGGGCTGCCGTGTTGCTCCGCCGTATGAGTCTTAGCCGCTCCCGAGTATTTCCGGGCGTGTGCACGAAGGCACACGAAGGCGTTTTCCAGGGGGCACCACACGGAGGTGCTCATACATCGCCCCCCTGCCCCTTATGCAAGGAGTTCTCAACAGGACCTTAAACATGGCTAAATCTGCTGAACATGCATCCCGTCCTTTTCTTGCCTCTGCCTATAGGATGCATAGTATATTTGTGTGTGATCATGCTTTGGCAGACAGACTGCACACTTCTTTGTGGCTCGCTAAGACGTAGGCCTATGCTATTCCTGCTGGCATGTATGGCAGTCAAAAATGGGATATGGGGAACTGAGGTTTTTGCAGATAGGCAGAGGGTTCTCTAGTTTGCTGTCTACGCTTCATTTGCGTTTTCTGAAGGGCATGTGTTTGGAGCAACCACCACCGTCTGGGCCGTGGTGCTATGAGAGTGTGGACATGAGCCCTTGCGCCAATTTCATGTTTTGACTTAGTCCGCTGTCAAGCTCTTGATCAGTATGCTTTTGATAATTTGCTGCTAATAGTTTCACTTTGTGGATTTCATGGGAAGGTCCAGGCTGATCTCAATTTATAGTCTCCTTTTCCTGCTGGACTGCTCAATTGCTAAGCGCTTTTCAAGGACTGCTGGGTGCAAATCATGTGTGCAAGCTGTTCAAACTGGGCGTGCTATTCCCATGCAAGAACGAGGGCCAGACTTTACAAGCGAACATAGTAAAGTGGAATAAGTAAAATAAAGTGTAGGCATTTCCATGAATTAGGAACATAGTAAAATTGAGATAAGTAAAATAACAAAGTGTAGGCACTTCCAAGAATTAGGAAAATACAACTATGGATGGACCATACAACATTCTACCAAGTCAGACAAAGGAGAGAAGAACCACAACTAAAGAGTGTCAGGACAGCAAACAGCCAAGGCAGTGAGGGACGGGTGTACACACTCTTATTTGCAAACAGTCAAAACAAACAGTCAAAACAGTTAAAAAACAAGTTTTACCTGCAAGACAACTCCTAGAGAACTGAAGCAAGGAGTTATTACGCAGCTACAAAGAGCATGCCACAAGCACTGTCCCTATGAAGGGGCGCTTTATAGACGCTTTTCAGACGCTTTCTGGAGAGCGTCTTGAATGTGCTTAACATCCGCGCAAGGTGTCTAAGAAAGCGCGCTTTCTAATAGAAAAGCGCGCTTTACACATAGAAACAAAAAATAAAAAAATAGAGCCACTGTACTCGTTGCAGTGGCTCTCTCAATTTTTGTCGGGTCTGGCGACCTGTGTTGGTTATGCATGGTTATCAGGAGACCAGCCTCGCCGTCTCCTCTTCACGTG
>Ga0307947_1003896_pt1 | contig 11909 bp, 11 predicted proteins | sample OrgLakmetagen232_FD_201840 | JGI IMG/M metagenome (GOLD analysis project Ga0307947, IMG submission 201840) | Saline water microbial communities from Organic Lake, Antarctica - #232 | ecosystem: Environmental > Aquatic > Non-marine Saline and Alkaline > Saline | place: Antarctica: Organic Lake...
GTGTGTACCAGTGCGTGTACCAGTGTGTGTATCAGTGTGTGTTCCAGTGTGTGTACCAGTGTGTGTACCAGTGTGTGTACCAGTGTGTGTATCAGTGTGTGTACCAGTGTGTGTACCAGTGTGTGTATCAGTGTGTATACCAGTGTGTGTACCAGTGTGTACCAGTGTGTGAGACAACAAACGATTTAAAGCCCAAATGCATCCAATTGTTTCGCAGGATATATTGTTCATACACACAGTTACCCACGAAATGCGCGTACAAACAGCGGCAGACATGTGCAAGGCGACCTACAGGAAAAAGGACCGCGTGGATTGAACCTCTTCTGATTTGTGTTTTGCGGAGATCACGACAATATAAGGCTCATAGAAGCACGTGCACAGGTTTGTGTTTCCGTGTCTGCAGAATCCAAATAAGAAACCAAACCCAACACAGCAGTTAGCTTACGTATGAGCAGCACCAACCGCGTGTGGGCATGTGGGCGTGTTAACAAAGGCAGCGCCAACATATGTGCGACGATGTGAACAAAGGCGGATCGACATGTGTGTATTGGCGTGTACACAAGGTTGTGCCAAAAAATGCACGATAATGTAAACAGTGGCCCGCCAACACTTTTGTGCCAACCCATTTGTGCATGTGTACCGACACATTCGTAGTACCAGCACCTACCGACTCATTTGTAGTACCAACACCTACCGACATATTTGTAGTACCAACACCTATCGACTCATTCGTAGTACCAACACCTACCGACTCATTTGTAATACCAACACCTACCGACACATTTGTGCGCGTGAATACTATGTTGGCGACAATGTGGTGCGCACGAGCGCGTGTATACTTTGTTGGTGACAATGTGGTGCGCACGAGCGCGTGAATACTATGTTGGTGACAATGTGGTGCGCATGAGCGCGTGAGCAAAAGCAGCAAAGACATTGTATCGAGTGCGTAAATTAAGTCAGGTTCAGCATGTGTGTGAGCGCATGCAAGCAGCAGGAACACTAGAACGAGTGTGTGTGTGTGTGTGTGTGTGTGTGTGTGTGTGTGTGTGAATGAAGGCGGCAAAAGCACGAGTGCGAGCGCGAAAAAGAGGCGGCAAGACTTACCGTCAGTGACAGATCTACAGGCGGTGAGCGTGATTTTTTGAACACTAGGAATATGAGCAAGGGCCTCTGCCACCTCTGTGGTCCCAAGCTCCTGCACAGGGGGAAGGTGGTCATGTTCATTGTGTCAAGGGAATCATGTCAAGGGAATTATGTCAAGGGAATTATTTCGAGAGAAATATGTCGAGGGAATTATGTCGAGGGAATCATGTCAATGGAATCATGTCAAGAGGATCATGTCGAGAAAATATATCAAGGAAATCATGTCAAGGGAAACACAATCCTGTGCATCTAGAAAAAATTCATTTTACTGTCATGGTCGATACATCCACACACACACACACACACACACACACACACACACACACACACACACACAACAATGTAGCAGTGAGATGGAGCGCTTGGCGTGAGCTTGACAAAAGGGATTGCAAAGCGCTTGCAAAAAGAGGGAGAACAAAAGCAAGCAGGCAGTGGGTTTGATGCAGTTTCAGGTGCAAAGAGTGTGTGCAGCACGGAGGCAGAAATGGCCACGCACAGAGATACACATGGTCACGTCGCACACAAACCCCTTTGCTGTCCTGCACACACCTGACATTGTTCAAGGTGCAAGGAGTGCAGGTGGCACAGAGGCAAAGGAGCAGCCACACCAGAACGAGCAGCAAAGGGTGGCAAGCTGTATAGAGAGGAGGCTGAGGAAGGTGGGGGGGTCGCATGTGAGGGACCTTGATTGTAGTTGGGCGCCTGCTGTGCGTGATCTGAGTGTGGCAGGTGCTGCGCTTGCTCAATGCTGGGCATCTGCTGCACGTGATCTGAGTGAGGCACAGACTGCGCTTGCTTGATTCTTAGCCCCTCCTCAGGGTGATCTGCATTCGACATGCAGCGGCACCTACAAATGGCACTGCCTGACTCTGCACAAACGTCCTCCCTCGCTGCTTTGCTGCCTTTACTGCCTTTACTGCCCTTACTGCCCCCCCTTCCTCTTCCCCTTTCCCTTGCCCCCGCTTCCCTACCCCCCAGTCCACTCGAGGACTGTTTCAACCCTCCCCTTTTGCCACCCACATTCACCCCTGCATCGCTATACACACCACAAGCCCTGTACTTCGCTGCTGACATGGCCCCCTCTTTGTGGCTGGCTGGTGGTGCTGGTGCTGCTGCTGCAGCAGTTGCCCCTTCTAAGCAGCCACCACACAAGCTGCACCTACCCACCTGTCATGTGTATGTGTATGTATGCACTTACGTGTGAACAGGCATGCACAAAATGTGATCGTAACCATTTTGTGTGGGAGTGCACAGGCCTTTGCTGCATGAGTTTCCAGGCGTGTACATTATTTGCTTGCCGTGAGTGTATATGGCACCAGCCGTGTAGCTGCATTCACACTCTTAAATGAACGGAAATGTGTGTGCATGCTTTGCACGCGTCACGATGTGAGTTGATGTAGACTGACAATTCCTGCCGCACCTGTGGCTGCTTTCACATTCTTAAATCTTGAATGAACGAAACTGTGTGCATGCTTTGCATGCGTCACGGTGTGAGATAATGTAGACTGACAAATCCTGCTGCACCTGTGGCTGCATGCACATTCTAAAATGAACGGAAAAGTGTGCATGCTTTGCACGCGTCAATATGTGAGTTGATGCTCTGCACGCGTCACTGTGTGAGCTGATGCTTTGCACGCGTCACGATGTGAGTTGATATAGAATGGCTATTATTGCCGCACCTGCGGCTGCATCTAAGTTTGATTTATTGCATTACATGTTTCGTGCATGCTTTGCGCGCGCGCGTCATGATGTGGCAACTCCTGCCGCACCTGACCTGCCTGTGACTACATGGCTACGTACACTTCATTTATTGCATTACATGTCAATGCACACATTTGAACATGTTTTGTGCATGCTTTCCGCGCACGCGCGCGCGTCATGATGTGGCAACTCCTGCCGCACCTGACCTGCCTGTGACTACATGGCTACGTACACTTCATTTATTGCATTACATGTCAGTGCACACATTTGAACATGTTTTACATGTAGGTGCACATTCAAACATGTTCTGCGGGTTACTGCACATTTGAACATGTTGTACATGTGTTATGTGTTTTACGTAATAAGTGTGTGTTTTGCTTGCTTTATTGCATAAACAGTGTAGGTGACACTTTCAATCCACACCTGCCTTGTGTCTCTGTGCACTTTCGAAATCATCGTACAAGCTCATCGCATGCTTTGTACGTTGTACGCGTGAATGCTTGTGTTAATGTGTCTTGACACCCATTTCCGTACCTGCCCTGTGACAGCATGCACCAGGCCTTGCAGCTCCTGCACTGACACGCCCTTGAGAGTCATGTGCACTGACACACCCTTGAGATTCAAGTGCAGCCCATTTCCGTACCTGCCCTGTGGCTGCATGCACTAGGCCTTGCAGCTCCTGCACTGACACGCCCTTGAGAGTCAAGTGCAGCCGGGCACAGGCAACGAGGCCAACGTCATCTGAGCCAGCAACAGCAGTAATAGCAATGCCATCAGTGCACGAGTATAAGAAGATGAATGATAAATGCATATTAAACATCATCTGAGCCAGCAACAGCAAGAATAACAATGCCATTTGTGCACGAGTATAAGAAGATATGATAAATGCATATTGAACATCATCTGAGCCAGCAACAGCAAGAACAACAATGCCATTTGTGCATGAGTATAAGAAGATGCATGTAAAACTGACTAGTTTTTCATGGAGCTCGTGCACTGCAAAGGCACACAGGCCTGTGCCATCTGTGCACGGAAACAGGCGTTTAAACGAGGCAGCCGGGTTTTGAGCCCGTGCCTGCAGCTATTGTATTAGTAAAAGGCTATTACTGATAGCCCAGGACTGCTTTGAAAGTCTACTATAGCCTGGAGAGTCTGTTATGTCTGTTAGGTGGTCTGAGGAATAGGAGAGGATCTGTGAAATCTGAGTCTTCAAGTCCTACATTCAAGGATACAGCAGCAAGGATCCTGTGAGTATTGCGGTGAATGTTATCTATTTCCTATTTGCAATGCAGGCGCGCAGAGCCTAGCGGCTAAGATGCAAATGCGTCCAGCTTAGAGATTATGATAAACATCATCTGAGTGCCATGTCTGAATACACAACTTTGGACATAGTGTAGAGAGCCTCCAAGGTTCAAAAGCGCACGGAGCCAAGAAGGTATGAAGTGCGCTCAGCCTATAGGAGATTTGAGTTTGCAGAGCCTTTGAAAATAAGGGTGTGCTAAATAAAATGTAATTGCGCAGAGCCAGAAAGATTAACATGGCGGTAAGCTCAACCTAGGTGATCTAAACTTGCAGAGCCTCAGAAACGGAATACAGGTGTGCTAACAAGTTGTATTATTGCATTGAGCCAGAAAGGTCAATATGACGGTGGGCTAAATCTAGGTGATATGAATTTGCAAGGCCTTCAAAACGGAATTCAGGTGTGCTATCAAGTTGTAACACTGCACTGAGCCAGAAAGGTTAATATGACGGTGGGCTCCACTAGGTGATATGAATTTGCAAGGCCTTCAAAACGGAATTCAGGTTTGCTGAGCTAACAAGTGACACAGGAGCAAGGAATTCATAGGTGACAGAGGTGTGGCAAGCCTGTACGCCCTGCGCGCTGCTATGGAAACGCAGGGGTTTTGTGGTTGATAGAGGTGTAGCAAGCCCATATGTCCTTAAAGCTGTAATACAGACGCAAGGATTGTATAGTTGACAGAGGTGTGGTAAGCCCAAAAGTCCTGCATGCTATAATACAGACGCAAGGATTTTATAGTCAACACAGGTGTGGCAAGCCCATACGTCCTGCAAGATATAATAAAGACAAAAATATTTTGTAGTAGATAGAGGTGTGGTAAGCCCATACGTCCTGCAATTTATGAAACAGATTCAAGGATTTCATAGTTGACAGAGGTGTGGTAAGCCCATACGTCCTGCAATTTATGATACAGGTGCAAGGATTTTATGGTTGACAGAGGTGTGGTAAGCCCATACGTCCTACAAGATATAATTAAGACAAATATTTTTTAGTAGATAGAGGTGTGGTAAGCCCATACGTCCTGCAATTTATGAAACAGATTCAAGGATTTCATAGTTGACAGAGGTGTGGTAAGCCCATACGTCCTGCAATTTATGATACATGCGCAAATATTTTAGAGTTGATAGAGGTGTAGCAAGCCCAAAAGTCCTGCAAGCTGTTGTACAGGCAAAGAGCCTACAAGTAAAGCAAATGCGCAGAGCCGCAAAGTTTGAGTGTGGTGAGAAAACAGGACACACGTGCGCTGAGTCTGTAGGTGACGTCCTTACGCACGTTCTAAAGGTGACTGTGCATTTCGTTTTCGTCAGGCTTGCACCTAAGCCTGCACACACACCTGCGTTGTAGGCTACTTACACCTGGACACATTGTTTGACTTGATGGACAATTTTTGATTAATTTGATGGACACATTTTGATTGATGGAATAGGCTACCTATTAGATAGGATGCCTATTAGATTGATAAATTAGGCTACACATTTTGATTAATGTATTAGGCTATCTATAGGTGCACATACCTGACAAAGCCCCTTGAGTGACCTCTGCCGTCAGCAGCCCACACACATCCACACGTTTGTGGCAGGTCAGCCGTAGATTTTGTGTGGGCACCTGTGCGCATGTGTGGGTGCAGGTGTGAGTGTGAGTGTGTACGTATGTATGCGTGACCTCTGCATGATACTCACTAAACAGTACTAACGGAAAAAACGCTTGTATGCACGATCATGCACCACCTGTTGCGTTTTTTGGTGCAGACACGCGCCCACACCTCCTTTGGTATAATAATAATAATAAAACAAATAATAAAACAATAACTAACCGAAAATGATAATGAAACAGCAAGGCTCGACAGCCCGACATGCCTTACACGCTCTTTAGCACTACAACCATAACCAGACAGGATATGTGTATATACATGTGGCTAACAGCACTAAATAGGCCCACAGGCATAAATATGAAGTACAAGCAATTCAACCGCAGCGCCCAGGCCTTTGACCCCAACAAATTTGCACCAGGCGCCCGTAGCGTTCTCTAGGCATGAAGTTGCACGGATTCAGCATGAAGTTGCACGGATTCAGCATGAAGTTGCACGAATTCAGCAATGAAGTGGCACGAATCCAGCATGAAGTTGCACGGATTCAACATGAAGTTGCACGGATTCAGCATGAAGTTGCACAAATTTGCACCTGGCACCCGTAGCGTGCTCTAGCTCAGCATGAAGTTGGTCAACACTTTTTAAAGGGGGCCCGCGAACATCAGCGTAACGAAGACAAGACCAGCACTTAAACCTTAAAAGCCCACCTAAATTGCACCTAGGACGCGTAGCGTGCCTTACGAGGTCAGCATGAAGTTGGTCAGTATGAAGTTGGTCACCACATGAGCATCAGTACAAAGAAGACAAGGCTAGCACAAAGAAAAAACCCAACAAGTATGCACCTGGCACGCATAATGTGCTATATAAGGTCTACATTATATTGGTCAGCACTGAAACCCATCAATTGTGTACCTGGCACGCGTAGCGTGCTTTAGAAGGTCTACAAAACAGTGATCACTGAAACCCAAAAAAATATGTATATGGCGTGCGTGGCGTGCTTTAGAAGGTCTACATTATATTGGTCAGCACTGAAACCCATCAATTGTGTACCTGGCGCGCGTAACGTGCTTTAGAAGGTCTACAAAACAGTGATCACTGAAACCCAAAAACTATGTACCTGGCGCGCGTAGCGTGCAAGGAGGTCTACATGGAGTTGGCCAACTCCTACAATCTCTAAGTCCTGTGGCCAACATGCGCATTTGTAGTGCAAAGTGTTGCAGTGGCTTACATTGGTGCATCGCTGCAAGGGCATACGTACAATGATTAAATGCTGCTGGGGCATGTGTACATTGGTGCAACGCTGCAAGGGCATACGCGCAATGGTTACGCGCAATAGCATACGCGCAATAAAAAGCGTGCAATAGCATACGTGCAATGGTTAAATGCTGCTAGAGCATGTGTACATTGGTGCATCGCTGCAAGGGCATACGTACAATGGTTATATGCTGCAATAGCATGTGTACATTGGTGCATCTCTGCAAGGCCATACGTACAATGGTTATATGCTGCAATAGCATGTGTACATTGGTGCATCTCTGCAAGGGCATACGTGCAATGGTTAAATGCTGCAATAGCATGTGTACAGTGGTGCAACGCTGCAAGGGCTGATGTGATGTGATGTGATGTGACGTGATGTGATGTGATGTGATGCAATGTGATGCAATGTGGTGCAATGTCATGCAATGTGATGCAAAGTGATGTATTGTGATGCAATGTGATGTGATGTGATTTGATGCAATGCCATGAAATGTGATGAGGCAATGTGATGTGATGTGATGCAATGTGATACAATGTCATGCAGTGTCATGCAGTGTCATGCAGTGTCATGCAATGTCATGCAATGTCATGCAATGTGATGCAATGTCATGCAATGTCATGCAGTGTGACATTTATCACGAGGCAACGTGACACCGGAATGCTTAGCAGACTTAGTCTGGTAGGCAAGCTTGGTAGACAGAGAATGACAGATGACAGACTACAGATGACAGACGGACCGATGACAGACGGACAGATGAAAGACTAACCTGCAGACCGGGGGCTTGATGCAGCATGGTTTCCAGCATGGCCACCTGCACACAATCATGTACACACATTTATGTGACCCGTACAAAATCTGTACTACCGTCCCTCATTCAAGCTTGATTGGTTTTGGGTACTGTTACGATGGTGCCTGTTCTTGCCATCTTGTTTTACTAATTTTGGGGAGCACGGATAAATATCAAGAAGCGAAAGGAAACATCTACTCAGTAGGTTCAAGCAAATATACTCAGCTTCAACAATAATCCCCAAAACACCACATCCCCCCCTGTCGCACCTCTTCCCTTTATTTTACCTCCTCCTCGACAATTCTGTAAAAAAGCACCTCCTTCCACGCAAAAGCACAGACCCCATTCACATTGATCACACGCACACACACACACACACGCACGCAACACGCACGCACACGCACACGCACACGCACACGCACACACACACACACACACACACACATACACACCTCCTGCCGTGCCTGCTCACAGTCCCACGGGTTAATGATCTCAGCGGGCTTGCCTCCATCGTCCACCTCCCATCTCACCTCCCCTTCCTCAGGCTCAGGTGCAGGTTCAGGGGGGGGAGGGCAACTGCTGACCTACCCAAAAAATGAGTACACATGATAGTGACGACACGAAAAGAATTAGTACACATGGTAAAAAACTACTACACATGGTAGTGACGACATTGAGGCCCTTGCTCAAGATCAAAACATATATTGATGTTCAGTGTTCAGTCAGGGGTGGGTAGTTGTAGGCGTGCCGCTCAATCCATTTAATTGAGTCATGCGGCCCTTGCTCAGGTTAAATGTCAAAGTGCGAGTCAATAAGAGATTAGTGGTAAGAGGTTTGAGCATCAAAGGCGTTGGCCTGGCAATTTCCGTTCTGAGCAACTGCAGGTAGGGTGGGCCTGATGTCGGTTCCATCCTTCCTCTATAGCTCGCGTTCATCGTGCCTCTTCAGGTTCGCTTTTACCTCCGGACACTATGCCGACCCCTTGGCCACCTCGAACTCTTTTTTGGACCTCTTGGCCGCCTCTATCTTTATCCAAAACACAAAGTTCTAGCATTTCCAGGAATGCGCAAATGCAGCCGTTGGTTTTCTGCAATTGGCATGATCATGCTTTGGTTGGGCGCTAGGCGATTGACTTTGTATACAAATTTGCATTTGCTGATGAACCAAATGGTTGGCCTGCAATGCCGGCGCCGTGTTTTGCATTTCAGCGCTTAAGAGAACGGCTCCACGCTCAAGGAGCGGCTTTGGACTGCTGCATTGCAACAAGCTGCTGCATTGCAGCTAACTGTACCTAAGCGAGCCTGGAAACGCCTGCAGGGGGCAATGGCACCATTAATCGCAGCACGCACCTACGTAAATGTACACACGCGCCCATCTCTTTTGCATTCAAACCCACACCCACACCCACACCCACACCCACACCCAATACATCTCTAGGTGCTTGAATTTAATACCGCAATCGCACAACACGCGCATACACATGAACTTATTGGCCCACTTCCACAACATGCACACACACACAGCAAGACCTCACCAGCTGCAGCCCCTGTAGCCCACCCCTCCTAAACTCAAGCAGCCCCGCCCCCGGTAATCCTGGTAACGCCACATCCCCAAACACCGCTGGAGGGGAAAGGGGGTCTGCGAGTGATTATGAAAAAAAGGCGGACTTAGTGAGAGCTTGCAACTGCACCGAACCGGATGAAGGTGCGACGACCTGAATCAAAGCAACGTCTGACGCACAGCCCAGCGCCTGGAATGATCGGGCACGGAGCAGCGCGCATTTCAATGCACCATCAGACTCAGAGCGACATCTGACACACGGAGCAGCGCCTGGAATGATCGGACATGGAGCAGCGCGCATTTCAATGCACCATCAGACTCAGAGCGACATCTGACACACGGAGCAGCGCCTGGAATGATCGGACATGGAGCAGCGCGCATTTCAATGCACCATCAGACTCAGAGCGACATCTGACGCACGGTGCAGCGCCTGGAGTGATCGGACACAAAGTACATCTGACACAAAGCAACATTTAACATCATGTAGTACACAAAGTGATCTGATGCTGTGCACCATCTGATGCAGTGCACTATCTGACACACGGCGCAGCGCCCAAAGTAAACTGACACAGCTGTATATCAGCCCAAAATGGTCTGATGCAGAGTGCTATCTGACACAGAGCAACTTCTACACACGGTGCAGCGCCAACAACGACCAGACACAAAGCAACATTTGACACCATGCAGCAACCAAAGTGATCTGATGCAGTGCGCTATCTGACAAGGAAAACAACTTTTACACACGGTGCAGCGCCAACCATAACCAGACAAGGCACCCCACCTGACACAGAGCACTATCTAACACACCACAGCCACATCTGACACAGTGCACAGCAAACGCACAGGGTTGGCCAGAACCGTATATACACACCGTACATGGCCGTATGTATGGTAATTTCCCAGCTAAAAATACCGTAAATGCACCGTAAATACGTACGTATATATGGTTCTGGCCAACCCTACAAAAGCAGTCCTGACACGGAGCAGCGCCCATGCTCTGGCAGCAGCACCTGATGACACGGCAGTGAGGGCGATTGAATTCTGATACAGCGCACAGCAAAAGCAGTTCGGACACTGAGAGCAACGCCCATGCTCTGGCAGCGCAACACAACTGATGACACGGCAGTGAGGGCAATTGAATTGACCTGGCCGTTGCTTACAGCACTGCGCCAACACAACCGAAACCAACACAATACTGATTTGAGCTGCGCACAACCAAAAAGAACACAACCTGCGCACAACCGAAACCCACACGATACTGAATTGACCTGGCTGTTGCTTACTGCATTGCGCTACGCACAACCGAATACAACACAACCTGCACACAACCGAAATTAACACAATACTGAATTGACCTGGCCGTTGCTTACTGCATTGCGCCAACACAACTGAATACAACACCACCCACACTATCTTCACTGGCCATTTGCACGCGTCTTTTGTCTGTAGGGTTGGCCACAATCGTATATATGACCACACGTATACGGCTGTGGCTACGTCGGATTATATAAACGTATATATATCGGCGTAGCAATCCTACCCAGTTGCCTTACGCATCAAAACCGGTCACACTGCTACAGCGGCGGCTAAGGCTACTCAGGTGTGCTTTAACTAGCACACAATTCAACTCCTGTAAGGTAGGGTAAAGGTACACACTATCAGGCAAGCCAAATCATGCATCTCTCATCTAAATGCTACCCACGATGATCTCTGCGCCACCCACCGTCATCCCTTACCAGTGCAACCCACAACTACCTCTTATCCATACTCTACCCAAAAACGTCCACAATCATCTCTTATTCCATACTACCCACTACCCACAGTCATCCCTGCTGCCATTATCCATACTACCCATCTTCACATCGTACCGATACTTTCCACAGCCCCACTGTTCACTTTTCACTACCCACTTTTCACTACCCACTTTCACATCATACAGATACTATCCACTCTACCCACTTTCACATCGTACCGATACTATCCACAGCCCCTCACCCACACCACCCACCAGTCGGCCATGCTGCCTCTGCGGCTGCGGCTGCTGCTGCAGCGGCTGCAGGGTTGGGGTGGTCCAAGGCACCCATGCCACCCCACAGGCCTCGCCCTCCTGTGTGTGCTGTGGTGGCGACCGGCCCTCTACCCCCCTGAATGTGTACACGTGCGTGTGTGTGTATGTGTGTGTGTGTGTGTGTGTGCATTCTTACGTGCCTGTATGTGTGTGAGGTGTCTCTTCTTCCTTTGCTCAAACTTGCATAAAAGCTCAAGCTTGCATGAAGGTAGCGTGCTTACACCCGACGTACTCAAAGCATCCATTTCATAGCTCTTCAACATGAAACGCCCACATGTCCTGTTGCCATCCATCCAACACATCAAATGCTTCTCCTTCTTATACACCACACCCTGTCCTGTTGCCATCCAGCACATCAAACCTTCTTCATATAAACCACACCCACAACCAATCCCTCCCTCCCCCTCCAACCCACACGCACACAACCATCTCCCCCTACCCCCCCACACACACACAACTGTGCTGCACCCCTCATAAAAGGGCCTCCTCTCCTCCCCCCTCACA
>Ga0307947_1003898_pt1 | contig 11907 bp, 19 predicted proteins | sample OrgLakmetagen232_FD_201840 | JGI IMG/M metagenome (GOLD analysis project Ga0307947, IMG submission 201840) | Saline water microbial communities from Organic Lake, Antarctica - #232 | ecosystem: Environmental > Aquatic > Non-marine Saline and Alkaline > Saline | place: Antarctica: Organic Lake...
CCACCCCCTACCTCTTCTGCAGCTTCTGCTACCTTATCCTCTGCCTCCCCAACCTCCTCCCCCACACCCACACCATCTCCCTCACCACCCTTCAGACATCCTGCCTCTCCTTCCTCCTCATCCTCTGCCATACTCCCATTAACCTCTCTGTCAGTGCCACCATCACCATGGACACCTCCACCACCACCACCATCACCGCCTGCCTCTTTGGGCAGCGGTTTCAGCTTCATGCTGGGGTCTAATCCTGCGTCCAGGAGCACGTGCTCGGCGATGGTGGGGCCGTAGGGCAGCACACTGCCAGCCAGCGCAGCTGCAAGGAAATACAAAAAGTACAAAAACAGCTAATCGTGTTAGCAGGTAGGATGAATTAAGGAGCACGTGCTCGGCGATAGTGGGGCTGTAGGGCAGCACACTGCCAGCCAGCGCAGCTGCAAGGAAATACAAAAGTACAAAAACAGCTTGTCGTGTTTGCGATAGGATGAATTAAGGAGCACGTGCTCGGCGATGGTGGGGCCGTAGGGCAGCACACTGCCAGCCAGCGCAGCTGCAAGGGAGTACAAAAAGTACAAAAACAGCTTGTCGTGTTTGCGGGTAGGATGAATTAAGGAGCACGTGCTCGGCAATGGTGGGGCTGTAGGGCAGCACACTGCCAGCCAGCGCAGCTGCAAGGGAGTGCAAAAAGTACATAAACAGCTTGTCGTGTTTGCAGATAGGATGAATTAAGGAGCTCGTGCTCGGCGATGGTGGGGCCGTAGGGCAGCACACTGCCAGCGCAGCTGCAATTGCAATTTTAAATCAGAAGTCGCCTGCGATGTCACAAAGCGCAGGACACCTTTTATCGAAGAGCAATGATGGCCCAAAAGGCTTTGGTCACACACACACACACACACACACACACACACACACACACACACATACATACACACACACATACATACCTTTGAGGGTGGTGCCTGGCTCAGGCCCGGGAGACTGCAGTGCTGCCGCTAGCTCTGGCATGGTGACTGCCTGCGTTTGAAAGATGAGATAAAACGGCGTGGATAAGAAAAAGAAAAAGAAAAACTACTCCCCACACCCCACATTAATCAAGGAAAAGGAGCCACTTTGGTACCGGGTACCGTGAAACTACTCCCGCAGAAATGTGCGTGGGTAAGAAGGAGTGCTGACAAATCTGGCATGGAGTGGCTGTTTGCAGTTACAAAGGGAACAAGCGTGTGGATGAGAAAGAAGTGCCCTTGCCGACTCTGGCATGGTAATTGCCTGGGTCAACAAAAGTACACGAATGTGGTTTACTCTTGCCCTGAGGCAGACTTTGTAGCTTTGCAGTCGTACTGCAGCAGTAAAGATTTCGCCACCTTTGTCTACGAAAACCAACACGTACGCACAGGCGCACAGACACACACACAATCACAAACACCTCTTACGACGCGCCCGCACCTGTTACCTCTGCTCAGACAAAAGATAGCCATGTCCATGCATTAGCTTGTGTGTGCACGAATGGATGGGACAAGCAAAACCAGCCTCGTACCTGGTGTAGGCGTACGTGCTGCATGGGGTATGGGTGACGCGCCTGCGTTGTGTGTGTATATGTGTGTGTGCGTGGGTGGGCACGCCTGTATGTGTTTGTGCTGCATGGGGTATGGGTGACGCGCCTGCGTTGTGTGTGTGTGTGAGTGTGTGGGTGGGCACGCCTGTATGTGCTCGTGCTGCATGAGGTATGGGTGACGCGCCTGCGTTGTGTATGCGAGTACGTGTGTGTATGTATGTATGTATGTATGTGTATGTGTGTATGTGTGCATATGTGTGACTGTGTGCTTTTTTTTGTGTGTGGGCACGACTGTGTGAGTTTGTGTGGGAATGGGCGTATGGGTGTGGAAGCGTACAACAATGTGCGTGACTTGCGGAAATGTGTATGTGGAGAAGGGGGGGGGGGTTGCGTGCATGCAGGTGTGACTGAATGTAATTTTGTGCCCCAGTAAAAAAGTGCACGCGTAAAAGAGTGGAATCACACAAGCGTGAGTGAATGTGATATTGTGCACCTGTAAAAAAGCGCACGCGTAAAAGAGTGTAATTACACATGCGTGAGTGAATGTGATATTGTGCACCTGTAAAAAGCGCACACGTAAAGAGTGGAATCACACATGCGTGGGTGTGTATACACACACGCACGAGTGCATACAGGCGTGTAGGTACCAAGCACGTGGACACCACTTTGTCCCTCTTTATTCCCTTGCCCCTCCTTTGTGGCTCTGACCAATGAACAAGTACGTGTTACGCATACAGTTATGGACTATGAGTGCGTTTGTTGTGTACCCCTTCTCTGGTAGCTCTGGCCAATCAACACGTTTAACTTCTAACGCATACAGTTATGCCCTATGAGTGCAATTGTTGTGTGTCTCCCTTCTCTTGTGGCTCTGACCAATCAACACGCACGTTTAACGCATACAGTTATGGCCTATGCGTGCAATTGTTGTGTGTCTCCCTTTTCTTGTGGCTCTGGCCAATCAACACGTTGGACGCATACAGTTATGGCCTCTGAGTGCGTTTGTTGTGTACCCCTTCTCTTGTAGCTCTGGCCAATCAACACGCACGTGTTCCGCATACAGTTATGCCCTATGAGTGCAATTGTTGTGTGTCTCCCTTCTCTTGTGGCTCTGGCCAATCAACACGTTGGACGCATACAGTTATGGCCTCTGAGTGCGTTTGTTGTGTACCCCTTCTCTTGTAGCTCTGGCCAATCAACACGCACGTTTAACGCATACAGTTATGGCCTATGAGTGTGTTTGTTGTGTGTCTCCCTTCTCTTGTAGCTCTGGCCAATCAATACGTTGGACGCATACAGTTATGGCCTCTGAGTGCGTTTGTTGTGTACCCCTTCTCTTGTAGCTCTGGCCAATCAACACGCACGTGTTACGCATACAGTTTATGGCCTATGTGTGTTGAACTTGGCAGCAGGCAGACGAGCAGAAGCATGATGTGAAGCATGACGTGAAGCATGACGTGCCCCACTCTAACAATGCAAGAGAAAACGCCGTTGTTAGGGTTAACCAGAGACGTACAGTTGGCCAGAGACGTATGCGTGCGTATACACGATGGAAACACGGCTGATCTTCAGATATGCTGCACACATCATAAACGGTGAATGCCCACAACCTCATAAACGGTGTATGCTTACACCTCGGCCCTTTCTCGTACGGTTGGGGCTAAACACAGCCACGAGTGCATGATGACGCCTAGCTTGTGTGCACGTCATGCACAGCATGATGCGTCCAGCTTGTGTGCATGTCATACACAGCATGATGCGTCTAGCTTGTGTGCATGTCATGCACAGCATGATGTGTTTAGCTTGTGTGCATGTCATGCACAGCATGATGCGTCTGCTTGTGTGCATGTCATGCACAGCATGATGCGTCTGCTTACGTGCATGACGTGCATTGCATGATGCGTCCAGCTTGTGTGCATATCATACACAGCATGATGCGTCTAGCTTGTGTGCATGTCATGCACAGCATGATGCATCCAGCTTGTGTGCATGTCATACACAGCATGATGCGTCTAGCTTGTGTGCATGTCATGCACAGCATGATGCGTTTAGCTTGTGTGCATGTCATGCACAGCATGATGCGTTTAGCTTGTGTGCATGTCATGCACAGCATGATGCGTCTGCTTGTGTGCATGTCATGCACAGCATGATGCGTCTGCTTATGTGCATGACGTGCATTGCATGATGCGTCCAGCTTGTGTGCATGTCATACACAGCATGATGCGTCTAGCTTGTGTGCATGTCATGCACAGCATGACGCGTCTAGTCATTACACGTGTATGCACCGCAATTGCATGTCCTGCACTGCAATAACTGCTGCACTTCACAAGGATATATCCTAAAGTTCCTGCCTACCCAACCTTTCTCTTGTGTGAAGTGACCGCAGACAGCTCCCCCTCGTGTTTGCACTCACGTGTGCACCCAAGCACCCTCACCTTCCCATGCGTGCAACCTTTTGAATTACACACCCTGTACGTCCAGCTCATTGGTCTCAAACCATGCATCATCTTTCACAAACACACACACACACACACACACACACACACACACACACACACACACACACACACACACACGTACACACATATGTACACACACATACACGCAAACACACACAAAATGCTCACCAATTTGCAAACTCACTCAGCACAGATATACTTCTACACATAGATACACGTACACACACACCCAGACACACACGCGCACCATGACTGCAAAGCCCTTGTCATCATCACGGTGGGAGCGGAGCAGCGTGAGGACCTCGTAGTTGGAGTTGGTGAGCACGATGTTTCCCTGCACAAGCGGGTGCAAGTGCATGCAAAAAGTGTGTGTGCACGCATGTGCGTGCCTATGTGTGTAGTGAGGACCTCGTATTTGGAGTTAGTGAGGAGGGAACGTCGTACTTGTGCTGTTATAAACGAATAATGTGTGCTGCTAGTTTTGCAGCTTTCATACTGTTTTTCGGATATCATAGCTAAGCCATGGAGTACGTATCCTCATCTGCACATACGCACACAAAAACAAATACAAACTTATTATGCACACAAAAAAGCACACATGCACACACAAATGCAACACACACATACCAACACCTTTACATGCGCTCGACCGCTCTACTTGACTTTGAAACACACCCCCAACACGTAGACACACACCTGTGAGTACATTTCAAGGATGAGATGTACAGCGTGGTCACCGCACCCAAACACGAAATCCACGATGCGATCCATGCCGAGCTGTCTCACATCTTCTAGCCGTCGTGTGCGCAGGTGCTTGCGCAGCTTTAGGGTGAAATTGGAGGGCACATCGGCCTTGTCGCGGATGAGCTGTGAGCAGTAATGTATGTTTGCATGTCAATGAATGATGTAAAAGCGTGAATCTGCGCACGTGCTTTCTTGTTTTCGTGTGCATGTGCGCACACGGTGTTGGAATTGAGTGAGCTCATACTCACGGTGTAATAAACAGTTAACATGAACAAGAAAAAACTAAATTCGCCTAACCTCCGTGGTGTGAAAGCGGCTACCGCTCTCCAATAGCAAGAAGCACTTCTCGCCCTCCCCGCCGCTCTTGCTCATTTTGAGGACGTAAGTCTTACCGGACAGGTCATACCTGCGAGGGCAAGTGAGCAGCAAGTGAGCAGCAAGAAGAGAAGAGGTGCGGAGTCTGGAGTGCTCCGATTGCGGCGTAAGCGTGCATTGCACGGGGGTCAAGGCGCAGAGAAGGCTTTCACGCACATATTGGCCATCCGCATGCCCAGCAGCTTTTTCTTCAGACATGCCACCTCTGCAGCCACATCCACCGAGCTCATCCTGATCTTCATGTTGTCAACGGTGCAGACAAACTAATAACAGTGTCCCATTAAAAATATATATGTTCTAATCGTTGGAGTAATATATTATTATATCAATCCACCAGACTTCTTATCTGCCTTCCGAAATGGATGCCACCAGACTGCTGGATCTGCCTTCCGAAATGGTAGTGCTCCACCAAATTCACAAACATAGATCAACAAACATGCGCGCGCGCACACACACACACACACACACACACACACACACACACACGCACACACACACACACACACACAACACACACACACACAAGCACACACATACACGATACACATACACAATACACATACATACATGCATACACACACACGCGCACGCACAGACACACACAGGCACACACACACACATACTGACACACAAGCACACATATACACGATACACATGCAAAAACGCGCACGCACAGACACACAGAACACAACACACAAGCACACATATACACGATACACATGCACGATACACATACACATGCAAAAACGCGCACGCACAGACACACAGAACACACACACACACTCATACACACACGCACACCCACACACACACACGCACATACACAACATACACACACATACACACGCGTGCACCCACACAAACATGCACGCGCGCACGCACACACACACACACACGCACGCACGCACGCACATACACACACATGCGCACACACACATACCTCCTGCTTTTGTTGCAGATCGAAAACATCTACACGCATTTGCCAGACTCGGCTTCCAGGCGTGCCTTTGCCCATACGTCCAGTTTCATGAGATCATCAGTGCTCAGTCAGATCACAACGCTTAAGATTTCCTGCCAAGCCTTGCAGAGATTTGACGCAAATTACAATAGAAACCCGCTGCGCTCTTTCCCTAAAGGAGCGCAACTGAAGTTCTTGTCCGTCCAAGGTTCATCGCGGCGCAGCTGTGTTGATTTTTATCAGCTTTCGAAGATGTTGAATCCTCCTTTGCAACACTTGCAAGCACTGACGCTTACGGTATGTGCGTGTGTGTATTGTGTATGTGCACAAATGTGTGCGTGTGATAAGGTATATCGAGTGTGATGTATGCGTCAGTGTGCGCAGGCGTACGTTTTTGTATGAGTTCTTTATGGGCTCTAGGAGGGTGAGTCGTCAAAAAGCTGGGAGGAATTCCTTTAAGTACCGTTGCTAATATCCTCTGATCACGGACTGTAGGCCACGCTTCAATCCTTTAACGGTCCATGCATTCTTGGCGTTATTACAACCAATTAGTTATATTGAAGCATCCTAAGTTTATCCATGCCCTCACATCCGTGCGCCCTTCTTGCTGTGCAGGACACTTACTTCAAGCCTCATCACTTTGACTTTCCTTCCATCCCACTCTAATTGACATTTCGAGTTAACCATCTTGAATAGATATTTGTACCCAAGCCATCCGTTCCTCTTTTGGTTGTGCAGGGTATTTATGTGGAGTCACATCTCTTCAACCCCTCAATTGTTGGCTGGCATTATGATTCTCCTTTTTCGACAGCACAGTGCCTGGGGCGCTTTCTGAGGCAGCAGCCACAGCTCCGTGTGCTGCGCATACAACGGGATGCCAATTTTGACAACGACGACCTGTGTCCCTTACTTGATGCTTTGGAAGGGTGCCTCCTAGATGAGCTGCACCTTGTGGCGGACGCCGGCTTTAAAAGTGCACACATCCTCGCCATCAGCCATCTCACACACCTGACCCACCTCACACTCTTGAGGCCTACGTCAGCTCCATTAGACGCCCCTTCCCTCGCCCCCCTTGCCTCCCTTCCCTCCCTGCGACAGCTGTCCTTTATGAAGTCCGGATCAGTCGGAGACTTGAGCCTTGAACTGGACTTCCTCAAGATGGTTTCAAGCAGGGCTATGCCCTCTTTCCGGCATCTTGAGCTGGTCGACCCCTGTTTTGGCAGCAGCTTTGACTCCACCGCCGCAATCCGGTTTGGCACAGCTTTTGCCGTGTGCTTTTCCAGCTGCCCTTCATTCACAGCGAGTTTGGTCCACCTTACTGTCAGTTGTGTGGACGTGGATGCTTTCTTCACTTTCTGCTCGCTAGCTCCCTCCCTGACAGAAAACACCGATTCCATTGAGCTTCAAGTTGATCCTGACGGCAAGATTGAACGGCTTGCGCACTTCTGTCCCAATCTGACCAGTGAGTTGCCCCATGCTGACGTACACAGGCCGCTGTGCGCCTGCTATGAAAGTGCGGCTCTACGTGATCAGAAACCCAATGCTGACCCTGGGATGCTTGTACAGGCCTAGGCTTTTAAGCTTTCACATGCAAATGCACACGTAAACACACATACACACACAAATTTACACACACACAACACCACACACACACATGGCACGCTAGCTCATCATTGTTGCACAGATCATGTTGGAAGTTGCAGACCTGCCTTGTTTGTTACACAAAACTCAGCATCAGCAAAAGCAAGTTTTCCTCCACACAAGCTCTTTCCCCTTTCATTGTGCAGAGCTCAGCATCTGCAAAATCGAGTTCTCCCACATGCGCCCTGTAGAGCTCGTTCTGCAGCTCCGTCATTTGAATCAGATCACCATGGTTGTAGGCTGGGGCTGTGTGGTCCAGCCAGGGTTTGTGAGGTGAGCGCGGGTGTGTCGATGCACAATTTTGGGAATCAAACGGAGGATGTAAAGCGACAGGCGACAGGGGTCACCTAGACGGCTGAATTCAATGCAACAAACCAAGTAGAGTTGGTTAGAGCCATACATATACGGTTTATACACATTAGGTTTGGCAGGAAAACCACCAAATGTACGGTCATATATGGCGTACATATACGATTCAGGCCAACCCTATACAATCCTATATATCTTATATGTTACAATGCATTCAACCATGTGTGTGAAATTGTCTCTGCTGTTTTTATGCACCACTTGTATATTTATACAAGGTTTTAGACCTACGCACTAGGAAATGGAGGCCAGCAATTAAGCAGGTTGTGGCTGGCTAGAACACGTTGTATGCACGGTGCGTGTGTGGTGTTCAGCAGGCATTTTAAACATGTAAGCACGCATGCGCCATGAGTGTGCAGTTCTGGCCATATTTACTTTACCCTGTAAGACATGATGGCTTGTAATCATGCCAAAAGCAGAGCATACAGCCATTTTTTTATTTATGATGGCTCGTGATCGTGCCAAACTGGCTCCTCAATTGATGTGGAGAGTACTATTTCACTGCCTGCGTCATTTGTTTTCTTTTTTTACATGCCAGGGGTTAATCTAAGCACTGGCTTGCATCACCGGCTCAATAAAATGTCACTTCAGTATGTAAAGGTACTACCTAGCGTATGCAAAGAAGGTCACCGCCCATAAAACTGTCACTACCGTATGTATAGTCAGTATACCGTATGTAAAAGTACTACCGTATGCAAAGAAGGCCACCGCCCATAAAACTGTCACTACCATATGTAAAGTCATTACTGTATGTAGAGTGCAAAAATACTACCGTATGTAAAGAAGGTCACCGCCCATAAAACTGTCACTACCGCATGTAAAGTAAGTACTGTATGTAAAGTGTTAAGGTGCTACCGTATGCAACGAAGGTCGCCGCCCATAAAACTGTCACTACCGTATGTAAAGTCGTTACTGTATGTAAAGTGTTAAGGTGCTACCGTATGCAAAGAAGGTCGCCGCCCATAAAACTGTCACTACCGTATGTAAAGTCATTGCTGTATGTAAAGTGTAAAGGTACTACCGTACGTAAAGAAGGTCGCCGCCCATAAAACTGTCACTACCGTATGTAAATTCATTACTGTATGTAAAGGTACTACCGATGTAATGAAGGCCACCGCCCCTAAATAACATTTTGAGGGGTGCGGGTGATCAAAATATTTTGGAACATAATTTACGTAATTTATTTTTACAGGGACATTTTGGGGGTGGTGCTGAGTATGTACTATGAATACGTAAGTACATAAACGTATGGTGGCTTGCGTCCGCATTGTCTTGTATTGCCAGGCTGAGTGAAGGCTGGCGGTGCCTGCATTAGCACCTTGTCGTACTTGATATGTTTTTTGGATCGAATCACAGTTTTAACGATCAAGATGATGTGTCTTAGAACTGCGGCTATGCCACGAGCTGATAACAATGGTTCGAGGATTGTCAATTCCGACAACTGTAGCTTGATACACACACAGGTACATACAATTTCACACACACACACACACATATTCACACATACACGTAGAGAGGTCCTTGATGTCTGTACAGCGGCGTCTGCGTGGGAGCGCTCCTACGACATTTTTGTCAGTGTCAGCCAACATAGCGCAGGGAATAAGGCATGGGCAAATGAAGTTCTAGGCGAGCTTCCACTCCAATGGAATGCGCTTGCCTTGTCGCTTAAGCCCTACCAGTCAGGCCTGTTCTGTTTTGAAGTCAGGCTGCATGTGAAAGTTGTCTAGTGCGCAAGGGCATCCGACCAACAAACACCCAGGGTAGGGGTGCAGGGGCATCCGACCAACAAACACCCAGGGTAGGGGTGCAGGGGCATCTGACCAACGAACACCCAGGGTAGGGGTGCAAGGGCATTCGACCAACAAACACCTAGGGGAGGGGTGCAAGGGCATCTGACCAACAAACACCTAGGGTAGGGGTGCAAGGGCATCCGACCAACTAACACCTAGGGGAGGGGTGCAGGGCATTCGACCAACAAACACCTAGGGGAGAAGTGCAGATTGTGCTGTGGTACATATCAGAGGACTTACCATTGGCAAGCAAACGAGCTGGCTCCTCAACAGTTTGGTCACGCACTACAGTCTTTGACGCTTGTTAGCAGCTGGTGCGCTGTCACGCTTGTAGCAGCTGATGTGCTGTGACGCTTGTAGCAGCTGATGTGCTGTCACGCTTGCAGCACCTGATGAAGTGGCTAGACGCTTGTAGCAGCTGATGAAGTGGCTTGACGCTTGTAGCAGATTGGTCGCGCACCATAGCCTTTGACGCTTGTAACACTGACACGCACTAGTCTTTTGACGCACTAGTCTTTGTACCACGCACTAGTCTTTGACGCTTGTAAGCAGCTCATGTCACCGGTCTTTGACGCTTGTAGCACCTGATGTCACTGGTCTTTGACGCTTGTCACTAGTCTTTGGCTTTACAGGGTTTACAGATAAAGCCATCAGTCAAAACGTGCGACTGCTGTTCATGTTGATGCTAGTCTATGTCGCTAGTCATGTTGATGCTAGTCATGTCGCTTTTCATGTTGATGCTAGTCATGTCGCTACTCATGTTGATGCTAGTCAGTGTCGCTACTCATGTTGATGCTAGTCTATGTCGCTACTCATGTTGATGCTAGTCATGCCGCTTTTCATGTTGATGCTATTCTATGTCGCTATGCATGTTGATGCTAGTAGTCACGTCGCTATCATGTTGACGCTTGTCACTAGTCTCTGACACTTGTAAGCAGCTGTCGTGAGCACTGTTGTGTCTAGCAAGAGCAGCTGCCTTAAGCCTGTGGCATCACGTATAGTTGCTGTTGTGTTCATGCACATGTTTCAGTGGTTTAGCTGTTAAAAAGCTACGCCGGTAATAAAACCCACACCCCATAGTAGCTCCGCTCTTATTGTTGGCAATCATAAATTGTCGTTGATAATAAGGTTACCCAATTATGGAGAGGGTATAATGACGCATGCTGGGGTTCCATGCCCATAGAATGTCAATGTAATGTTGCGCTGTGCTATTTAAGAACCTGATGATGAGCCGTCGCTGCAGTGTACGTATTGTTGCACTGTGTTGTTCATTACTTGTGTCAGGAGATTGACGGGCAAAAGGCTGTGAGGTAGAGCCTACCTTTTCAAACAAGTTTGAAAAAAGCCAACTGGATTTCTTTCGATTTATCTTTAACTTTAGGTGAGGTAAGGTAAGGTTACATCACTATTTTTTATCTTTAACTTTGCTAGTATGAAAAAGGGCGTCACGCTCAACTGGAAACAGTGACAAATCGTGTGACAAGCACGGGGTTGGTATTTCAATTGAGGTTGTTTTAAATGGTCTCGTTCAATGAGCTGGAGAAGCCAGGTGGTAGTTGATGTGCTGAGTCTTATGCTTTGCTGTGACATTGATTTGATCTGACAAGGAAAGGCTACGCGGCACCATATATACAAATATAACCAGATAATAAATAATGTTAGCTGAGGAAGACGAAGCAGGCAGCGAATGAAGACCCTGTCGGATCAAGTCACCGTCACTGCAAAGTATAAGACTTAGCACAACAACTGGTAAATGTGCCTTCGGACCAAGAAAGGCCTCCAAGGTGGAAGAGACATACAACATCCCACCTGGAGAAGAAGAAAAAAAGGCTTTTCAGTGGGGATCAGGTGGTTGGGAGGCAGAAGCCTGAATGCCACCAGGAGTATTGCTCAAATATTTGTGGGGGCTGTATGGTTACAATGGTTACAATTGGGGGTGACCTTCAGCCAGGTTGTTTGGCTGATCGGCTGCTGACTGGTCTCGGCCAGCCACAAATAAATCCATAAGCTCAGAAAGAAAAAGAAAAAGTC
>Ga0307947_1003899_pt1 | contig 11905 bp, 6 predicted proteins | sample OrgLakmetagen232_FD_201840 | JGI IMG/M metagenome (GOLD analysis project Ga0307947, IMG submission 201840) | Saline water microbial communities from Organic Lake, Antarctica - #232 | ecosystem: Environmental > Aquatic > Non-marine Saline and Alkaline > Saline | place: Antarctica: Organic Lake...
CCCGATCCGGCCGAAAAAATGGCGCCTTATACGCTACTGTCCTTTCCATAGGCCCACCGGGCAATGTGTCGTCGGTATAGGTTTTGTAAACGCTGCCTTCTTCCAGGTGCTGGATGTCTTCCCAGCCAAGGGCGATGTCGTCTTCTTTCCAGCCGGGCGCATAGACGCTATAGAAGGTGCCTTCGTTGAGTTCCTTCTTGTTGGCCTTTCTGGGCAGGCCTACGCCGACGAGGCCTTTGCTGGGGGTGAAGACGATGCGGCCGGTTTGGTCGTAGAAGGTTTCGGCTTCGTACTGGCGCATGACGGGGAACTGGACACGGTAGATGGTGAGCAGTTCTTCCAGCGTGAGGCCGAGGGCCTGGGCCACGAGGACGTCGATTTCCACCAAGGCCTGGCGGCGAGCGTAGTCGATGCGCAGGGCGTTGTGGCGTTGCCACTCGGGGGTGAGATTGGCGAAGAAGTCCCTCGGCAGCGCGGCGATGGGTTCACGGGTGGCCCATCGTTTTTGACGGAAGCTGTCCTTCCAGCTGACCTGCCATAGATCGCGATAGTGATTTGTGATGCAGTTCAAGGATAGCACTCGGGCTTGAAGCTCGCTTGAGGTACTCTTAGGCCAACGTAATCGCCTCATCAAAGTTCTGAAAATTGCGGTATCAGTAATACGGGAAAAATATTGATACAACAGGCTACCCGAGTATCCAACAAAACTAACTAAATCAGCATTATTTTTGAACGCTACGCTGACCAGAGTGTTTACGTGCCTAATGCCGGGTGGAATGATTGTTGAGAACAGTCCGTTTTCCATCGATGGACTAATCTGATACTTTGTGCAAAACCGGAAAGTTTCATAATCTTTACAAGCCGACCATCGAAGCCAACCATCATACTTACCACTATCGTTTCCAATCGTATATTTCGTCCTTGGCAAGTAACCATCGTCAATTTCTGACAAATCAATGTGATCAAAGGCCATTTTAGACGCGCTTCCATCTCTCGCACATTGATTTAATGGATTATAATTACCAATGTGGCTTCCTGAATAGACTGTTTCTCTCAGGCATGTAGGAAACTGTGTAGTTTCCTCAATACTTCCGTCCTTTACAGCATTAGTCTGATGAAAAGACTCGTGAAATTCATAGTCTTGATTGAGCTTTTCAAAGCTAGAATCCAAATCAGAAAACTTGGTAAGAAATACCAGATCTTCCTTTCTATACAACCTTGGCAAGGTTACTTCACTCAATTCGACGCCAAATATTTTCGCAAACGAAAAAATATCTTCTCCCGTGATCCTAATAATTCTTTCGTTCGCCCCAGCTGTATTCCATTTTCCGTTTTCATCCCTTATCGGCTTAACTTTGCTATCACCTTCTATCAAAAACGACTCATCGACAGTATCTGGATGAACGACATAGAAAACACTCTGAAAATCAATTACTTCCTTCGGACGGCCATAAACACTAAGACAAAATTTCTTGTGTGACCCAACATCTTTAAACAAAGATAGCTTGTTCGCATAATTGAAATAGAAGACTAGTCGCTTGAATATCTGGCTCTTTACAGCAGCGGCTTTGGAGTCCTCAAGTAAGCCGTCTTCATGAATTAGACCGACTGCACCGCGTCTTTCTTCCTGGATTCTCCAAGAAATAATCAAAAAGCACTTATATAAGTTGGATTGCACATTTTGAAGTAATGGATAATTCTGATAACCACCAATAAATCCTTGAGCGCCGCTGGTCGACTCATACTCTGCGAACCATGCTGCTCTTACAGCATCATCTCTTGAAAACTCGGCCTCCCTAAGTTTAGAAATTTCACTGGCACTTAACTTTTGAAGAACAAAACGTGGATTATAATCGCCCAGCACTTCCCCTTCTTCCCAAATTACTTTTCTCCATGGAGGGTTTCCTAAGACCATATCGAAGCCGCCGCGGTTGGCGAAGAGATCGGCGAAAGCCAGTTCCCAGTGGAAAAAACGGTACTGCTCGCCCAGTTGATTGGCGATGGCCAGGGTTTTGAAGAACGGATTCCTGAACAGTTTTTCCAGGTTGAGTTCGCCGCGCTGGTTACTGACATCGCGGGCAGCCTGAGTTTCGGCACGCAGGGTTTTTTGGGGCTCGTCCGCTGCAAAAAGATCGTCTACCGGTTTAGCGAACGGGTCTTCTCCCTGCTCTACCGTCTCTTCGTCGCGCCCGGCTTCAGTCTCATCATTTCCGTCGAGTAGCTGTTCCTGCTCGGGAGCAAATTCAAAGGTGCCGGCGCTGTTTAGGATGGTGTTCAGGTCGAACAGCCATTTCTGCCTGTCCGGCAACTCATCCACTTTGTCCAGGGGCCAGAGCCAGAGGGCGCACCAGTAGTCCATCGCCAATTTCAGGCGGCGGTAGGGGGAGGCGATTCTGGCATTGGTATTGAAGATGCCCTGGGCGTGCAGGTTGTCCTTTTCCCGGGTGGTGGTATGGTGTTCTTCCACTCCCTGCTGGCCCCAGAGGGGGTAGGTATCCTCAGTGCGCTGACGGTGCTGCTCCAGCATTTGAGTGTGTTCACGCCACAGGCGGTCTACGGCGTCGCTCAGGCTTTGGAGAGTTTTGATTTCCTGCTCGTCCAGCGGGGCGCAGAAGTTTTTTTTCCAATCTTTGATCTTTTTGAACGCATCCGGCCGCAGTTGTTTAGCCACTTTGTCGTTATAGCCGGCCATGCCGGCGTCGGGTAGCAAGAAGTGGTAGATGTCGTTTTCACCACGGCCGCCCTCGCCTGCCGGGTTTATCAGGGTTTCCGGATTGAGTCTGCGCGGGGCGTTGTTGTACCAATAGCCTTCTTTGGCCTGCTTTTTCAAAGCGATCTTCGGGTACACCTCGCGGCGGGCGCCGATCAGGCTGTTGCCGGTGAACAGCTGGTAGCCGAACCAGGGTACGTTGTGGCCGCCGCTGAGGGCGTTCAGCCAGAGCGAGACTTCCGCCAGTTCCACGGCAATGGGGTTCAGGTCTACCCCGTAGACGTTGTGGTCGGCGATGTGCATTTTTACCCGCTGGAGTTCCTGCTGGTAATCCTCGTGGGGAATGCGCTTGCCGAGCTCCTGTTGCCTGCGGGTTAAATAGGCTTCCGCTAGCTGGTTGACGGCTTCGTTCAGGAAGGCAGCGCTGCCCATGGCGGGTTCGCACACGGTCAGGTTGAGGATGTCGTCTGCGGTTACCTTTTCCGTCAGCCTCTCTTTAAGGGTGTATTTCACCAGGCTTTTAGTGAGTACTTCCGGGGTGTAGTAGCTGGCGCTTTTTTCCCGATCTCTCCCAGACATGCGATAGATAAATTTGCCTTTGGGATGAACGCGCAGGCTGAGTTTGCCGTCGACTTTGTCGTATACGCGCTCTTTTTCGTCGAATTCGTCCAGCTGGCTTTGGGTGACGAAGTAGCCGGTTTCCAGTTCATCCGGGTTAATATTCTCGCCTTTGGGGGCAACTTCATAAAGGTCTTCAGTCGCAAAGAAGCCGCGGTAGCTGAGGAGTGCTTCATAAACAGCGCCTAGCTGGTTAATGCCGAGTTGGGTATAGCTGACTCGACCGCGGCGCTTCCTGCCACTGGTTGGCCGCGTGAGCGACATGCTCTGGATGACCTGCTGCAAAGTTTCGTTGCTGAAGGCGACACGGTTGAGCAGCGGCGTTTTGGCCGGGTCGAACAGGTGGCTGTCCAGGCCTTGCAGGGTAAAAGCGTTGGCATTGCTTTCGTGCAGATCGTCTTTCTGCTGGCTAACCTGATTGCCTTTGTAGATTAGGCTGAACATGCGCTGCAGGCTTTGATGGAAGTATTCGCCCCGGCGGCTCTCTTCGGTGGTCAGGCGCACGCTTTCCAGATCACGGAGACTGTCGAGGCTGTACCCCATGCGCCAGGTTTCGTCCTCAGCCGGCAGATAGCCCAGTTCCGGGCGGGCTTCGATGTAGAAAAGAAACAGAATGCGATACATATAGCGCAGGCATTCTTTGGACAGCTGATCGGCATCCAGCGCGTTCTGGCCGCTGTAGATACCTTCCTTCCGATCACGGGCCTGTTCAACCAGTTGTTCGGCGGCTTCGTTGCCTAGCAGTTCGATGGCTTTGCGCAGGGCGTATTTGAGATCGTCGGATACTGCGAACGCGTGTTTGTGGCTGTTCTCGTCCAAGCTATCGAGGCGGCACTGGCCTTCTTCCGGTGCAAGGCTTTCCCGGTGAAGAAGTACGGCGGTGGCCTTGAGAGTTTTGTCATCGCGACGGCCGAGAATTTCTTCCCAGTCAAAGCGCAACATGCGGTTTTGCGACCACTTGTAACGGTCGATCAGAATGGCCTGGCGGTCAGACAGCAAAAGCACCCAGCGCGGCGGGTTGTCCTGACGGAACACGGCTTCGTTCAGGATGCTATACCAGTCAGTGTTTTTCAGTTTGTCGTGGTGCGGACCATCGCCAAAAAACTGGTTGCTGTGCAGCTTCAGAGAGAGCGGGTCTTCGCCTTCGTTATTGGCATCCAGCGCACCGAGTACCCAAAGCTGGTCGCCGAGAACCGAGAGCACCGGCAGTTCGGTGTTAGGTGCCACCTCACGATTTTCGGGTTGGTAAGGAATGCCGAGTACCGAGGCTAGATCCTTGAAGAAGTCCCGCTGAAGGCGAATTCGTTCTGCAGCGCTGCGCTCCGTTTTGAGCTTGTGACGCAGGGCAAAGTAGCTTTGGTTGAGGTTACGAAGGCCACGGTGAGGCGTGGTGTAATCATGCCCCTGTTCTTTTGCGGCTTCCTCGCGGGCATCCCACTCCTTGGTGGTATCGGCGAAATCGCCCTGGAAAACTTCAGCCAGGTAGTGAGCGCTGAAGAATTCGTTTTCGTTGGTAAGTCCAATGAACGTGGCAGCGGTATCCTGAACGGCCATCTGATTCTGCTCCTTTGCCCTACCCAGGCGTTAGTCATTTTCCCGGGTAAACACGGCGATGATCTGGATGAACGGCACTGGCTCGATGGTCAGGGTATCTTGCACCCAGGTTTCGTAGTCTTTAAAGATCCGTTCGATTCGGCTCAGTCGCTCTTCTTTTTTCGCAGCTTTGAAATGCTCGGCCTGGGCAGAGCTTTCCAACTGGAGATTTAACTGGCTTACCTGCCGGCCTTTCAGTGCTTCCAGTTCTTCTAGCTGCTGCGCCAATTCAGATTGTGTCGCGGCGGTGTATTCCTGCTGGTATTGCTCCATTTCCGTTTTTGCAGCCTCAATGACCGGGGTACGAAGACCCTTCAACTTAGACAGATTGATTGGCTGGGCACGGTTGGGCAGTTTGGTGTTCAGCTGCAGTTGCTGTAGCCACTCTTCAGCCTTCTCCACTCCAATGACGGAGCCACTCTTGCAATGGATGGCGAACCATTGCCAGACGACTGGGTGCGCCTTGCGATTGGGAATAAGACCACTGACAAGGAACACAGATTCACCCGGTTGAAGGGTGGCGTTTACCTGTGGTGAATCGGGCAGTGCCAGTACCGGTGCGCTATGACGTGCCACCTGGGCCAGCAGCTTGTCTTCCAGCCACTGGATGGCCGGGTGTTGCGGCCAAAGATAATGAAGCTTCGGCCAGGCGTTTTCGTCCTGCCGGCTGCGGAGGATTTCGTCCTCAAAACGGGTTTTATCAGCTGTAAGCACCAGGCTGCCGTTTTCCGGGCTGATTTCCGAGGGCAGGAAGCGGAAACGGTAGTTCAGATCGTCCGGCGGAGTAATTGTGAGGGTTTGCCGCTCGTCATTGGCGGTAAAGTTCACCTGCTTACGCTCGCGGTTGATGGCTTCCAGTGCCTGACGGCTGAATTCGTAATCACTGGGGAACAGGCTGTACCGCTCTACCGTGTTCTGCTCAGCCTCTTGCTCAGTTTGGGGTTGCGCAGCGTCCGGATTCAGAAACAGCGCCAACAGGTCGTCACCTTCGTTACTGTCATCCGGCTGATATTGCTGATTGAAATCTTCAGCTTCAGTACCGGTGGCCATGGCATCTGCAGCCAGCTTTTCTTCCTCTGCCGGGTCGTGCACTTTCATGAAGGTGGCCGGATCGCCGATATTCTTGTATGCCTGCTCGTCTTTTTCTTTGAGAATTTCCAGAATGCGCTGATCACCCTTCACCGTGGGATTATCACTGCGGTTGATGAGGTAGGTAATGATCGGCGTTTCCGTCTGACCATAGCGGTCTACCCGGCCGTTGCGCTGCTGGAACACCATCAGCGACCAGGGCAAATCAAAGTGCACCAATCGATGCGACAGGTAATGCAGGTTGATGCCTTCGCTGGCCACATCAGAGCACAGCAAAACCCGCAGTTTGCTTTCTGTCTTGCCGAAAGCTTCTACGATTTCCTGCTGCTCGATATCGCTCATGCCGCCGTGGAGAATTTGCACGGCTTCGTCTTTCAGCTTGAGGTCGTCCATCATCTGGGTCTGGAGCCAGTTGAGGGTTTCGATGCGCTCGCTGAAGATAACTAATCGATCTTCGGTGTCAGTTTTTTTCCAACCAAAGTCTTTATTGTTTAGCAGCTTCAACAGTTCCTGATATTTGTTGAATTGGGCTGCATCCACATTGCGAAGCGACAGCAACAGACTGTTTAGAAATTCAATTTCCAGTTGTTCGTCTTCACTGGTGTCGTCTTTGTTCTCCAGCTTTTTAATTCTTTGCTCGACCGAGATCTGGGCGGCTGCCGGCGAACTGAAGATGGACTTCTGCAGACCGATCCGCACCAGCTGACCATTACGCTCAGCGTTGTGCTCGCCCCGATAGGTGAACGGCACATCCAGAAGAGCCTGATAGGCAGCCTCCTCTTCCTGTGAGGCATCCAGGTAGATGTCGTTTACCACGCGTTCTTTGAATTCCTGCTGCACCTGATCGCGAATGTCTTTCTTGAAGCGACGGATCACCAGGCCTTTATCTCGGAAGTCTTCCTTGGCGTAGTCATCCGGATCTGAGATCGCGGTCGGGTCCAACATGTTCATCAGGCTAGCGAAGCTTTTGGCCTTGCCGTCGTGGGGTGTGGCCGAGAGCATGATCAGCGAGTCCGAACGGCCAGCCAGTAATTGCGCAAGCTTTGCCCTCTGAGAGTTTGAGCTTGATCCAGCCCCGCGCTCTGCCACGTTGTGGGCCTCGTCGATAACGATGATGTCCCAGTAGGCCTTCTCTAAGTGCCGGCGGTATTCGTTATCCTGCTTGAGGGTGTCGATGGAGATAATCGACTTGTCGTAATAGTAGAAGGGGTTGTGATTACCCGGGATGTTATTACGCACCCGCTGCAGGCCCGACGAATCCAGCCGTGTAAGCGGGATAGTAAAGCGGTTCCACATTTCCTTCTGGAACTGGGTCATCATGCTTTTCAAGGTAAGCACAAGAATGCGCTTACCCCTGCCACGGCGCATGAGTTCGGTCATCAGAATACCGGCTTCAAGCGTTTTACCCAGGCCCACCGCATCCGCAATGAGCATGCGGTGGCGATTCTGCTTAAGCGCCTGCAGCGCTGGATCCAACTGGTAAGGAACTGGGTCCATTGCTGCTTTGTGGCCCAGGTGGATAAGCTGATCTGAAGGGGTAATCTGGCGTAACTGGGTTTCGATAAACAGGCGGCTTTTTTCAAAGCCGGGGGTCAGATCTTGTTCAAACACCGTCTCAGCCGGGTCCAGCACGCGGATTGAGTCTGCCTGCTCTTCAAGCTTGGTAAGAAAACGGGCACTTTTACCGCTCACCAGCTCCGACAGACCGTCTACGGTCAGAACGTAACCACCATCATCACTGAGGTCTGCCCTGCGGACAATCCATTCGCAATCTCTGATAACTACGCGTGCGCCGGGGGCGTAGAGTGCTTGCATGCGAGGCACCTAAAGCTGAAGCGACGTTTTGAATAAGGGGCGGACGTTAACCAGAAGGTTCGACGTCCATTGTCGCTTTCTAAAGAATTAATTTTAATTATGGGTCGGATGATGCGTCAGATTGGAACAAAGAGAAAGAGCTAATATGTAAACTTTTATTAGCTTAGCTAATTGATTTTTTTATGCATTTGAGTAGGTGAACTAGTTTTTAGAAGCCGATAGCGAGTGGTGGTGGACATTAAGGGCTCCCTGCCCGAGTGTTTCGTAACCAATAAGCGACTAACCTTGGCAATTCACTCTAATCGACAGATATAAGGTGGATGAACAGAATGGAGATCACCGGCGGTGGCGGCACGGACTTCACTACCGTACTTAAAACCTGCCGCCAGAGCCCACCACAAGCCTTAATCATTCTCACGAATGGCCACGCAATAGCGACTGAATACGCACCGGGATATACGGTATTGTCGGCGCTCACAGAAGACGGGCAACACCCTGTAAAATTGGGAGAAACTATCAATTGGGGGAGCAGGCTGATCAGGAATGAAACCCGATCCCCCGCTTACCCACCTCACCCAACTGCAAAGCCTGCTCTTCCCCCAGGGGCGATAGGCGGTATCACGACTAAACAGGAAAGTGTCTGCCTCATCCAGAAGCAGCACCGCGCCGGTGCGCTCGGCCTCGGTAAACATACCGGCGATATTTTTCTCGGTCTCACCGACAAAACAGGATTGCAGGTCGCTACCGCTGACCAGGTTAAACGGGCGGTCCAGGCGTTTTGCGAGTTCGCTGGCGTAGGCCGTTTTGCCCGCACCCGGCGGACCATACAGGCACAGGCGCGCGGGCTGGCGACGGTGAAGCATGCGCTCTACATTGCGCAAGTTGGGGCTGATGCACAGGCAACAAACTCCCTACCTCACGCAGATTATTCGCCAAGGCCGGTGTCATCGAGGGCTTTTTCGCCAGCGCAGTCACCCAGTCCGCGGTAACCGGCAGTCCATCAAGGATTCCGGCCACATTGCTTTTCCGGCGCGTGCCGTCATCCTGAATCGGCAACACCAAGGTAAAGCGGCGCAAAAAGGCGGTATCAATATGGTCCACCCGATTGCTGATCCAGATGGTGGGGACGCGGTTCTGTTCCAGCAGTTTGTTGAACCAGCCTTTCGCCAGAACACGATGGTCCCGGAAAGCGTCCTCCATCTCATCGAACAATAAGACCACGCGCGAACGATCTTTCAGAAACGACTGCGCCAAACACGCTGCATCCAGTCGAGCGGAGCCGGTCAGTGCCCTCTTGTCTTCCTTGCTCGTTGGCACTTCAAGCAACGGTAAATCCATGCTTGCGGCCAAAGACCGGGCCAACTCGGTTTTGCCGGTACCGGGCGGACCATACAGTAGAACATTGGCCCCAGGTGCACCGGAGTCCGCTACACGACGAAGGTAATCGATGACCAACTGCAGATCGCAGACACCGGAAAATGCAGACAGCGGAAACGACGCCGCAGGGGCCTGTGGACATATTGTCTCAAAAATCAGCCGGTCAACGTCATCGTCTTCTATGCTTTGATCAGTCAGTACATCCATCAACCGGCCCAGTAGAGGACCGGGCATGATCAGGTCACCCACTTCGGCCCTGGCATGCATTCTTTTCTCCGACAGCAAGCCCGCTACCGTCAACGTTTTTTCAGCGTCGAGGGCATCGGAAACTGCCGATACAGGCTCGCGCAATGCCGAGGCTATTACACGCTGGGTGTGATGAACATCCACCGCCATCAAATCGCTGAGGACATTGCAAAACCAGTGAAACTGACCGCCTAGAATGATAAAAGTCAGCATTTTAAGCTCTGCCGGCTTAAGATTCAGCCGCATTTGTAACGTCTCAAGCAGCCTATCGAAACCCAGAACGGGCGGAACGGTCGCCGACGCCATCTGCTGCTCCAGTGCCTGCTGCCGGTTTTTTAGAGAGGCCATAAAGTCCTCCATTTTTTTCGGCTGAACGTCGGAAAACCCCAGCAGATTCGCCTGATAGCAGGCATCCTCCCGGTCGAAAGACAACTTGGCGTCCGGCGAGCCCATTAGGCGGCACAGGTATAATTGCAGTAACATCCTTGCGTCCGGGCTAGGCCGGAATAAAATTAGTCTACGGCTTTCTATTTAGAGGATCTGATTAATCCCTCGGCCGCTGTCAGACATTAGCGACACACTCAAAATTCTCTTTTCGGAGTGTTGGTTCTGCCGCAAATCTGTAGGCACAAAGCTTGCCGCCGTTGCCACCAGCCACACTGTAATCCAGACAAGCAATGTGCTCATTGAGAGGCGCCGGCTCGCCTTTCATCCAGTAATGCCCGACAAATACCGGTTTCTCACCGTCATATCCGGGAAGAATATGGGAGGCTACCGGTTCATGAGGAATTTGCTCTATTGCGTCACCTGGCACCATCGCCAGATCGCGGTAGGTTAGTTCACCTTGCTGCCACCATTTCGTGCGGATGTTGTTGCGTTTGTGGCCGTACTTATCTGTAAAGTGGTGGGGATGCGGAAGTGGAATTTCCAAACCTTTGAGCAGGTTTTCAATGGCTTCATATGCCTCGCTTCCCTTTCTGCTCGCCTGTTCCCATGCCTCAGGCAGCAAACGGTTTTCTGAATCGGTGTACTTGTCGATTACGGCCAAGTATTCCGGGTGCCAGCAGGCATGCACGACACGAAAGTCTGGCAAGTCCAGATATACAGGCAAGGTTTTGAACCACTCGATAACATTGTGGTAAAAACTGCACCCTTTCGAGCCAACCTGAGCAAGAAACTCTTTGTGTTGATTCAGGTTTTTATCAGTGTGGCGCCGTAAATGGTGTTCGGGGTTCTCAGGATCTTCTGTCGCCCAAGCTACAGCATTGAATTCGTGGTTGCCCATCACGGCAAGGGCATTACCGCTTTCAACCATCTTCCTGGCAATCTCGACGGTTTAAACCTGCTCAGGGCCGCCATCCACAAAGTCGCCCAGAAAGATGACTTTGCGCTCGGGGTGTTGCCATACACCATCGACTTCCTGGTAATCCATTTTTGCAAGCAAGGCTTTGAGCTCGGTGGCGTGGCCGTGGATATCGCCGATCAGATCATACATCGTTACTGCTTCCTTAGGCTTTTACTGCTGAGCTTCGCGAGTCGCCAGAGTAATAACATCCAGCTCCCTGCTTCCTTTTGTTTGGCCAGGCACAGGTCCTTCGTGCTTGCCAATCACCTCGCCATTAAGGGCTAGAAGATAGGCTTTGTCCTTTTTATAATAAAACCAATATTGCTTGATATGTCCCCAAATTCCAAGGTCTCCGCCGGTTTCGAAGACATGTTCCCGAATACAACACTGGGCTCGGCCCAGTTGCCGGTCGATAGAAATCCGCCAGAAGCCTTTTGGAAAATCCAGGTACCGTTGATGCTCACAGACAGCCAGGGCAAAAATGGGCTGGCTCTTCCGCTTGAAGCCCGTATCAACCCATAGGTAGGGCTTGAACGCCTCTCGCTCCTCTCCCAGGTATTTCTTTATCCGGCAGATGCGCTGGTCGGCCAGAGCCATATCCATGCCGGTGACCACGCACAATGCTCGCAGAAAGCCCTCACTGCTGTATTTGAAATCGAATCCGCTATCGTTCAGGCCGAACTCTGGATCATCCAGCACGTTCTGGACGCGCTCCAGATTTGCGGACGTTGGCTTCCGGTAGCCCATGGCTTTCAGGATTTCGTAACGGGGTATGGCGGCTACGCGCAATACCAGGTCGGTTTTGAAGTTGTCGATCATTGCTCCTCCTGGCCCAACAGTTGGAGTGTGGGTTCTAACCTCTTTTCGTCAAAGCAGTCGTTTTCTTTACAACAGGTCCTCATGGGGTCGGTTTCGAACAAAGCTTGAGAGATTTGTTCTACGCTATGTCTGGATATCATGCCGATCCTCCTGTCCATTTGAGATCATTATCACCTAAAGATGCGACATATTACGTCGCCTAGCTGTCATATGCTTGGTCTAAGCTCAAAACCCAAGGGGCAATCGCCATGAACAAAGTAAAGAAGGAAGAAGCGAGGAAGTTGCGGGAGGCC
>Ga0307947_1003912_pt1 | contig 11872 bp, 14 predicted proteins | sample OrgLakmetagen232_FD_201840 | JGI IMG/M metagenome (GOLD analysis project Ga0307947, IMG submission 201840) | Saline water microbial communities from Organic Lake, Antarctica - #232 | ecosystem: Environmental > Aquatic > Non-marine Saline and Alkaline > Saline | place: Antarctica: Organic Lake...
TGCCAGCACACCTTCTCAGCCCTCTCAACTTTTGCTTCTCCTCTCTCCAGGCATGCTATCCCACGCTGCGTGCCAGCACACCTTCTCAGCCCTCTCGACTTTTGCTTCTCCTCTCTCCAGGCATGCTATCCCATGCTGCGTGCCAGCACACCTTCTCAGCCCTCTCAACATTCGCTTCTCCTCTCTCAGGCATGCTATCCCACGCTGCGTGCCAGCACACCTTCTCAGCCCTCTTAACTTTCGCTTCTCCTCTCTCCAGGCTTGCTATCCCACGCTGCTATCCCTCTTAACTTTCGCTTCTCCTCTCTCCAGGCATGCTATCCCACGCTGCGTGCCAGCACACCTTCTCAGCCCTCTCGACTTTCGCTTCTCCTCTCTCAGGCATGCTATCCCACGCTGCGTGCCAGCACACCTTCTCAGCCCTCTTGACTTTTACTTCTCCTCTCTCCAGGCATGCTATCCCACGCTGCGTGCCAGCACACTTTCTCAGCCCTCTCAACTTTCGCTTCTCCTCTGTCCAGGCTTGCTATCCCACGCTGCGTGCCAGCACACCTTCTCAGCCCTCTTGACTTTTACTTCTCCTCTCTCCAGGCATGCTATCCCACGCTGCGTGCCAGCACACCTTCTCAGCCCTCTCAACTTTTGCTTCTCCTCTCTCCAGGCATGCTATCCCACGCTGCGTGCCAGCACACCTTCTCAGCCCTCTTAACTTTTGCTTCTCCTCTCTCCAGGCTTGCTATCCCACGCTGCGTGCCAACAACCTTCTCAGCCCTCTCGACTTTTGCTTCTCCTCTCTCCAGGCATGCTATCCCACGCTGCTTGTCAGCACATCTTCTCAGCCCTCTCAACTTTTGCTTCTCCTCTCTCCAGGCATGCTATCCCACGCTGCGTGCCAGCACACCTTCTCAGCCCTCTCAACTTTCGCTTCTCCTCTCTCCAGGCTTGCTATCCCACGCTGCGTGCCAGCACACCTTCTCAGCCCTCTCAACTTTCGCTTCTCCTCTCTCCAGGCTTGCTATCCCACGCTGCATCACGCCATTTCAGTCCTCTCCACTTCTGTTTCTTCCTTTTCTAGGTGTGCTATGACACACTGCGCTGCAAGCCAGCCACCCTCGCTCCGCCACTTCCCAAGCCTAGCCCCCTCCTCCCCTCTGCTGGACCTACACCTCAAGGGGCGAGTCTGCCCAGCACTCCCTTGCAATCTGGCCGTGGCATTGGTGGTGGCAGCTTAATCTCCACACCTGTCGACTCGTCGAGGTGCGGCTACCGTATACGTAGGGTTGACCAGAACCACACAATTATAGGTATACACGGTGTATATACAGTATACCTATAAAGTATGCCTTTGCCTCTTCCTCTTGCAGCTCTTTGAGCTGCCTCTCCCTCTGCAGCTTCTCACGGTCCCGCTGCTGAGAAGCCAGCCTTTCAGCTGGGGACTGGGGCTTCAAGAACCCGGCCAGGGGGTTCACACTGGCGTGCTTGGAGCTCATTTCGATTTTCACCCTCAAAACCACTATAAATAATTAATTTATCACTTCGGAAGCCAGTTCGGAGAGGCCTCCAAGAATTAATAAAAATTTTCGTTAATAATGATTTGATTTTCAAAGTGATCGTAAACGGACGGTATACAAAAATTTTGGCAGGAAAATCACCATACATACGGTCATATACGGTGTGTATATACAGATCTGGCCAACCCTACGTATACGTTCTAGTGATTTTCAAAGTGTCTCCTGATAGCTTTGAACTTGGATTGGCTGTTATGTTAAGGTATGCCTAAGCTTTGATCTTCTTTGTTGTCGGGGGCGACACACTGCATTGGGACCTTGCCAGTGACAGAGGAGCCTCCACAACCAGCAGGTTGTGAGCAGCTATGTTAGGCTGGAGACCTTTCTAATCCAAGCTAAACAAATAAAACAAAACGCCACCCGTGGCCAACCCTACAAGCGCACAAACCTGGAATTTTTGCCACCTCCTCTGCCATAAGACCAAGGTGTGCAGTGTCTCCGGTGTGCAGGCACCTCTGCCCCTGTTCTCTGATATGGATTGCCTTTGATATGGATTGCCTCTGTTCTCTGATATGGATTGCCCTAAAATGGATTGCCTCTGATCTGCAGTATTCCCAATGCCTCTAGTCTCTGGTGTGCAGCCTCCTCTACCACTAGTCTTCTGTATGAATTGTCTTTGGTGTGCAGGCTTCTCTGCCACTGATCTCTCGTATGCAAAGCCTTTGGTAAGCAGTTTGTGCCACAAGCTCTAATGATTGAGGTTGGTGCCCAGGACAGCTTGCAGCATTATCGCAGTTGTACGGTACACAGTACCATACAGGCGCGTCATCATTACGCACCCCTATTCTTTTTAGCATTTTGAACGTTAAGGTTTCTGGCTAACTTCCATAAATTTGGCATGCCGCCCAATTGGATGCTGCTCGCCCAAAGCTTACCATAAGCGTACCTTGCAACCATTATGTACCTTGTCACCATAAGTGTGCCTTGTCACCATAAGCGTGCCTTATCACCATAAGCGTACTTTATCACCATTAGCGTACCTTGTAGCCATTAACGTACCTTGTCACCATAAGCGTACCTTATCACCATTAGCGTACCTTGTAACCATTAGCGTACCTTGTAACCAATAGTGTGCCTTGTCACCATTAACGTACCTCATCACCATTAGCGTACCTTGCAACCATAAGCGTACCTTGGATGCTGCCCGCCCTAATCTAACCATAAGCTTACATACCTCACAATGGAAAGTTTTGAGCTCAAACCCTCTTATACACACACGCACACATACACACACACTACATGCACTGACTTGTCAACCAGGTCTGCCCTCTATGCCTGTCATGCCCTTGCAGAAAAGATGCCCCTCTTTCTTCACGCTGCTCGCGCTCTATACTCGCCCTTAACACCACGCCATGTACTCATCTCGCCCCTTCATGACACGTGCTAAAACCCACAGGAAGGCACCCACCACAGCAGCATCCACCCCCCCTCCCTCCTCCCTTTCTACCCCTCCACCAACAAACACACCCCAGACACCCCTGCCTCAGCAAGCAACCTACAAAGCCACAGCAGCACTAGGAGACTGGGTGCTGGACCTACTCACACCCATGGGCACCAATTCTGCAGCAGCCGCAGGCAGCAGCACAGAATCGCGGACCAACGGCACCAGTAACAATAACAGCAACATTAACAGCACCAGTAACACCAACAGCAGCATAAACAGCACCAGTGACACCAACCGCAACACCGCCCCCACCTTGAGCGACACACAGCGTGCCATGCTCGGCAGCGTGGCGGCGCGTTTCTTGTGTGGGCGTGTGCTCCTGCGCGGGAACCCAGTGCTGCTACCACTGTTGGGGCACACACTGCTGTGCGACGTGGCGGCAGCTGTGCCGGCGGCTCCAGAGGTATCCGCACAGGAAGCATCCGTGGACAAGGCAGCAGCTGGGAGCAAACAGGGACAGGCAGCGTGGCAAGTGGTAGCTGGGGTGACCCAAGTAGTCTTGCTGCTGCAAGGTGTGTGTGGTCCTTTGTCGTGTTTGTGAGTCTGTCTGTGCGTGTGTGTGTGTGTGCGCGCGTGTCTGTGCATGTGTGTGTGTGTCTGTGGGTGCGTGTGTATGTGTGTGTTTCCCGGTTTTGTTTTACAGAAATTGTGCGAGTAGGGGATTGTGAAGGGATGAGTTTGATCGGTGTGAAGATATGTATGGTGGGGGAGAGCGCAGGGGTGGCTATTTTGGTGGGTATGTTGGCTGCCTTGTGCTTTAATTGGCACTACGTGTGCTGCTGCTCACACACTTCTGTACCTATTGTGCAGACACGGAGCGCAGATTTTAACAGGAAGCGTTGCACGTACATTGTAATTATGTGTAGGGTTGGCCAAAACTATACAAGCATACAAGTAAATATACGGCCGTATAATACTTTTCAAGTTTTTACAGCAGATTTCCGGTGTTTCTACGATTTACAGGCTTATACGGTATGCCTGTATATACGAATCATATGCCGTGCATATGCACGTATACATAAATCTCATACACGGTCCAGGCCAACCCTAACTATGTGCGCGTGGATTCAAAACAGCTTGACGTTGCATGATTGCGTGTGGGTCCTTCCAGGTGAAGAGCTGCCCGGAGATGTGGCTGCTCAAACAAAACACGCAAAGATAACAGCAGGGGAGGTGCGTCTTTTTTTTGGAAGGGATCGAGTGTTTAAACAGCCGTCGATGAACAAGAACATAGTCACAACTAAGACGCCTCAAGTTCCTTTTCGTGGTTGTGTACTTGAGAACGGAGGGGGGAAAACGCTTAGTGTACAGACACAAATGCAGCAACGCTTGGTGTACAGACACAAACACTTGGTGGTGTACAGACACAAACACTTGGTGTACAGACACAAACACTTGGTGGTGTACAGACACAAACGCTTGGTGGTGTACAGACACAAACGCTTGGTGTACAGACACAAACACTTGGTGGTGTACAGACACAAACGCTTGGTGTACAGACACAAACGCTTGGTGTACAGACACAGACGCTTGGTGGTGTACAGACACAAACGCTTGGTGGTGTACAGACACAGACGCTTGGTGTACAGACACAAACGCTTGGTGGTGTACAGACACAAACGCTTGGTGGTGTACAGACACAATGCTTGGTGTACAGACACAACGCTTGGTGTACAGACACAAACAAACGCTTGGTGTACAGACACAAACACTTGGTGTACAGACACAAACGCTTGGTGGTGTACAGACACAAACGCTTGGTGTACAGACACAAACGCTTGGTGGTGTACAGACACAACGCTTGGTGTACAGACACAAATGCAGCAACTGCTGGTCCGTGCTTGAGTGACTGTCGATCTTGACCATTAACAATCCAGGTCAGCAAAAGGACGGGCGATGGTTGCATCACCATCGCTGCAAAGCCAACCACAAAAGGCAACAGCAGTGGGTCGTATTTACCTGTGCAAAACGCAGCACAAACAAACACACACAAATAGGTTGGGCCAGAACCGTATATATATACGCCGTATATGACCGTATACTAAATGGAGTTCCTGCCAAAAATATCGTATATACATGGTTCTGGCCAATCCTTCACACGAATATACACATACACGCACGCATAGGCTGGTCACTCCACTCCCCCACCACCACAACAAGCCTTGCCTGCTTGGGCTCGTGGCCGCAGCGTGGCTCAGCTGGTGTCAGAGGCAAGGGAGGCAGCAGAGGAAATGGTGCAGGGCAGCGGTGCTGAGGCAGCTGCAATAGCAGCGGAGCGGGCACTGCGCTCAGGTGGGGTTTGGGGTAGTGCTGATTTAGACAAGGGTTTGATTTGATGTGAGCAGAGGAAAGTGCAAAGGGTGATCGCAAGAGGATGATTGCAAAAGGGTGATTGCAAGAGGTGATCGCAAGAGGGTGATCGCATTGGAAATTGCAAAGGGTGATTGCAAAGGGCATTGCAGGGCAGTAGTGCTGAGGCGGCAGCAGTAGCAGAACAGCTTTGTATTGAGTTTTGTGTGCCGCCGTCATCTATAAATGCTACTGGTGGGCTTTTGTTGCTGGACGAATGCTGGGGTAAGCGAGGAGACCAGAGCTGTCCTGGCTTATTAATTGCCAGTGTACATTGTGCACAATCAGCATCGTACGCAAATCTGCAAGAAGCAGGAGCGGCAAATGTCAGATAATAGCGAGGCATGCACATCATACAAATAGTGAGGCATGCACATCATACAAATATATAATAGTGAGGCATGCACATCATACAAATATATAATAGCGAGGCATGCACATCATACAAATATTATATAATAGCGAGGCATGCACATCATACAAATAGTGAACAGACATGATACCACGTGCACAAAGAGGGCTGTCCAGCAAGCATTTCTGAGGTAGTGAGTGTCGTATGTGATGAGGCACTTGTGGAATCACACACCCATACACACTTCACACACGCACACACACTTCACACACTCATACACATTTCACACACTCATACACACTTCACACACTCATACACACTTCACACACTCATACACACTTCACACTCGCATACACACTTCACACACTCATACACACTTCACACACTCATACACACTTCACACCTCATACACACTTCACACACTCATACACACTTCACACACTCATACACACTTCACACTCGCATACACACTTCACACACCCATACACACTCATACACACTTCACACACTCATACACACATGCAGCTGTGCCCGCAAGCCTAAGTGACCAGTACTTCCAAGCGTTAAGTAAAGATACCACAGCGTCGCATGACACGCGCATACATATGCACACATACATACATACACACACATGAATACACACAGCACGTGCCACACACCACACTGTAATACCACGGCGTTGTATGTCCTGCCACACGCACACACATACACACATGCACACACGCATAGATACACGCAGCATGTGCCCCACGCCACACTGTGACCACAGGCCTGGCTGCGCATTGTGCCTCTGGCTTTCAAGCCTTAGGTGGTGTTGCCCCCTTTGTGTCCGCACTGCGTGAGTTGGTGGCTCTGCCGTTGCGTGCACCCCATCTATTTGCGGGCCTGCGTGTGCGGCCGCCTAGGGGCGTGCTGCTGCATGGCCCTCCCGGTGAGGCAGTGTGTGTGGGAGTGTGTGTGTGTTTGTGTGTGGGAGTGTGGGTGGGTGGGTGGGCTGCATGGCCCTCCCGGTGAGGAAGTGTGTGTGTGTGTGTGTGTGTGTGTGAAAGTGTGTGTGGGGGAGTGTGTGTGGGTCGGTGTGGGTGCTTGCATGCAGGCATGTGTGTCTTTACGTGCATGTTTGTGTCTGTGTATTTCTTACAGCAAGTGTGTGTGTGCTTCTTTTATTGCTGCAGTTGCTTGATCTGCAGGCCAGGCGTGAGCGAGGATGTGCTGCTGCTGTAGCCTTGTGTGAATCCTGCACAGCGTAATTCTGGACCATGGAAGCAGCTTAACTTAAGTGTAATGAATAATTGTCTTCCCTTTTTATGGGATGGTGCAGCAGATTGAGCGGCTTACTGCAAGTGCTTGCGTGCACTGCACTGCAGCCAAGGTATGTGCATGTGCTTGACTATACAGGCAAGCAGCCAGGCTCCGAGATGCTCTGCTCTTTTTGTTTGTATCCGAGTGGCCCTGGAGTTTGGTATGGCTGCATAGCGTGATTGCAAACATGCTGGGAGTGTAGACGTCGAACGATTGATTGCTGGGCAAACACGGGTTTGTCACTCAGCGGACAAATGTGGGTGGGTGGGAATGGCAAGATGGTGCTTGCGTGTGCAGCAGCAGCACTTTAGGACGTGTGTAGTGGCTCTGCAATGTTGCGCGACCCATGGACTCAACAGCAATGAATTGCACAAGGCAAGAAGTGGCATGCTCTTGCTTGCACGTGCAGCAGCAGCAGATGGCAGCCCCTTGACCCTTCACGAATAAATCTCTAAAATGCACCACTGTAAACATTGCTTGCTCCAAACAATTTAGCGACAGCGATGGGTGCCCAAATCCATTTACTTTTACCTACACAGACGCAAGAGTATGCTCATCCAGGAAGGGGCAAGATCGTGCTTGTGCACACAGCAGCTGTGTATTTCTGGTGCCTCCATTCTCCTCCCTCTAAAAGCTACTGGGTTTACAGGATTTACAGATAAAGCCAGTCAAAACGTGTGACTGCTAAGCCCTTCTATTACTTCTCCTAATGCTACAGAACAAAACATGTGCGTGCAGGGAGCGGCAAAACGGTGCTTGCACGCGCAGCAGCAGCGGATGCAGGGGCAGCGCTCCTTATTGTCAACGGCCCAGATGTAGTGTCCGAGTTTTTTGGTGAGCTTTCTGCTGGGGCTGCTGCTGGCGCTGCTTACGCCCCTCCTCACTGTCCCGATGAAACGTCTGAGTTGTTTGTTGCGCTGCTCCTGCCATAGCGCTAGTCCATGGGACTGCCTCTTGCAGCTTGTCATTTGTTTTCCACAACATTGCCACGGTGCAGTTTTTGCTCTCCCTTGTCATCAAACACACTTGACAACTCTCCAGAACTTGTTTAACATTGTTTATTAAAGTGTAATATTTTTAATGTAAACAAGCACCGTTCTCTCTAGCAGTTCTTAATTGATCTGTCTCAAGTTTCTGAATCTGGTCATGTTTTTTGGCTTCAAACTGAATATGTTATATCCTTAGGGTTGGCCAGGACCCTGCGTATACGGTGTACTAACGGTATTTATGGCAGGGAAGTCACCAAATATACGGTCATATACGGTGCACAATTACGGTTCTGGACAACCCTATGTATCCTTCTACATTTATAACCTGGGTTGGCCACTCCTCCGCCTGCTCCTGCAGTGAAGTTGTGGGTCAAATTAATGCTGTTTTTATTACACATTTCATCATCTTTTCCAATGCAATCTTGCAGGGGAAAGTGAGGCAGGGCTTCGTGGCGTATTTGCAGCTGCAAAGCGCTTGTCTCCTGCGGTCGTTTTTATTGATGAGGTGGATGCTTTAGCACCTGCGAGAGGTGAGAGTGTGTTTATGTGGATCTTTGCTGCAGCGTGAGTTTACATGGGTCTTTGTTGCAGCGTTGAAGGGTGCGGGGGGTTGCGTGTTGGTGGTTGGATAGGAGTGGGTGTGGGTGCAAAAAGGTTTTGATTAGTACGGATGTTCTGCCTTCAAGATGGTGTGGGTGGGTGTGGGTGTGGGTGTGGGTGTGGGTGTGGGTGTGGGTGTGGGTGTGGGTGTGGGTGCGGGTGCAAGTGCACGTGTGGGTGTGAGTGTGGGTGTAAAGGTGGATGTTAAAAGTTTTGACAAGTTAGGACGCGCTGCCTACTAAGCTGGTGGGGGTGGGGGTGGGTGTGAGTGTGGGTGTGGGTGTGGGTGTGGGTGTGGGCCAGGGTGTTACGTTAACTAAGTTTCTAACAGTGAGCAAATGCTACTGCATAAGACATCTAGTTCCTTTCCTTGACATCTAGTTGTTCAGTCAGTCCCTGGCACACACACACACACTCACACACGCACACACACTCACACACGCACACACACATACACACACTATCTTTGCGTGCAGGTGATAATGCAATGATGAGCGTGGCTGGTGTGTAATCAAGCGGTGCTGTCATGCATCTTCGAACACAGGCCGTTTTTGGCAATTGACTCTTTCACATGCTCTTCTCTGTGTCTACCTAGGTGGAGGCCGCGGAGGGGGGGGGTATGGCCGTATTAAAATAAGCAGTACCGGCATGCATGCAATCTCAAACACGAACAGTTCACGTGCACTGACCCCTCTTCGTGTCTTCCCAGGTGGAGGTGACGGAGGAGGTGGTATGGCTGGTGCTTTGTCGGGTGGCACTGGGGGCACTGGGGACTCGGCTTCGCGTTTGGTCACTGTGCTTCTGACGCTCATGGATGGGGCAGGAGGGGCTGGACCAGGTGTGTGTGTGTGTGTGCCAGCATTTAAATTTCAATTTTTATGTGAGTCAAAGTGTGCTACTTGTGGTCGTGGAGCCACGGTGTGCTACTTGGAGCCACAATGTGCTACTTGTGGTCGTGACAGTGAGTCACAGTGTGCTACTTGTGGTCGTGACAGTGAGTCACAGTGTGCTACTTGGAGCCACAGTGTGCTACTTGTGGTCGTGACAGTGTGCTACTTGTGGTCGTGGCAGTGAGTCACAGTGTGCTACTTGTGGTCGTGACAGTGAGTCACAGTGTGCTACTTGTGGTCGTGACAGTGTGCTACTTGTGGTCGTAACAGTGAGTCACGGTGTGCTATTTGTGGTCGTGACAGTGAGTCACAGTGTGCTACTTGTGGTCGTGACAGTGTGCTATTTGTGGTCGTGACAGTGAGTCACAGTGTGCTACTTGTGGTCGTGACAGTATGCTACTTGTGGTCGTGACATTGAGCCACAGTGTGCTACTTGTGGTCGTGGATAAAGCAGGAAGGGCTGGACCAGGTGAGTGTATGGGTGAGAGGTAGCGAGCAATTGGCACCTACTATGTTAGTCTCTTTACTATTCACGCTCATGGATTAGGCAGGAGGTGCTGGACCAGGTGAGTGTGGGTAGGTGCGTGTGCGAGCAAATTGTACTAAATCCGTAATATGATATTTGATTATCATCTATACGTAACCGGTGCATGTATGATTTTTTTTATTTGTATAGCAAGTGATTACAGCTGCCTGCATGATTCCCTCGTTTCTGCTCTTTGACACACACACACAAACACACACACACACACACACACACGTGCACACACACATACATGCACTCACACACACACACACGCACACACACGCACACACACACACACACACACACACACACACACACACACACACACACATACATGCACTCACCGTAGGGGACAGGACAGGACAAGCATGCAATGCTGTGCATGGCTCAATCTCGTTTTATGCCTTTTTAATTACAAACATGCACACAAACATGCACACAAACATGCTTAAGGCTGCTTACACTTTCCTTGTGCACAATACACGTGCACTCAAACTTTAGGGGATGGAGTGGTCATCATAGCGGCCACCAACCGCCCCAGTGCCCTGGACTCTGCGCTCCGTCGTCCTGGCCGCTTTGAGAGGGAGCTGGAGGTCGGGGTGCCTGGACCAGCAGCACGAGCTGGTGTGCTGCGGGCAAGGTGCGAGCGTGCCAGAAGAGCGAGGCTGTGTTGTACTTATCATGTTGCGTTGCCACTTAAAAGGGCGGATGCTTTGACCAGAAGCACGAGCTGGTGTTCTGCGGGCTAGGTGTGAGCGTGCCAGAAAAGTGAGGCTGTGTTGTGTTTCTTACGCTGTATTTTTAGTTTAAATTAGGGGGTGCCTGGACCAGAAGCACAGGCTGGATGCTGCGGGCAAGGTGCGGGCGAAACAAAAAAGCAAAGCCGTGTTGTGCTTCCCACGCTGTGTTGCTAATTTTGAAAATGAGGGTGCCTGTCTGGACCTCAGCACAGTCTGATGTGCTGCAGGAGCGCAGTAAAAGGTGTTATTTTTTATTTTTGGTAAAAGGTGTTATTTTTTATTTTTGGTATAAGGTGGTATTTTTTATTTTTGGTAAAAGTTGGTATTTTTTATTTTTGGTAAAAGGTGGTATTTTTTAATTTTGCTTTGCAACACGGGATGGCAATGGGGGTGCCTGGACCTGGTGATTTAGGGTGGTGTGCTGCACGCAAGGTGGAAGCGCAGCAGCACTAAAAAGGTTGCGCTGTTTTGTACTGCGTCATTTGTTTGAAAGTGAGGTTACCTGTCAGAGACAGCATACTGTTCTTGAGGAAAAGTGTTTGAGAGTGAGGTTACCTGAGACAGCATACAGTCCTTGAGGAAAAGGTGAAGCGGCATACTGACACAAGACGAAAACCCGTACCTGCATTTGCTTCGGCCTCACACAAACTGTTCCTTGACTGGAGCAAGATGCATGATATTCAACTAGAGTTGGCTAGAACCGTATATACACACCGTATCTGACCGTTTGTTTGATGAAATCCCTGCAAAAAATACCATATGTGCACTGTATATATATGGTTCTGGCCAACCCTAAATTTGACACAAAGGAGCATGCATGATTTATAGCAGATGATCTAGGACACAAAGGGGCGTGCATATACATGGCACAAAGGGGCGTGCATGATATATAGCAGATGATCTAGGACAAAAAGGGGCGTGCATATACATGACACAAAGGGGCGTGCATGATATATAGCAAATGATCTAGGACAAAAAGGGGCGTGCATATACATGACACAAAGCATGATATATAGCAGATGATCTAGGACAAAAAAGGGCGTGCATATACATGACACAAAGGGGCGTGCATGATATATAGCAGATGATCTAGGACAAAAAAGGGCGTGCAT
>Ga0307947_1003913_pt1 | contig 11871 bp, 15 predicted proteins | sample OrgLakmetagen232_FD_201840 | JGI IMG/M metagenome (GOLD analysis project Ga0307947, IMG submission 201840) | Saline water microbial communities from Organic Lake, Antarctica - #232 | ecosystem: Environmental > Aquatic > Non-marine Saline and Alkaline > Saline | place: Antarctica: Organic Lake...
GACCCGCAGGGATGGTCCGCTGAGGGTGGGGAGGCAGAGGGGGGAAGGTTGAGATGAGCCGCATGGGCTGAAATGGGGTCTTGGCCAGGTCCTGCTGCTGCTGCGCCACTGCTCACTGCCATGCTAATTCCTGCACCAGATGAATAATAAATGATCTTCAAAAACAAAAATTCTCTGCCATCCAAGAGGGCAATATGTACCGACCCTACAATGTTGATTTTCGGAACAAAGTCAGCTTTGACATCCAACCCACCAACCCACAGGCTGACATTATGGCCACAGCAGGGCATTGTTAATACTGGATCACAACCATTGATCTCATGGAGTATCAAGAAAATAGTACCCTATCCTCCCCAGATGACACTAAGCTTCCTGAAGTGTACACTGACACAGTAGCCTGTATTTACAATGTTGACGGAAAGTGTAAAGGTATAATGCTTACTCCCGAGCGCCTTCACATACTGCAAAAGGCCTTTGATTAGGCAAAGTGCAGCGGCCTACACGGCCACATTAAACCTCCACCCGTTAGCTTTGCATCAGAACTCGTAGGCCTCATTACTCGTAAAGACATCTCTGCCTCTAAACATACGAACAAAAAAATCAAAGACTCTTTTGCACGGATACATTCCTCCCACATCACCACCGCCTTTCAAAAGTGGGCCCTGGTCACTAAAGAAAAAATGGCATCCCCCCTCGACTATGACCCCAAGTTCTCCCACTACTGGAGTGAGCACCCAAGGGACAAAGTGTTTGGAGCAAACACCAATACCTTCTCCTCCCGATTTTCTGGTTTCTCCATCTGCCATCCCATTTACCATGAAAACCATGTATTTAGCAACAAGGCATGCAATTTACTCTGCTGCTGTCAACACAGAGGAAACAGCCACAGTCATGCTCCTCCCTTCCTGGAATAAAAAGATGACCACAAATCCCTATGCCTCACTCTGCCACAAATACCCACACATGTGTGAATTCCTCGGCACCATCCCATTAAACCAACTCCAATATGCGAAAGTACCCTGCTGGAACAACATACATATACCACTCTCCAAACACTCCTGGGGATTGCAGGTCATTGCCATATGGAACACCAAGGGCAGGGTCTGCCTTAATGCTCACAACAATGACTGGCTAAAAGAACTTGCCAAAGAAATCCCTGAGGCAAAGTTGGAATTTTAAAACATCCATAACCATCCCTACCAAATAGCCTTAGGTTCCGGACAACACTCCGGACTTAACAAATTTGACAAGCTACCCAATGACCACCCTCAAGCCTCAGAAGGCCCAGATAAAACAAGTGCCCCGATAGCACTGACCGACCTCATAATTGTAATATCGATGAAGCACCCCAAAACAGCTCCAGCCAAAACTTAACCCGTAAGGTAAAAGATTGGTGGGATTGGACCTACACTGATGGCAGCCTCCAAAAGAATGAAGTAGGGCAAGACACCGGATCAGACGTATACCACCCTCACTTAAATGTTTCCCACTATGTAAACCCAAAAGGCATGGGTATAACCAATACCATCGCACGGGCAGAGCTAGCAGCTATAGCAGCTGCAGTCACACACGGCTACTCACACATAGCCACAGACAGCATTACATCGCTGCACCAAATCAAAAAGCAGCTGAAATGTGTGGGATTTGTGGTCAACCTTGCATGGGTTAGCATGAGATTAAAAATCAAAGGAAGTCAAAAGGACTAAAATTGCCTTTGTCCAAAGGCTTTATGCTTGCGCTTAGTGCTAGATAGGACCGGGATTGAAGAGATCTGGACTCTTTGGTTGCAACATACATTCGCGGACAAATGCATAAATGGCCAGGTGCTAAATGGCCAGAATGGAACAAGAAGGCCAATTGTGATGGCTCTGAAATGTTTGATTGGTGGAATTGACTTTTGGGATGGAATGACGAGGAGGGTTGCATTTGTTGAAACTTTTGTGCCAAATGCGTTGGGCAACGGCATTTATGCCGGAAGTGTCTGCCAGTGGGCATCAGAAAAGAAGGTTGAAGTCGTCAGTCTGAGCCGTCTTCCCAATGAGTGAGATCGTTAGCTGCCTGGTTTGCAGATCTAGAGGTCCAGGTCGGAAGTAGGTTTGTACTGAGGGAGGAAGTGAAGGAGGCAATTTCCCGTGCTATATCATTCAGCTCCAGCTTTGCAATCCCTTAACTGATGACAAAAACCGCGTTCTGGCTGTCTGTGAAGATCTGCACTGATTTGTTGCAAAGAAACCAGCTGAAGGACCTAATGCTGGAGTACATACCCCAAAGTCCTCGCAGCGTGCTTTCAGAGACAGAATGAATAATGTGATCCGGAAATAAACCATGTGCTTGTAGCCCTTGATTTAAATCTGCTCCCCAGCTACGAGCACCAGTATCACAAGAGATAGGTCAGCAGGAAAAGTGGGGGTGAATTTTGTATGGCAAAGTGGGTCCTAGGGATGCTTGACCACAAAGTAAGTTCCACTCGCAGAGCTACAGAAAGCATTGTGAAGTAATGATAAACATGGTTATATTCCGGCTCGTATCTGTATAATTGATAGCGGAGGACTTATGCACTGCGCGTCAGCTGACGCGCCAGCTTGTTGGCAGTGCATAAGTCCTCCGCTATAAACTATAACAGTATCCACCGAACTGCTGGAGGGGGAATACACTCGTGCCGACACCAAAAAACTCTGAACCCACTGACCCAAAGGAAGCTGAAAAACCCTCCTAACTCAAGAAAAGAAAGAGAAACCGAGCAGCTGGGCCTTTGACGCCCGGGGCCTGCCACACAAAAAGGGGAAGGAAACACAGACACACTGGAACCACACAAAACCAGGAAGGAACAGGCCAAGGGCAGCAAGTTGCTGAAGTTAACGAACGCACGGGCTTAAAACTAAGCTGCAAACTATCTAAGGCATAAGCACAAAAGAATGGTTTGCACAGCGCAAGCTGTGCCAAGAGAGTACCAACCGACGTTCGGTTGCACTCGCCTCCAAGAACTAGAGTACTTCTGCATGCTGCAGAGTACTCTGCAGTTTTGCAGTAAAAAATGGCACTACCTTGACATGAGAGTGCTGAGATGAGAGTGCTGAAGAGCCGAACGCTAGGAGCATGCTACTGATGATGTGTCCAGCAATCCTAGGAATTAAATGTACCCCAATGACGTCTGTAGTGAGAGCTGTATAAGTAAGGTGCTGGAAGCATTTCACCTTTCTTCTGTAACTTCAAACACCCTGGTCTTAAGTTTTGCAATGAATTTCAAGCATATTATGCACGTGATAAATTCCTAGGGAGTTATGTACGTGATAAATTCCTAGGGAGTTATGCACGTGATAAAATCCTAGGGAGTTATGCACGTGATAAAATCCTAGGAGTTATGTACGTGATGAACTCTTAGGGAGTTATGCACGTGATGTACTCTTAGGGAGTTATGCACGTGATAAACTCCGGGTAAAATTTGGCAGCAATAAGGAAAGGCTAACGCCAGTAAACGTAGCAAGATCCAGAGCTCTGTGCCGGCAGTTTTGACCAGAAATCACCAAAAAATTAGGTGGGAGGAAATTAGGCGCATAATCCTTGCAAAGCACCTGGGGACTGTTGCCAGACCAAAGGGCAGCACTTTAAAACCGTGGAAGACACCAGCCATTGGAAACCCAGGATATTGAAAGCTCTGGAATCCATATTCACTTGGTGGTAACTGCTTGCCAAGTCAGATGAGAACAGAATGTCATCAAGATCAGCCAGGTCTGTGCGAAATTTAAGGGACTCCATACAAAACTTGGGCAAGAACAAAATCCGGTTAGGTGATGCAAATCCAATATAAGATGATGTTTACCGTCGGTGTTTTAGTGCCAACATTTAATGGGAGGTTGCATCTAGTTTGGGAATTATAAGAAATAGTAGCGTTTGCAACTAGCAAGACCCCGAAATGAAAGTAGAAACAGGTTGAGAAGAGGTGTTCATGGCTGGACCTGCAAAAAGGAGGGGGGTTGAAAGGTGACAGCTGATGGAAAAAACAAGAAAGGAAAGGCAGCGGCCTATCAGCCTAGAACAACGCAAACTGCAGCCCTTTTCCTCTGGGCAAAAGAGCCACGTTGCTTAAGAAAAGGTTCCATGGAAAGCATAAACAGACCTTCCTCGGACTAAAACGGATGAAAAACCCTTGCCTGAAGGCGTAAATACACACCCCTTGCCTCAACGTGGTGAAAACGGAGAAAACCCTTTTTCTCAGGGCGGTAAGACATAACAACCTCTTCCTCACGGCAGAAGCGTAATAAGATTGGCAAAAGAACGCCACATTAGAAACGAGAGGCGGTAGATCATTTTCAAGGACTCATCGCAACTGCTAAAAAAACTAGGTCCTTACAACTGCCCAGATTAAAAGAAACAATCTAAAATTAAGAAGGAAGAGCAGTTGTGAGGGCCAAGTAAATAAAAAGATGGAGAAAACTTGAGAGGAATCTGGAGGAATACAGATAACAGTAAGAGTGATATGAGTGATGTATCACTTTGCTTTACTCCAAGAACTGGAGTTCAAGTGATACACACTGAACTCAGCAGTTCTGTTCTACCTGCTCCAGTCGCTTGCAGATAGATCCCTGCACGTCATTGATCCACACCTTTATCGACCTCCCCCGAGCCCCCCCCCGGGATCAGATCAATGGAAATGCGGGTACGTTACTTCAACAATACAGCCGTTATCCCATTCATTGATTGTAAATGCAACAGTGACACAATGTACTTTCATTAAATGCAGCCCGTGAACTCGCTTGCTCGGGCGCCGGCCCGACGGCGGAGCCCGAAGAGAACCACATCTCCCCGCCCCGCCCCAAAAACTGTTTCTTTTTATTGAACCCATTGCAAAATACGGGAGGTTCTGGCTCTGGCATATGAAGGCGCAATATTATTTTGACTGAAGGTTTCTTATTTTTCAATGTTATATCCGAGAAACAGAGATTATACAGTGTATAGCGTAATTAAAACATTTAAAGCAATCGGCGGGAACGTATTACAAAGATGATCGCGGTTGTATGGCACAAGCGCTACAGGTAGCCAAATTTAACAACCGTATATTAATGGGTTCAGTTTATGTAGAAAAGTCAAGGGGGGATACCGTTAGTTGACTAGCTACAGGTCTCCAAGCTGCAAATACAGTGTATTATACCGGGGTATACGGTACAAAAAATTAAATAATTCTATAGCAATTCACAGAAATGTACGGGCAACCACAAGCCACCGGGTACTCCCAACCGCACGGAGGAAAGAGCACAGCCGAAATGGAAGCTGTCCGGGCCTGGTTTATTGCCATTGACACGGACAGGTGGGCTCCACTGTCCGTGTACAGGATGGAGTTTAGGGCGTTCTGCAAGCAGTGTGGAAAACACAGACAAACCCCTAAGTTGTTTCTCTGCACACAGGAGTGGGGAGTTGGATTGTAACGAGCTGCAAAGGGCTTTGAGTATGGGACAGGTGAGTAAATCAGAAGAAAGCGAGCTTTTGCATGTACAATCTTTTTCAAGTCCCATGACATCACTTCAATCCGTGCTCTGCAATGCATAGCGTATCTATGCACTCACATATTGCATTGTGAGTGCCCTCCCACGTAATCACTGGATGCAGTGTGTGTTTGCAGCTATGACATGCACACAACTGAAAGTGAAAACACACACACACACACACACACACACATACACACACAAACACAAACACACACACTCACTTACACACACACACACACACACACACACACAAACACATACACACACACAAACACACACACACACACACAAACACATACACACACACAAACACACACACACACACGCACACACACATACACACACAGACGCACTCACACACGCACACAACCTGCAGCTGAACTTTAGCCTCACCGATGTGGACTCCATGATTCGTGCGTTTGATGCAAATGGGAGAAGAAAGCTGAACCTAGAAGTGAGTGAAACCCTTGCTTAGGGTTCTAGAGCTTTGGTTTAGACATGCGTAAGGACACAGACAGGGCCCTCTATGGTTTGCATGCGCGCTGGTAAATCATACAGCCGTGTCATGCAAACAGCCTTCTATGGTTTATGGTTTGCTGGAATTTTACTCGGTGCATGCGCGCTTGTTAGACTGTGTGTGTATATGTGTGTGTGTGTGTGTGTGAGTGAGTGTGTGTGTGACTTTGTGTGTGTGTGTGTTTGTGTGTGTGCGTGTGTGTGTGTGTGTGTTTGTGTGTTTGTGTGTATGTGTGAAAAGTTGTGTTCTGCAAGCAGCTTTGAAGTTTAGTGTAAAATGCGCCATAGGCAGTATTTGTGCACATTTGCCACAGCCGTGTGTCTGCGTTGCATTTGTGCACCTTTGCCACAGCTGTGTTTTTGCATTGCATTCGTGCACCTTTGCCACAGCTGTGTGTTTGCATTGCATACGGGCACCTTTGCCACAGCCGTGTGTTTGCATTGCATTCGTGCACCTTTGCCACAGCTGTGTGCTTGCATTGCATTCGTGCGCATTTTCCACAGCTGTGTGCTTGCATTGCATTTGTGCACCTTTGCCACAGCTGTGTGCTTGCATTGCATTCGTGCACATTTTCCACAGCCGTGTTTTTGCATCACATACATGTGGTGTTAATACGCATCGTTTATACGCACATCGTCGCTACAGTAATCTGTGCATGGATGGTGTTTTCTGTGTGTTTGAGCTTCATATGCTGGCACCTGTTGGCATTTTCCGTGTGGTTGGGCTCTATATGCATTCAAGAGATGTTCCCCCTTTCTGCACACATGTTCCATGCATGCTTTCAACAGATGCTCCCACAATCCTGCACACATGTTCCATACATGCTTTCAACAGATGTTCCCCCCTTTCTGCACACGTGTTTCACGCATGCTTTTAATAGATGCTCCCCCCTTTCTGCACACATCTTTCATGCATGCTTTTAACAGATGCTCCCCCCTTTCTGCACACATTTCCCACGCATGCTTTCAACAGATGTTCCCACCTTTCTGCACACATTTCTCATGCATGCTTTCAACAGATGTTCCCCCCTTTCTGCACACGTGTTTCATGCATGCTTTCAACACATGTTCCCCCTTTCTGCACACGTGTTACACGCATGCTTTCAACAGATGTTCCCACAATCCTGCACACATGTTTCATGCATGCTTTCAACAGATGTTCCGCCCTTTCTGCACACGTTTCTCATGCATGCTTTCAACACATGTCCCCCCCTTTCTGCACACATTTCTAATGCATGCTTTCAACAGATGTTCCCACATTCCTGCACACATATTTCACGCATGCTTTCAACACACGTTCCCACCTTTCTGCACACATTTCTCATGCATGCTTTCAACAGATGTTCCCCCTTTCTGCACATATGCTTCATGCATGCAACTTCTGTACTTGAGTCACGTTTATGCACGTACCACTTAAGCCCACAATTCCAATAATGAGAATTTGCTAGCTGAAGGGACCCCATCGTGCAATTGCATGTGCGCGCACACATGCACACACATCCATATACACACACGCGCGCGCATACACACGCACACACACACACACACACACACACGCACACACACACACGTGCAGGAGTTTGCAAAGCTGCATTCCTTTCTAACCAGCGTCCAGAGCTCCTTTTTCTACTTTGACAAGGACCGAAGCCGCACCCTGGAATTGAGCGAAGTGCTGCAAGCATTGAAGCATGCTGGTGAGGGCATAGGGGTTCCTGATCTGTGAGGGTCCATTGTGATGATAAGAGTGTGCCTATGGGAGTGGGGTGTTAAGACCAAGCACAGCAAAGTGCTGCAAGCATTTGAAGCATGCCGGTGAGGGCATAGGGGTTCCTGATCCGTGAGGGTCCATTGTGATGATAAGAGTGTGCCCATGGGAGTGGGGTGTCAAGACCAAGCACAGCAAAGTGCTGCAAGCATTTGAAGCATGCCGGTGAGGGCATAGGGGTTCCTGATCCGTGAGGGTCCATTGTGATGATAAGAGTGTGCCCATGGGAGTGGGGTGTCAAGACCAAGCACAGCAAAGTTCTGCAAGCATTGAAGCATGCCGGTGAGGGCATAGGGGTTCCTGACCCGTGTGGGTCCAGTGTGATGATAAGAGTGTGCTTATGGGAGTGGGGTGTTAAGACCAAGCACAGCAAGGTACTACAGGCGTCGAAGCATGCCGGTGAGGGCATAGGGGTTCCTGATCCGTGAGGGTCCATTGTCAGGAATAAAGTAAGCGTTGGTGGGGTGTTAAGACCAAGCACAGCAAGATGCTGCAAGCGTTGAAGCATGCCGGTGAGGACATAGGGGTTGCTATGTAGGGTTGGCCAGAACCGTACATCCATAGGTATATACGGTGTACATACGGTGTTTTTGGCAGGAAAATCACCATACATACGGTCATATACGGTGCAGATATACGGTTCTGGCCAACCCTATTCCTATGTGATCAGTAAGGATCCATTTTGAGGATACAAGCGTGCCTATGGGAGTGGGGTGTTAAGACCAAGCACAGCAAAGTGCTGCAAGCATTGAAGCATGCCGGTGAGGGCATAGGGGTTCCTGATCCGTGAGGGTCCATTGTGATGATGAGAGTGTGCATATGGGAGTGGGGTGTTAAGACCAAGCACAGCAAAGTGCTGCAAGCGTTGAGGCATGCCGGTGAGGGTAGGAAGGGTCACCCTTTCGTGCTGCCAAAGAATGGAGCTGATCACAGTGACAAGGCAAACGAGTGGGGATGAGTGCACAAGAAACGCGGGGCTGTTTGATGATTTTAGCAGGCAAACAAGTGCACAGGGGAAGCGGGGTGTTGATGTAACTGAGCACAGTGTGTGTGTGTGTTTGTGTGTGTGTGTGTTGATATAACTGAGCACAGTGTGTGTGTTGATATAACTGAGCACAATGTGTGTTGATATAACTAAGCACAGTGTGTGTGTTGATATAACTGAGCACAGTGTGTCTGTGCGTGTGTGTGTGTGTGTGCGTGTGTGCGTGTGTGTCGATATAACTGAGCACAGTGTAGCAAGCATTGATGGTATGGGTTGAGGGTGCCAGAGGGGTTGGGGTCCAGGCAACATTTATATGGTCGCATACAACGTACAATTTGTATATGGTCGCATACGATGTTTATGGTCTCATACAATGTATATGGTATATGGTCGCACACGACATGTATATGGTCGCATACGATGTGTGTATGGTCGCATACAATGAGGGTATACGGTCGCATACAATGTATATATGGTCGCATACAATGAGAGTATGTAGCCGCATACATTGAGGGTATATGCTCGCATACAATGTGTATATGGTCGCATACAATGAGGGTACATGGTCGCATACAATGTGTATGTGGTCACACACAATGTGCATATGGTCGCACACAATGTGTATATGGTCGCATACAATGTGTATATGGTCGCATACAATGTGTATATGGTCGCATACAATGTGTATATGGTCGCATACAATGAGGGTGTATGGTCGCATACAATGAGGGTGTATGGTCGCATACAATGAGGGTGTATGGTCGCATACGATATGTATATAGTCGCACACAGTGTATATGGTCGCATACAATGTGTATATGGTCGCATACAATGTGTATACAGTCGCACACAATGTGTATATGGTCGCATACAATGTGTATATGGTCGCATACAATGTGTATATGGTCGCATACAATGTGTATACGGTCGCATACGATGTGTATATGGTCGCATACGATATGTATATGGTCGCACACAATGTGTATATGGTCTCATACATTATGTATATGGTCGCATACAATGTATAATTACATTTCTGCCTAACCGTACTCATATGTCCTGGTAAGCTACCCGTGGTGAAACTACCATGCACACTTGCTCGTGCAGCCAAGCAGCCAAGCACACACACACACACACACACACGCAAACACACACACACACACACACGCAAACACACACACACACACGCAAACACACACACACACAAACACACACACCCCTCAACATGGGTCCATTTCTTGCATGTGCAGGCTTCAATTTTGTGTGTTTGTGTTTGTGTGTGTGTGTGTGTGTGCAGGCTTCAATCTGGATCCCCCTGTGGTCCAAGCTATGATGCACCCTTTCTTGTGCAGGCAAACAGCCAAACACACACACACACACATACACACACACACCTCAACGTGGGTCCACTTGGCGTGTGTGTGTGAAGGCTTCAATTTGGATCCGCCCGTGGTCCAAGCTATGATGCACCGCCACGATCCTGATAACGACACCCAAATGAAGCTGGATGATTTCATTCGCATGTGAGTCTTGTTTCAACGTAGTACACAAATGAAGCTGGATGATTTCATTCGCATGTGAGTCTCGTTTAAACGTAGTACACAAATGAAGCTGGATGATTTCATTTGCATGTGAGTCTCGTTTAAACGTTGTATACAAATGTAAGTTTAGTTTAGTTAAATTTAGTTTGGATTACAAAGGCCTCCAGCCTGGCATACAAATGTGACCTTTAGGGATGGCCGGAACCGTATATACACACCATATGAACATACAATACCAACTACCAACCCATGCAAAGCGCGTTGTATGGTCAACTGTTTGCGGTTGATCACACACCATATGAACATACAATATACAATACCAACTACCAACCCATGCAAAGCTTTTAGTGTAACCACGTAGGCTCAATTCAAAGAACCTATACAAAAGAGTCCAGAAGTAATGCTCATAAAATATACCTACCCATGCAAAGCTTGTATGTGTGCAGATACATAGGGCTGGCCAGAGTCGTATATATACACCGTATATGACCGTATATTTCAGGTGATTTGCCTGCCAAAATCACCGTGCATACACCGTATATGACCGTATATTTCAGGTGATTTTACTGCCAAAAATACCGTGCATACACCGTATATGACCGTATATTTCAGGTGATTTCCCTGCCAAAAATACCGTGCATACACCGTATATATGGTCATGGCCAACCCTACAAAAACGTACGGCCAATGTGGAAGCATGTTAGTGTAACTGCAACACCTAAATGGAATGAAAGACTCCATGCACTTGGCTCTTATTTATTTATGCACACACGTGCGCACACACACACACACACACACATTCACACACACACACACACACACACACACACACACACACACGTACACACACACACACGTACACACACAAGTACACACACACAAACATATGCATACACACATGCACACACGAATGCATGCGTACAGGTGCCTGTTTCTGCAGAGCTGCGTGCGCACCTTTGGTGCTTTTGATGCCCAGCGTTCAGGGCGCATATCCTTGGATTTTGGGCAGGTGTGTGGGTATGGTGTGTGTGAGTATGTGTGTGTATGTTTGTGTGTGTGTGTTTGTGTACTCGCGTGTTTTTTAGGTGTGGCCAGATATGTTTGTGTGGCTAAATCTCTTCCTGTGTTCTGGGTAGGTATGGCTGTTTGGATTCGTGTGGGTGTATATATATTCGGTCGCCCTCTGTGCGTTTAGTGCAGCAATGTCAGACAACGTTGAGCTGTGTACCTGCGTTAGGAGAGAAAACGAAGGGGTTGGCCTCAACAAAAGGCCATACACACAAAGAGGGACATGCCAAACAGTGGGGTTAATTACAACCAAAGGCCGTACACACAAAGAGGGAGCGGCCAAACAGTGGGTTTGGTTACAAGAAAAACGGCCAAACATACAAACGGGAAGGTGGAACAGAAGGCTTGGCCCCAAAAAAAGGTCATGCACACAAAGAGAGACAGGCCGAACAGTGGGGTTATTACAACCACAGGCCGTACACACAATGAGGGAGCGGCCAAACAGTGGGTTTGGTTACAAGAAAAACGGCCAAACATACAAACGGGAAGGTGGAACAGAAGGGTTGGCCTCAA
>Ga0307947_1003914_pt1:0-2500 | contig 11870 bp, 14 predicted proteins | sample OrgLakmetagen232_FD_201840 | JGI IMG/M metagenome (GOLD analysis project Ga0307947, IMG submission 201840) | Saline water microbial communities from Organic Lake, Antarctica - #232 | ecosystem: Environmental > Aquatic > Non-marine Saline and Alkaline > Saline | place: Antarctica: Organic...
TGGCAAAGGAGCACAGGACGTGTAAAAATGGGCTGCGTTTTATGACAAAGGAGCATTGGATGTGCAGAGCTGGGCTTGGCTGCGTTTTATAGGACAAAGGAGCACAGGACGTGCAGAAATGGGCTGCATTTTATGGCAAAGGAGCACTGGATGTGCAGAGCTGGGCTTGGCTGCATTTTATATGACAAAGAAGCACAGGGCGTGCAAAAATGGGCTGCTGCATTTTATGGCAAAGGAGCACTGATGTGCAGAGCTGGGCAGGGCTGCGTTTTATGACAAGGGAGCACAGGACGTGCAGGAATTAGCTGCATTTTATGGCAAAGGAGCACTGGATGTGCAGAGCTGGGCAGGGCTGCGGTTTATGGCAAAGGAGCACAGGACGTGCAGAAATGGGCTGCGTTTTATGGCAAAGGAGCACTGGATGTGCAGAGCTGGGCTTGGCTGCCTTTTATTTGACACAGGAGCACAGGATGCGCAGATCTGGGCTTGGCTGTGTTTGGGAGAGGCGCAAGAAGCAATCAGATGGTAAAAGAAATGGTCTGGGTGCTGAGGGCCGGACAATGTGACACACACGGGGTTGGCCAGAACCATACACGCACATAAACACATAAATACGTGCACATGTGTATGTAGGTACATGCATGTACCGTGCGGTATGTACTATTTGTAGGGTATGTATGCATCGTACTTTACCGTACTCATCCTGCTCTTCAAATTCCAGAAGTACTTCATTAAATCCCTGCACCCCTCCGCAACCCCAAAACAAGCCCAAACAAACGGTCCCTCCCAAGGATAGCCCAAATGAATACTTACGCAGTCCCTCAGCAGGACCCAAAAAATTAAGACGGGGGGTTGTAGGTAAAAGGTACACGGGGTTGTAGGTGGAGGTACGGTGTTGCGCATTTCAGTTGTAGGTAAGACGGGGGTTTGCGCATTATGGTAGGTAACACGGGGGGTTGTAGGTAAAGGTACGGTGTTGTGCATTACGGTGACGTTTCAGGGAATCCTCGATGAGATACGGTCATACACAATCTTAATCGTCGTAAAGTATGACAAGAATCTCGCTGCCTGCAACAGACACCATATAATTGTGGTTGTTTTGATTCACCACCCAGATGCCAGTCAACACACACAGCACACACCCTTGTATACACCCACGTAGACGCGTGCACACACACGCACACACTCACAAACACACACTCTCTCTCTCTCTCTCACACACACACACACACACACACACACACACACACACACACACACACACACACACACACACACACACATAGTTCGGCCAGAGAGCTGTGGTGTGGTGCATACAGGACTGGCCAGAACCATGCGCAGAAAAACTGTATGTACGTGCCAACATTTACGTAGGGATGCATGTGTCGTATATTGTATAAATACACCATATATGACTAGGGTTGTGCATAAACAGGGGGTTGCGCAGGGAAGATTTCAGATAATGTGTTATCAGAACGCTTAAACAAACGTTTCCTTAGCTACTTTTATGATTAAGGCCGGCATTGTGCTCCTGCAATCTCAACGTTACATGGTTGAAATTTTACATTTCATGAAACGGTGCACCTTAAGACAAACATGGTTATTACATACTCGAGCTGCTCGTGCAATAAACCAAAGAATCTTGTGCAGGGGCACCGTACATTGTCACACATGTGTAGGGTTGGCCAGAAACGTGGGTAAATACGGTGTATGTTGCGTGTATCCTATGAAGCACGTGTGCGGCAATGCTCACTTTGCAATACATGTATAGGGTTGGCCAGAATCGTAGGTGAATACGGTTTGCATGGGTATTTTTAGCAAGGAAATCGTTATACATTCGGTCATATGCGGTGTGTAAATACGGTTCTGGCCAACCTTACACATGTGCTGCAAAATGAGCATTGCCGCACACGTGCTTTAAAGCAGACACGCAATGTACACCGTATATACCTACAGTTCTGGCCAACTCTACACAGGTGTGACAATGCACAGTGCCCCTGCGCAAGATTCCTTTAATTTATTGCACGAGCAGCTCGAGTTTATATTATCCACGTGTGTCTCAGGTGTTTAGGTTCTGGCCAACCTTACACATGTGCTGCAAAGTGCGCATTGCCGCACACGTGCTTTATAGCAGACACGCAACGGACACCACTGCAACCTTACCTGGACGTGGTCAAAGGAGTACGCAAACTGAACGTGCAGAGGGCTGCGGCGAAGTCTGGCGCTCCAAAGACTCCACGTAGAAACGCCGTACACTGCCGTACACCACTGCAACCTTACCTGGACGTGGCTAAAGGAGTACGCACACTGCACGTGCAGAAGGCTGCAATGTACAGCCACAGGCTGTCAAGGCAACAAGGAATGTGTGCCCCATCTGACACTTGCTGCTACCTTATCTGGACGTGGTCAAAGTACGCATGCAGCGTGCTGAGGGCTGCGGCGAAGTCTCATGCTCCAAAGACAACACATAGAAGCACCGCCATACACCACTGCTATACCT
>Ga0307947_1003914_pt1:7500-11870 | contig 11870 bp, 14 predicted proteins | sample OrgLakmetagen232_FD_201840 | JGI IMG/M metagenome (GOLD analysis project Ga0307947, IMG submission 201840) | Saline water microbial communities from Organic Lake, Antarctica - #232 | ecosystem: Environmental > Aquatic > Non-marine Saline and Alkaline > Saline | place: Antarctica...
GTCAGAGACGCAGCAGGAAGGGCCAAAGAGGCAGCAAGCAAGGGCCAAAGACGCAGCAGGCAGCAGGCAAGGGCCAAAGACGCTCTTGAACTGAAAGCTGTGGCAATTTTTTTAATATTTACAAGCAGTGCTCCTGTGGGTAGCGTGGGCTCTGCCTCTCGACCACCCTTAATTGAACAGTCCCATACCTTATGGCGGCAAACAGGGACGCCACATTATCTGGGCATTGGAGGCCCTGCAAGCAGGGAATAATATGAGGGTTAGCCAGTAGTTGTAAGCTAGGCAAGACGCGTCTGCTTGCCAATGGTATGTAAGTCCTCCGATACGCATGTACCTCAAGAAAAGGAACTCCAACATGTACTACCTACCCATACTCCATAAATGATTGGGGGTCTGCAACTTCCTGCCAAGATTTTTCTTACGTATTTTGTACATATTCCGTACATATTCTGTACGTATTCTGCACATGTATACTTGGTCCTCCTACCCTGCGTAGCGCACACAACAAGGTGCTGCTCATCCTTGTTTGTGTGGAACCAATTAGGGAATTGTTAGAGTGAACTGTACAGGGTACCACATACCTGCAATATAATCTCTAGCTGCCGCACTAGCTCAGAGCCAAACTCCCCCAAATCCGTGCACAGAGCCTGACACAGAGGCGCCAGGGGTAGGTACCTCCCCCCTGCGCTCCTGCTGCTGCTGCCGCTGCTGCTGCTCTCGCCGTTCTGGGTGTGACCCTCTCCTTGGTTGCTTGTGCTAGACTCTGATGGCTGTGTGAGTGCATGGGTTCAGGAGGAGCGAGTAAAAAGGTATGTGACTGCGTCAGATTGTCATTTGTGAACTCTGAAAGTACTTGCTAGATAGGGTGATGTGTAATGCCACATCCTGCTTCGTGGGGGGAAAAGCTCCAGCAAGCCTTGTTTGCAAGCATACCTTGATCTGCTTCAGCAGGAACATGGCCAAGCGCTGGGAGCAGGTGGACGCGGCGAACTGCTCGCCCGTTGCCATGCTTTGGATGGGAGGATCCACAAAGTAGTGACACAAGATGGAAAGGTGAACCTCCTCTGGATGGAGGACAGGTTCCTCCATGCTTACCCTATCTTGGTCAAATGTACCAAAGCATGTATAAATTATAAAATGATACTCGTTTGCTATTAATTCAGGATTGCCTGCATTATTTCAAATTGGTTGAAGAAATGTTTCGAGTTGGTTGCAGAATTGCATCGCATCCGAAATTGCTAGCGATAAAAATTAATTTGAAGTTTTGCAAAATGCTATTGCACCAACGCACAAACGTCCAGCTCGAGGCTGGTCACCACCAGCATCAACCTTGTGCGCACGGCAAAAAAACCTCACCCAGACTAAGAAGACGTTACTTGTCGACAGCAGCTCCATCGGCGTCGAAGCGAGAACCCTCTTCTGACGAGCAGCTGCAACCTGGAACGAGCACCTCTCACGATGGCAGAAGCAGCAGCAGCAGCTGCAGCAGTGAGGCATCCTCCTTCGTGCGGGCGCTGCCTGCCTGCCTGCTGGTTTCCAGCCTGTTGAGTGCCCGTGCTGCCCGGGCGGAGGAGAGGCCTTGGAAACCCCGGAGGCATCACAGGAGGCTGGAGGAAAGGTTTAAAGACACCTGGGCTGATGATGTGGTGCAGGTGAGGGGAAATCAAGGAATAGGAAGGGGTTTGAGAAAAGACACAGGCGAGACACGAGCACGCTCACGCACAAAGGACAGGAACAAGGACAGGAACAATCACACACGCACATATACACACACACATGAACACACTTGCATAAGCACGCATACCTACTCACACACACACACTCACACACACACACACGTACACACACACACACACACACACACACGTACACTCATTCACACACGCACACACACGTTCACATTCACACACACACACACACACGCAAGCACGCGCACACATACACACACACTCACGCACACACACACACACTCGCACACATTCACACATACACACACACTTGCAAACATACATATACACACATACACACTTGCGCACACACACACACATTCACACACACACTCACATTCAAACACACGCACGCACGCATACGCGCGCACACACATACACACACGCGCGCACATACGCACGCACATACTCGCACACACACACATACTCACACACACACACTCTCGCACAAACACGTACACACTTGCACACACACATACACACACGCGCACACACATAAACACAATCACAAACACACATGCATATACATGCATACACAAGCTACGCAAAGGCAGTCACTGCGCAAACACAAAAGTGTATACAAACAAACCACTATGCAAACGCATAAGCACACACACACACATACACACACATGCACACATACGCACACACACACATATACATATATCATATATACATGCACAAATACATGCATACACACGCACACACACACACTCACACACACACATGCACACACACACACGCACATACACACAAATACACAAATACACACATGCACATATGCACACACGCACATACACACGCACATGGTTGCATACATGCTCACTGTGGGCAATCACTTTCTGCGTTGCCACAAATGGGTATCAATTTGAAGGCAGGCACTTAATCTTGTTGTCTGAGTTACACTCTCTTACGATGTGGTTACCTAATATACAAATCTGCTCATACCTGTATATGGGCGCTACGTGCAGGAGCAAGAGGTAGCGCTAGACCAGTCAATCCTAGCTAAGCGGAGGCAGAAGCAACTGCGCAAGGAGCAGGAGGAGGTGGGTGGGATCTGCAAGTGTGTGAACCTGCGATGCTAAAAGTGTGAATACTTTTCGTGCACAGACTTTCTGTCACTGCGTGCGTATTTGCGCGTGTGTGTGTATGTGTTTGTGTGTGTGTTTCTGCGTGCGTGCGTGTGGGCATGCTTGCATGCGTCACTGCATGTGTGTGTGTATGTGTATGTGTGTGTGCGTGTGTGTGTGTATGTGTGTGTGTGTGTGAGAGAGGCTCCTCATGCCTTACCTTGTGCTCGGTGCGTATCTTGACCTTGTGCTTCGTGTCATCTATTGTCTTTGACACTTACCTGCTTGTTTGATTGTGCCTTTCTTGTTGGTACCTTTTTCGTTGTTCATGCCGCACACATGTTGGTCTTGTTTGACACACCGGCCGCGTTTAATACTCTGCTTCCGTTCTTGCACGCTGCTTTTTTGAACCGTTTCTTCCTGGGCAGTGATATCCCAATATGGTTCCATCACAACACACCGCACGTACAAACGACACCGCACATACACACACGCATATACACACATGCACACACGCATATACACACACACAAACCACACGCACACATACTTGCATACTATCTCAGAGGGAAACAACTCAGAGAAAGGCAGATGAGGCTGCACGTCGTAAAAGAGCAGAGAAGGTGGGACTGCGTATCTTTTGTTTCTTTGGTCTTAATGTCCACTGGGCAGCATACTGATTATTGATGACTGTGCAAGCGTCATGACATATGCGCTGCTAGTGTGTAGGTAAATGGTAGCATGTTGTTTTAAAAATGACAGCGAGAGCATCATAAAATGTGTTGATAGTGTGCAAGTGAATGGTGGCATGTTGTTCCGAAAAGGACAGCGCGAGCGTCATGACATATGACATATGCGCTGCTAGTGTGTAGGTGAATGGTAGCATGTTGTTTTAAAAATGACAGCGAGAGCATCATACAATGTGTTGATTGTGTGCAAGTGAATGGTGGCATGTTGTTCCTAAAAGGACAGCGCGAGCGTCATGACATATGACATATGCGCTGCTAGTGTGTAGGTGATTGGTAGCATGTTGTTTTAAGAATGACAGCGAGAGCATCATACAATGTGTTGATTGTGTGCAAGTGAATGGTGGCATGTTGTTCCTAAAAGGACAGCGCGAGCGTCATGACATATGACATATGCGCTGCTAGTGCGTAGGTGAATGGTGGCATGTTGTTTTAAGAATGACAGCGAGAGCATCATACAATGTATTGATAGTGTGTAGGTGAATGGTGGCATGTTGTTCCTAAAATGACAGCGCGAGTGTCATAAAATGAGTTGATAGTGTGCAGGTGAATGGTGGCATGCTGTTCCTAAAATGACAGCTCGGGCGTCATATTGTGCGTTGGCAGGTGTGATATGGTGGCCTGTTGCGGCAATGTCCTGCTTCTGCATAATATGCCTGATTTGTGTCGTTCCGAATGACAAGTGCCTAGGGTTGGCCAGAACCGCACAAGCACCGTGTATTACCATATATTTGGTGATTTGGTGGTAATCCCCGCCAAAAAAAATCGTATATATATATTTTATATATATATATATGGATGTGGCCAACCCTACATATTCACCGTTT
>Ga0307947_1003916_pt1 | contig 11869 bp, 15 predicted proteins | sample OrgLakmetagen232_FD_201840 | JGI IMG/M metagenome (GOLD analysis project Ga0307947, IMG submission 201840) | Saline water microbial communities from Organic Lake, Antarctica - #232 | ecosystem: Environmental > Aquatic > Non-marine Saline and Alkaline > Saline | place: Antarctica: Organic Lake...
TACATACATACATACATACATACATACATACATACATACATACATACATACATACATACATACACACACACACGCACGCACGCACGCACGCACGCACGCACACACGCACACACGCACACACGCACACACGCACACACGCATGCAGGTAATCGCCACCCTTCAATCTCTTCTGCACGCCCAGCTGGACCAGGCCAAAGGCTCCGCTGCATCCATGGCTGCTGGTAAGAAGGTTAGACTTCTCAGGAGGAGGTAAACTGATGAGGAAGCGTACACATACACATAATTACACACACAACACTGTGTAGGGCTTGACTTGAGCAAACTTGCAGACATGAACACATTCGCACACGCACACATGCAAGCGCACACATACACAAACACCTCAACTGGAAGCACTAGGTCTTGGCACTGCAGATGTCCAAAGGTTGTATACAATTGGCATGGTTCAGTCCTGCGTGAGACATTGGTGCACACTCACTTGCTGGTTTCCAACCGAGCCGCAGTCTTCACTGCAATGATTGTGCACGGCACTGCTGCGGCTACCTGTCGATGAAAACTGCATGTGCTGGGTGTAATGTATGTCCACACAGGCATTGCTGCGATAAGTGAGCACGGCACTGCTGCAGCGAACTTGTCGGGGCGTTCTCTGCTGGGAGGCGGGCGAGTGGAGAGTCCTGTCAAGGTCGACCCCAAGGCGCAGGTAGGCACAGGGGTTTCAAACGTGAATGCGTGCGTGCGGTACGTGTGTGCATGTGTATATGCCGGTATATAAAATGATGTGTATGTGTTGCACTTCATCCACGCAAAAGGACGTTTTTTGAATCCAGAAGCATGCAAGCATGTGTGTGCACGTACAGGTACACACACACAAACACACACACACACACACAAACACATACACACTTACATACGCACAAATACACAAACACACTTGCCAGCATACAAACACAACCTCACACGCACACACATACACACATACGCGTACACACAACAGGCCCGCGCGTTTCGTAAGCCCCCCACCATCAACGACTTTTTCAAGAAGAGCACTGCTTCAGCTGCCTCTCCTGCCCCTCCAAAGTTTAATGGCAATACAAGTGCTACTAGCCCGCAGGTCCCTGGCATATCAGGATCATTAGGTATGCGTGCGTGTATGTGTATATGTATGTATGTGTGCGCGTGCACATGTGTGTAGAGGGGGACGATTTCTCCAACATGCTCAATTTTTGTAGCAAAACACCTTTATCTAAAATGTCAATACAGACTGAAGAAGAAGTATGGAGTTGCAAAAGAGAGGAGTATGGGGTTACATTTAGACCCAGTGGCCCCAGTGCTGTCATAGCTACACATTAATTCTGGCAGGGAAACCGTATAAATGGACCCATTAAGCCCAGACCAGGGCATATTTCCTCCCCAAAAATGAACCGACATAACCCTATCATAATATCGACCCATCATGGGTGTCGACGGGGTGAAGGGGTGAAGGGGTGAAGTCGTGACCTCTTTGGCACCCCTTTTGTCTCATGTTTGCCAAGGGAAATTGCCAGAACTCAATATTTGCCCATCTCCTTATTTTTTTTGTATGATCGTGTTAACGGTAAAGAAGCCTGTTTCAGCTTACAAGAGTGTTTAAGTCACTGGTTGATCTGGTAAGGCTAAATGCTTGCAAAACGTGACCTGCACGCTGCGGCTTATGAGGCATGCGTGCCCAAATGTTTGCAACTTTCAGGATCCAGTGCCTTGGATCTTCAACTCAGTTTAAATTTCAAATTTCGAAAATTGCAAATCTGGGCACGCCTTTTCTATGAGCATATAGAGAGTTCCCTTTTTGGGGGAAGAGTCGTTCCCCTCTGGTATGTTAGAGTGCGAGTATATGTGCTGGTATGTTACAGCCTTTGTTTGTGTATATAAGTGTGCGTGCATGTGGGAACGCATACCTTTGTGCATGGGTGTGTATATTATTAAAGTATGAGATTACATCTTCACCTGTTTTTGTGCACTTCTTCCTACCTTTGCATAACCGATGCATGAAATGAAGTGCTTGCATGTGACCTGATCAGCCTTTCAAGCTATGTGTGTATGGTGTGAGTAAAGAACACCTCCTCCTTGTCCATGCATGGAATTGTCTTCGAGTGCACCACATTTTAGCTGAGTCAAGCACTGTGAGCCCGCACAGAGCACCGCACAGACCAGTGTGTGAGGGGCAGACGTTGAAACAAACAAGGCGCATAACCAAGTACTTGCAGGTGCACTGTTAAGCTTGGTCAGGCGGCCTGCGCAGAGCAACTTTCAAATCATCAACTAGGGGGCAGGCATACAAGTTGAGAATCCTTGTAGTTTCAAAGGATATGGCTCCCCCAAACACAGCCCTAAGAAATACGCTCAACATACACACATGTACACACACGTACACACACATGCACGTACACACACATATACACACACAGTTTCACCTAAAGGCGGCCCTGGCAGCAGCAAGGGCGGCAGTAAGGGGGAGGGGAGTGACGGAGATGCAAAGGGAACGCTGCCAGTGGGCAATAAGGCCAAGGGCAGCAGTACTGCTGGTGGTGGTGCTGGCAGTGGTGGTGGTGGTGGTGGTGGTGGTGGTGGTGGTGGAGGGAAAGGGAAAGTACAGGCTTTGTCAAGCACTGGTAAAGGGGGGGGCAAGGGGAGCAAAGGGAAGAGTAAGCAGGAGGCCTTTGGCCAGCGTAGTCTTGTGGACAGCCTTTTCGGTGGGGGGGCACCTCGGAAAAGTGGGGAAGGAGGGCCTGCTGTTGCTGCTGGTATTGGTGGGAGTGGTGGTGGGAGTGGTGGTGGGAGTGGTGGTAGTGGTGGTGATGGTGCTGGTAGTAATGGTGGAGGGAAAGGGAGTGGGAAGCAACAGCAGCAGCAGCAGCAGCAGCAGCAGCAGCAACAAAAACCACAGATGCAGGAGGTTGAGATGGTTGATCTCATGAGCAGTGATGAGGACCAGCAGGGGCAGCAGCAGCAGCAGCAGCAAGAGTTGAAGCAGCAGCAGCGGCAGAAGCGGGGAATAGAGCAACACCACCAGCAGGCGTCCAATGGGGCATCTAAGAAAATTCGACTCACGCCAGGTGTGCAAGAACAGGAGTTAAGAGCAGGAATGGAATGAAAAGGAGGAGGGTTAAGCATTTTAAAGGAGCACCACTGCTCAGCTACTTCACAAAAGAAGAAACTAGGCAGGCTGTGGGAGTTCTACAAAAAGGGGATGGATTCTCCTGTTTGCCTCAGACAGTAACAGCCTGCTGTTTACTAGTTTGTATGCGTATATGTATGTGAATGTATGTGTGTGGGTATGTGTGTTAGTTGACACAAATAGCGTTTTCATAATTAAGGGTCCTTCATGTATGTCTAATGAGGGCTTCAGAATTAGGATGAGGAAGTAAAAAAGCGTGTGTTGCTGACCTCTCCACACAATCTTGTATTGCCTGATGATATGCAGAGCAGCAGAAGGAGGGGTTCCTCAACAAGCTGAGGGACATGGGCTTTGACTCTCGACAGGCGGAGAGGGCTTATTTGCTGTCAAGGGGGGATTTGGGCTGTGCAATAGAGTTCTGCCTCGCCGGACTGTAGTAGGAAGCGTGTGAAAAGGTCTGGTTTGTGCTGCAAGGGTATTAATAGAGTGTGTGTGTTGGAAGGTCTGGACAAACAACGGGAAGTGCCTTCTAATCCGCTTTTAAATCTGATTTTAATTTCGGTTCAGAGCTCATCTAGCAGCAGGGCCCATAGCAAGGGAATGATGAACCTGACCATGTTTATGTGATGTTCCAGACCCTCTCGTTGTGCATGTGCTGCTCCTCACACATGAGTTTTATGTTTGATGAATGAAGTTCATATGCCCAAAACATACAGATGATGATTCCCCCTCTTTGGTTTAATGCAGTTGGTCCTGGCAGATGCTTAATTGATTTTACTACTTTATTCAGCGCTGCAAAAAAATGCAGTTATGCCTTTTTTTCCTTTCCTAAGTTTTTTTGTAGGTGCTACAAATCTAAGGTGCTACAACAGACACTCCTCAAATGCTTTTTATTGCTTTAAATATGCAGCCTAGCACCAGTCACACTTTTTGACAGATGACTTTATCTGTAACCTTTGTAACCTCTGTAACCAGCCAGTATGCGTTGACATTCACAAAGGGAAGCAGTGCTTGCCAAGGTTGTTGTGTAAGACACACTGACTGATGGCTTAGTCTGTAACCTCTGTAACCTCTGCAAGACGCAATAGATTTAATTTGTCACTTGCTGAAAGTCTGATGATTTAATATCAAGTTATCTGACTACAAGCAATGACATGAAAGCAATCCAACAGGTCAAATTACCAGCATGATAAGTACCTACCTAGCTAGTAAATCATCCGACTGATTTGAGGGTGGAACATTGATAAAAGGAAGAAGCAGAATCCTGCTAGCAAAAATCCTGCAGCTCCCTCCCTAGCGTGTCTGCCGCCTTGCTCTAGGTACAGGTTGGCCTGCTTCCCCTTGCTCTCGTCTCTAAGTAGGAAACCCGACTCTTGTTATCTAAACCTTTAGCTCACTGTACTCCCTTATTGTCTCCCTAGTATGGGCTCGTAATGCTGAGAGTGACATGTTGGTGCAGCTGCGTTTTCTGTAGGGGAACTCTTTCTTCTCTTTGGGTTGTGTTGGAGTTAGTTTTGGCGCACCAGTCATCGCAATGGCTCAGCTGCTTTTATCCTGACTAACTATTAACTTCCCTGGGCCAGGACTTGTTAAATTTGAAACAGCGTATTTAGACATTTTATATCTGCCTTGGGCATCTTGCAGCATCTTGCAGCCAAGATGTTCATACTGATGATTGTTCTTCACATTCTTCACAGGGGATAGCACGTTGCTGTTCGTGTTAAGGTTTTGTGCTCAGGCAAGCGTCAACATGAATGAAACCTGTCATGTATGCACACACCACGTCCTATTACTTACTCCCTGTGCCCTGTGCTAGTTGCGGAAGTGAAACCATTTGGCTAGGGGTGTTAGCCTTCCAGTCCACCACCCCACACGTCTCCCTACTAAAAAGGAAAACTACGCAGGCAGTGAAAAACCATTCCCCACATTAAATAAGGAAAAGGAGCCACTTTGGTACCAAGTATCGTAAAACTCCTCCACCAAAAGAAAAAGAAAGGAGATCAATGGGGATCAAGAGCATCCTGAGGGTTGCAGGTTTTATGAAGTTGAAAGTTGAATAAAGAAAAAAACTGGCCACCCAAAAATACAGAAGCAATACCATACACTATACGCTCCTAATGCAGTTGGATTAGTGCCCAAAACCATTCAAGCTGCTGCTCGCACTGATGTTGCATGTGCATCCTGTAAATGTGCTCTAACCATCTAGGACTTGAATCACTGGATCTGCTCCCTCCCTTTAAAGACATGTACATTTGCGACGTCTGTAATCGTACCTACCGTTGGCAGCGCCTACTAAAAACCAACTGCTACAATGCCAATGAGGGAGAGGCTATTGACACCAATGACAAATGGGCCTGCCCTGTTAACCTAATTGAAAATGAAAAGAAAGAACGGACCTTTAAATCTCTCAAGAGAGAGTTGGTGAAAGTCTTGTGGAACTCAATATGGAAGCCAATATGGAAGCCAATATGGAAGCCAAGAACTGCAATATACTTGTAAAAGCTTAAGACGCAGCCTCCAAAAGTACGAAGAGCATATCACAACACCAAGCCTAGTGCAACCTGCACCGGACATACATCTTAATGATCTTTAAATACTATTCTCAGCCAACCAAGAAAGAAACTCCTACCAGCCCTATGATATCAAACTCCGGAACAAAGTCCATCATGACATCCAGCCTACCAACCCTCAAGCAGACATTGTAGCCACTACTGGGCGTCGTGAGTACTGGAGGTCTGACGTTGATCTCATGAAGCACCAAGGAAATGATACCAAATCTTCCTCAGACAACCCTGTACTCCCAGAAGTGTACACTGCCACAGTAGCCTGCATCTACAACGTAGATGGAAAATGCAAAGGCATGCTCTCCCCTGAGCGCTTCAACATTCTTCAAAGGGCTTTTGAAAAGGCAAAATACAGCGGCTTACATGACAACATCCACCTACCCCCCAAAATACTACCAGAACCTTATCAAAAATGGCACTGCCAATGGAACTGCTGACAACACTTACATAACAGCGCATGGTGTCCCTGTTAGAACCAAGTGCATCATTATGAAGTACAGAACAGGAACCCTGTACAACCAAAAGCATGCGATATGGTTTAAGCACTCAATAAACCTAACTTGCCGCCTCTGCCCTCAACTAGACAGTGCCCTGCACAGCCTTCCTGGATGCCAAAACACGCAAATAAGAAATATGATCACTGAGAGACACAATTTAGCATGCAGCATGATCTTCAAAGCCATCAGCAAGACAGGCTCCCTAGGGTCCTGCTTTGTCTCCAGCTGGCTATGCAAAATCATGAGATTCCTGATACAGCTGAAACTACGATTATACCAAAGTGGCTCTTTCCATCCCGCTTCTCGGACAAAAACAGGTTTACCTCCGTCTGGATGCTGTATGGATTGCTCCCATCTCCACGAGAACCAAAAAGTAACAAACTGCTAGTAATGGAGGGGGTTGGATGCTTCGAAGTGGCAGGGTGCAACTGAGGGGGACTGAGAGCTCCTCAGGAGCACCGCCAGCCACTAACATATCCACCTTCCCAGACAGCAGCACTGACCCAAAGATTTCAGCATTATCCAACGTGACACTCAACTCATCGAGATCAAGTACTGTGAGGACACTAGATCGCAGAACCAGCTGAGCACCGCGCAGATACAACACAAAGCCCCCCGTGCCATCCTTCAAAGAGTCTTCGTTACCCTCCACACCATCATTTTGGGAGTGGGTGGCACCATCTACGACAATCACACACTGGAGCCTTTGAAGGAGCTGGGTCTTGATTTTCAAAGAGTTAAGAAACTTGCTTCCAAGCTTCATGTTCATTCTGTCAACTATGCTGCCAAACTTGTTCATACCAGACGTGCCCTTTCCAGCACAATCATCAAATCTCATCAGGAGCCGGTGTCAAGTCAAGCCTGCAACCTTCTGATCCCATTATGTGTTCTCTTTTGGTGAAGGAGTTTTACAGAACCTAGTACCAAAGTGGCTCCTTTTCCTTATTTGATGTGGGGAGTGGTTCCACTACCTGCGTAGTTGTTCCCTTTCTCTTCTTGCTTATGTTGGTTGACAGAGAACCTGATTTTTGGAGGTCATTTTCAGCTTTGTTTAGACTCAAAGCTTTTGCGGCTGTTTAGACCTTTTTTTGCCTGGCTAGCTAGAGTACACAGATCAAAACATATTGGAGATGATAACTTTGGTTGAACCAAGCCAAATTGAACAACCTCATGAGGTGAGTGTTGGAAAGGTATGTTAAGGCAAGTTCCGTCCAAAATCCAAGCTCGTATTTCTCCTACCACTCTAACTTAATTTTCAACAGACAACGATTGCAACAACAAAGAGCATGCCTTCTGCTCCTTTGCAGATGCATGAAACAGTGTAGGCTTTCTTAGCATTTGGGGTAACAAAATTTGCAAGTGCTATGCAGAATTGCAGACAAGCCAACAACAAACCTGCCGCACCCAACTCATCCTTCCTCTGTTAAGCATGGTGGATAGCTCCCCTCAGTCCCCCGATTCCCTTTAACATCAACCGACAAAATCCTTTGGCCGAACAATTACAAATTTTCCAGGTCTTAGCACCGTAAAGTGTACACGCCAAACAAAGTTTGAGTCTTGAGGTAAAGAAGACTTTAGAACGGCGGACGTAACATTGATAAATCAGGAATAGAAAAAAAACGGTTGAAAGACGCCTTATGCTACTTCCATTATGTCATGTACCAATCCAATCAAGTGCGTGCTTCATAGTGTAATACTGCTACTGCTACTGCCGTGCCTTTTCTATTACATCCCCTCATATGCATCCCTTTCTTTGCCCTGCGGGATGACTGCACAGCATTTATTCGATATTTTCTTTCACACAGCAGAATTGTGCGAGGTTGGTGTAATAATTGTTTTTGGATCGCCCCAAGTCACGAGCGCTGATGCTGAACACAGCTAAAATCTCTGCAGGATTGATGCGGGGAGGGCAAAATAATTGTGGGGTGCAGGGATGTCAGGATATAGTGATATATTTTTGGAATTTGCGGTGCGGCATGAGTACGATTAGGTACAATATTAATATTGTTGCAATAGGCAGACAATCAGATGAGCCTGTATGCATGAGACGCCGTTCGCTAGGGGTGCATGATCCAAAGATGACTTTCGATGCAAGTTTATGAAGCTGGATCGCAACCGTGACAATGTCGACAGCTTGATAGCTAAACCAGATGCAACTAAAGGGTCACGACGTCAATAATTGTACCAAAACAAAACGGTAAAAATGCACTGAGCAACTAGATCCGCTGAGAAGAGCATGGATTTTTAGTAGCCGTGAGTCTTTGTTAACACGGTCTACGCCTTTTTAGCTATGATGACCGCAGTCAGACTATGATAGTTATCCAATCTATCGTCTAAGTTGTAATAATAATAATAAGGAACTAAAAGAAAGTCTGGCAGCCGCAAGTAATTTCATCAGGCCGGAGGCCCCAAACCCCCCTGAACTCAGCTTCCTTCCTGCCCCCCTACATGAAAGGATGTCATTCTGCTCCTCTCAAAATAAATTTTTGGTTTTGTTGACAATTAAACCCCATCAGCATGATTACAGGCAAAAACTGAACGTACACGCTCTTGCACTGACCTATTTAGTTGTGTTACGTCTCGTTGGCAGGATTACTTTTTCAGCACGCTAACAGATAAAAAGTAATGGCGTAGAAAGGGAGGCACGCTTTATTTACTTTAAAAACAAACCTAGCTGAAACCTTTGCTAAGTATTCTTACATTGTGCAAGTACAGAGTTTAAACGAGTAACAAGTCATTTCCCCTTGCACCCACTTGGCAGACGCCATCTGTGATTTTTGTCCTTTATCTTTAAACTTGAATAGATCTTAAACAGACTGTTGTTTGTTGATTCGATGTTTTTTAAGACGACACTTTTAAAATAGAGTTGCAGAAAATGGCACTCTCTGTGCAACCAATCCTCGGATCCGTCTCACGACCTTACCACAACCAGGCTTGCATTAAGTCACGGTCGCGAGCCAACATCCCGGGCGCGCCGATCTTACTGTGCCCTCCATCCTATGTTTCCTCGAGGCAGGCGCCACAGCAGCAAGAGGTAAGCATGTCGTGTGGTCACCCCAGGACTTCGGTTTTACCACACTCAAACTCTTGACGTTCGATCACCAGCCGCAAGCTTTAACCTACGTTTACGTTTTGAAATCACTTGCGCAGGACTTGATTTTGAGTGTACCTGCTGCGTTGCCCACAAACACGCGGCAAACGGATGCCGCATCCCACACGCCTCCTCCTGCATCAGGACGTGCATCTGAAGTACCGGTGATGGAGAGGGAGTTGGTGGTGGCAAGGAGGGCGCACAGGCAAAGGTGAGAAAACCAGGTGCAGTTTTCAGGGGGGAGTGGAGTGAGGTAGGCATTCTGGCATCTTGCTAGCCACTAAATGCCTCGCTTTTGCACACCTGAGGGGGTGCCCTGCTGTGTAAACGCAGTCGGGACTCCCACAATGGCTCATGCTAAAGACTAATCAAAGCAACCCTCAGCACGTGAACTCAGGTTCTGGATGCAAGGGCATACTGGAGTTGTACGTCCACTCAAGCCTCTCCTGCCCTCATTCCGTTGCTCTTGCTCACCCTTCATCTTTGGGAACCACCTACTTTTCTTGGCATAACAGAGAACAGCAGGTCTACAAGCTGGCAGCCGTTGCGGCGACGATGGGTGTTACCGGGCTAGCTGTTCTGGCTACCTACCTGCGCTTCTATTGGCAACTGAGGGATGCAGGCGTGATGCCATGGGGAGAGCTGGTAGCTGTACTTGCGCTTGTGGGGGGAGGAGTGGTGAGTTCTACGCGTATCTCGGACAAAGGACACCTTTAAACCACGGACACAAACCCCCGTGGTTTAAAGGTGTCCTAACACCTTTCCTAACACCTTCCCTAACACCTTTCCTAACAATGGTGGACAGACTGCAAGTGCTTGCCTTTACTGACCACCAATGTGATGTTAAATTACGATGTATGTATGAAGCAATTGACTGGCAACTGTGGATCATTCTACTGACTCTGTTTTGACACATATTTCTGACCACCCTCACGCACATGAAACGCTTGCTTTTGTGTATGACCTGGCACACCGTATTAACCACTTATGAATCTGGGCTGCACTGTGCTCTTACTGCAGTTTGGAATGGAGATGTGGGCACGGTATGCCCATAAGAGTCTTTGGCATGATCTTCCTAGTGGCTGGGCGCTGCACAAGAGCCATCACGAGCCCAGGACAGGACCCTTTGAAGCCAATGATATTTTTGCTATCATTAACGGCAAGTACCTTCCAATTCAGTTGCACCTACTTCTTTGTAGCCTGACTTGCCGTCTATATTCATGGCAAGAACCTTGAACTCACGACCTAGCTGTTTTTACACCACACAGGTGTGCCAGCCATGGCGTTGTGTGCTTATGGCTTCCTCACACCTGGCGTAATAGGGGGCCTCTGCTTTGGAGGGGGCCTGGGCATCACCCTCTTTGGCATCATGTACATGTTTGTGCATGACGGCCTCGTCCACAGGTGTGGGTGTGCGCGTGTGCGTGTTAGCATTAGTGTGAATGTGTGTAAATGTATGTGGGTGTGTGCAAGAGTGTGCACACAAGTGTGTGGGTGCGTGCTTGCGTGCACGTATGTGTGCTTGCTTGTATGTGTTTACAACATTGGTGGTTCTTCAAACAAATCATCCATACTTGCACACCTTGGTATTACATTTTTGGCAACCTGCTCATTTGCTGCACAGGCGGTTTCCTGTTGGCCCCATTGCAGAGCTCCCCGCCCTTAAGCGCATCGCTGTGGCCCATCAAATTCACCACGGAGGTGGGATATCCTGTGGCATTGTCCGCAGCCTACTTTGCCTGCTAATTTCTTACATCCTTCCTTCCTTGCATTCTGTTTCCCTTCTTCACCCCCCCCATCTTTTGATACCTGCTGCTATTTAGGCAAGTACGATGGAGCTCCATGGGGTTTGTTTTTGGGCGTGCAAGAGCTGGACAGTATACCAGGGGCACGTGCTGAGCTAGAACGCTTAGTGCTTCAGTCTGACAACGCAACTCGACCAACAAGCCAACTCGACCACAGCAGTAGCAATAACGTCCAGCGGCGGCGATGAGGCCTTTGGACTTCGTCGCAGGAATGAATAGCAGCGTGATTAAAATCGGAAGGCTCGTCAGTTGGGGACATGATTGAGGAACCTTGGTCAAGTGAGCGAGGTTCCTTGAGCTCAAAATGTGTCGTACCCATGCCAGCCCAGGGTTTTACCCTGGGCAAGAGTGCCATGTTCCATTTGTCAGAGCAAGAAACTAATCCCTTTGCCTATCAGAGAATATGCGCAATTCTCTGCAATAAGGTACGGCACCTTTGGCTTACCCGTCTGTTTGAAGTCTGTTTGAAAGGTCTAGCAAAGGCTGACATCTTGCTTTGTGAGGATGTGCACAATATTTGTGCAGCAAGGCTGGAGTTTGATTACCTGTCCGTTTGTGTGTTGCTTTGTTTGCGTGCTTGCTCTAATTGTGCGAAGGCCTGCCAGACTAATTTTATTTTATATAGATGGACACTATCTGTGTCATGTCTTCTTTACTACTTGCCTTGCTAAAAGAACTGTCTACATTTGCTTTGAGGGTGCAGCTGAAGAGAGTGAGAGATGGCTATGTTGGATACATTATGGGGTTGAAAGTCAGAA
>Ga0307947_1003918_pt1 | contig 11863 bp, 13 predicted proteins | sample OrgLakmetagen232_FD_201840 | JGI IMG/M metagenome (GOLD analysis project Ga0307947, IMG submission 201840) | Saline water microbial communities from Organic Lake, Antarctica - #232 | ecosystem: Environmental > Aquatic > Non-marine Saline and Alkaline > Saline | place: Antarctica: Organic Lake...
ACACACACACACACAACGCACGCACACACACACACACACACACACACACACTCACACACACACACACACACAACGCACGCACACACACACACATACACACAAACACACCACACACCACACATACACACACAAGTAGACTGATACACATGCACCTTCCAACCAAAACACGATTACTTTCAGCCAGTCCTGAATGCGCCGGCAAAGAAGAATGTACACATCCTTCATCAGACTGACAACAAAACAGGTACGTTGGTAAATGTGCTGTTCTTTTAAAGTTTGCTAATCGTATACTTTGAGTGTGTGCCTGTTGTTTGTACAGCCCTGAAGACTGACAATGTAAGGCTCCTTACCTGTGACAATGAAGGCTTTTCCTTACCTGGTGCTTTAGCATTTAATGGTTGGATGTGACCTGAATGACTAGGCCTAACATCCACACCTGATCACCTCCATCCTCTATTGGCTTTCATTTTGCTGCAAACGTTTTGCTTCTTGCGCTTGTTGCAAAGTGCAGGGCTCCTCTGTGAGAATGGACCGGGCTGCAAGACGTTTGTCCCCTCCCAGCTAGCGCTGCGCCAGAAAGAACACCAGAAAGGAAACTTTTGTCACTCCTTTTTCCACGTGAGTTAACAGAAATGACGGGATGGCTACAAGGAAAGGGGTGGGAGGTGTCAATCCCAAAACATAATTTGCGTCGTCACTGTCAGCAAAATACAAGACTTGGCACATCAACTAGCACCCTAGCTTCAATCATTCTTAAATAAACCGGCTTCCCCAGCTTATTGAGCGAACTCAAAACATGAAAGAGAAACTGTTTGTCAAGTGATTTGTCACCACCACCAATTGGGCAGGACAGTATGAAGGTCACGATCTACATGTTGCAATTGAAAGATGCCCTTTTGCGTGCAAGTAAGCAAGGTTTTTGCTTACAAGGTACTACGATCCACATTCTGTTGCAAAAATAGCAAGTACCCTCTTACATGCAAGTAAGTGTGCCTGTTGCTCAACCAATTTGAAGCTTCCCGCTGGTAATTTTATCATTTATTTTGGTGAAGTTGTCCATTAAGAAATGACAAGTTAGTCGCCATTTAACTCCTGTACATAACATACAGGTGCCTAGAACTGATGAGGCCGGGATACAGGAAGCGTGCCTGATTGATGAAGGAGGAACTAACGCAACAGATGCGGCAAATGACAAATGCGGAGGCTGCAAAGGCACAGTGGTGAGTTATACTAGAATATACAAGAATGGGCATGCTAACACACTAACATCACACACATTCACACACGAATACACACATCCTCATTTCCTTCCGTTTTTAGAAATCCAGCTAAGCCTATTCTTTGCACCTGCTCCCATTGTTTGCTGATTCAGGCGATCGCAAGGCTCCAAACAAAAGACACCCTTAAGCATGCGTGGCAGGACGCCTACATTGCACGCTACACCAACTGCCCTGCTGTTCCCCCACGTGCGTTCCCTCATTTCCCCTCACATCCTTATCGTTATTCCCTCACATCCTCATCCTTATTCCCTCACTTCCTTGCACTGCAGTTTTGGGTGCTCACTTTTGCACCACAATAATGCCTTAGTGATTAAATTTGCAAAAAGTAGGGCATACGGCTGTTTACAGCTAGGAGTGTTAAATTGCGGGCAATAGACAGGGCAGCAGGATGTTGCACTTGCACAAACAGCACATGAAAGCACTTATATGTTCACATGACTCTCATTCTGCTCTTGCATCCCGCAAAAATGTGCAGTCCCGCCTGGCGTCTCAGCCACGCACGCGGAGGTATTTATGGTGAATGATGCAAGATTACGAGCAGCACTAAACGGCGTGCAGAGTGGGAGGAAAGAGGGCTTGCAGGTGTGCTGGTGTGCTGCTAGCCATCAAACATTGCCAAACTTTCCCCCATGTGAATGCTCATTTTTCCCTCTGTTATTCTTGCCAGAAGAAGTGTCAAATCATATTCTGCTTCAAAATGCAACCGACTTCCCTCCTGCATAACAGGCTATGTGGGTGTTTCTTCCGTCCTGCCGCTCCAGGCATTGCGCAATGTAGATAAGGTTGGCTGAAACAATGTGTTACAAACACCATACATGCATGAGCTTGGACGACTCATACCACATAAGAGGTTGGCTTTACTGTTCTTTCTGCTTCCAGGTGCAGCTCACTCTGTATGTAACCAAGCAGCCTGTATATAAATAAGCAGCCTGTACTGTTCTGCTTCCAGGTGCAGCTCACTCTGTATATAACCAAGCAGCCTTGCCATTTTTCAACCACCCACTCAACTTTCACCTGCACCAACGAACTTTTGAAGTTCAGCAAGTAAGTGCAGCTCAAGGACGCTCCGCGCGTTGCTCCATTATATGTGCAAATAAACAACTGATTATGTTCAAAAGTGTAACAAGATTGCACATGGACATCTTGAGCATTAGAACAGTCCAACTCAAAGCTGTCCTTCGTGCATGTGTAAAAGACTGGTTAAATCTGCAGATTTTAAAACATATCTGGTCACGCAAACTGCTTGCAGGGACGTACTTGCTCCCAATAATGTTAGGCTGAAGATAAAAGTGTCTACAATTTATCTAGCACACTGGTGGGGTTCATGCTGCAGGACTTTAAACAGATTCAGCAGCGCTCATTCCGCTATTTTGCTCTGCAGAGTAGCTCTTTCTTCCCATTGAAACCCACCCTTTCTCTTCCAAAGGGTTTTTTTTGTTCTTTGTTTCGTAGGGAATATGGAAAAGAGGTCCTGAATAGTAAGCGATGGCTGGATCCAGGCTTCAAGTGAGTAGCTGATTCACTTTTTATTAGGGATGAGTCATACGGACTTCTGAGACGTCCCATACGGTATAATACGCCTTTAATACGCAATACGAAAACTATTTTGGGGGGTACCCTGGGCTTGCACCAACCACCCTCCAACCACCACAAATTGTTCCCCCAGCCTCCAGAACAATTTAATGCCTCCTGGTAAAGACCCTGAGTGGCATCGTGTTGTTGTTATGGGACAGAAGGGGCAGATTTACGAGATGCCAGATGCCAGATGCCAGAAATCCGAGATTTCAGCAGCGGTGCCCCCCGCATCCGTGAGCACTTCATGAGGCAGAATCCCAGCATAGGTGTAGCAGCATGCAAAGCTGACCCGGCAGGAATCCTCAGGGCGTAGTCGCAGCGCTCGCTAGCAATGGGAGAAATTGACGACGCTAGCGCTCAGAGGGAGGAGCATGCAGGAAAAGAGAGGCACATGCACAGGACTACAGCAAGCACATCAGCAGCAGCATCTACACAGTCATTGGACACCTGCAGCAAGAGGGCACAAGGCTTGTGTGGATGCAGCTGTTGCACAATTCATCTACGCTACATGCACCACCTTCTGGGTGGTGGTAGCAATTAGCAAGTGATCATGCTACGTTCTGAGGGGCTGGGAATTCCTCTGGGAGGGTCTAGAGGGCTTGGAAGTGCCTCTGGGGGGCTCTAGAGGGCCTGAGAGTGCTTCTGGGGGGCTCTGGGGGGCTTGTGGCTGCAAAATTCGTTAAGTGCCCAAAATCATATTATACGGAGCAATTTGAAAAATACGGTAAAATACGTGATAAATACGATACGACGTATAATACGCCTACGCCGTATGACCCATCCCTGCTTTTTATCAAACTCTTTGGGGACATTTATAAAGAAACGCTCTCAGATTCTTCTGTTGTGAGGAAATTGCTGCTCTTTCGCTGACACACCTCCTGGTTCTGCTACCTTAACACAGTAGGACGCCATTTTTCCCGGCTTCAGTATACAGTAGAGGGGGCGTCATTTTCTTCGCCTGGGCAGGAGGCAGGTTGTTTTGGAAGGCATGTCGATTTTTTGGGGTGGACACCCCTGAGGGACCCCCCCCAAAAAACCCCTTCCAGTGTCCCCTTCAGACAAAAAAAGTACCATTCTGTTCCTTTTTGAATTCTGCATCCATCTGCATACTCACTACGACATGCAACTGAACTGTTGCAGAGTTGTGGGGCAATTACTGAGATACGGACGCCCATGCACACATGACCTACCAGGCACCCACACCTGGCTTGCACAGCCCCACATTGCTTCCATTTCTTCAAAATTCCACTGACTATCTCATGCTGGCACAGTCCTGAAAGTTTGAAGTGAATTGCTGCTCCATTGGCTTGACACACCCCGCGGCCTGCACCCGAGCACGTGTGCCTCTGACATTTGGACATCTCCACAGACCCCCCCTTTTACCCAATTTGCTCAAAAAGGATGGCAATCAACTGGGCTTGAGCCAAGGATTCCGATGATGTATTTATATTTCATGGAAGTGGCCCAGAAAATAAACTGCAGAATCCCCCAAAAACCTTAAACTTCTCCGTGGGACCACCCCACCCCCTTTCCTCCCCGATTCGACCCATATATATACGGGTGCTGCATATATATACCAATTAATAGCTCTCAATGTCAGGATTCCAAACATAAAATTTATAAATCAATTGACACGTGACGTCAAAAATTTATGATCCTTGACACCTCCTGTAGGGGGCGTCATCTTTTTTCGCTTGGGCCTAGTTGCCTGCTAGGAGTAAGCGTTACTGCCCGAGTAGCTTTTATGTTCCAGTTGCACGTCAGAAAGGTGTTAAGGTGTCAACGATACTTTGCCAGTCACTGCTGCCAACATGTGCGACATTTACTGAATTTAAATCAATGCAGGATAATGTACATGCGGCCAGCACGCAGTTACATGGCCATTTGCGGGATGCGGAGACTCCTTCTTGCATCAATGGAGGGTTTTGATGCTCCAGTTTTGATGGAAGCCATGCAGTCAGGCGAGAAGCGTGTGCTCATCCGTTTGCAAGACATTAATCCTAATTTATGTAAAGACACAAGTCAGGTAGTGTCGCATATTGTTTTCTTATAAACAGGATGGGCAATACAAATCTCAGGGATGTGTGTAGCATGATTGGCAGCTCTGCTTATAAATAGCAGCGTCCGTGCTTTTTGATTTGTAATGTTCTGCTGTGACCTAATACATTAACATAAATGTGCTCACGCCTGGAATGCAGAGGACTGGGACTTTTTGTTATTTCAAACGTCGCCCAGCGTGTTTGAGGCGCAGGCAGAACCTGTAAGGTGGGCAATTTGTATTGATGGTAATGATAGTAGTAACAGGCTCAAACAGAACCGTCAACTCCTCTTTTGCTATCAAATGTCACCGAGCGTGTTGGAGGCGCAGGCAGAATGTGTGAGGTGGGCAAGATGTAATAATAGTAGTAGAAATAGGCTCAAATACATCCTTAAACTCCTCTGTGGTGTTCCCCATCTGTCCTTGGTTACGGAGCCCTGTTTTTTTCCTGGCAGCTCATTGCTGATTCAAATTGCAAATGCTCCAAAGCCATCGGCTTCCTCTTCTTGCACAAGCACAAGCCAGCTTTTTCCACCACTTCTGATGCCTTTTGCTGCTTGCTTTGGGAAGTATTTCGCTTTTTGCAGCTTCTTTTAATAGCCATGCCAGTGCTCATCAAATTGCCAGCCGAGGTAGTTTTATTGTTGTGATCAGCTTTTCCAGCTTCGGGTGTGTGTGCACTTTGATTGTGTTTCTCTGGCAGTCAAGTTCCCCCCCAAACTGTCTAAGACGGTCCTTGCCCAGAATCCAATCATGCCTTACACCTAGGGTAGGCCAAAACCGTATATGTATACCGTAATTACGGTGATTTCCCTGCTTTATTTCTCGTTTATACAGTGTATACGTATGTATGTATGGTTTTGGCCTACCCTACTTCCATCACTGCCAGCATGACTTCAGCACACACCGGATACCTCGTTCCTCTTTGCCTGATGTAATCAGAAAGCGCAGGCAACAAGCACGTGCACAGCTAGACACCTTTGTCCACACTTGGATTTGTACCTTGAGGGGTGTGATGGCAGACCTGCAAGGTAGGGATACAAACTGTTTGAGCACGCGCTGTTCATGCTGTCAAGCCTTGATCAGCTTGGCTGGCACCCATAATTGAGTGTGGTTTGAGTAAACACGTGCTTAACTGACGTTTCCGACCCTAATGTGTTCAAAGATGAGGGGTACAGCCCTTCAAATGTTTCACGTGCCTCACCTCGTCAGATTTGTGACCTTGATTTACAGCTTTCAGATGGTCACGAGCATCTGTGAAACACCCATTGTACAGCTCACACAAATACGTTGCATTTCAAGTTTGCATAGCTTGCTGCCTATATCTACTACCATCCTTGCAGTGAACGAAAGCCTGGTCCAGGCAGGCATCAATGCATGCTTCAAAGACGAAGCAGGGGATGCTGCAGTTGCCGAAATTTCCCGATTTCTGCAGGAAGTGGCAGAAAAAGTGACACGCAAGGCCGTGGGTGAGGACTGATATGCTCTAGAAACTGTCATCTTGATGATGCTTTTTGTGTCTACACCCTCATCATGCGAAGCGCTAAAGATCTGGACACATTCAAGCACAATCTTGTTGAACATAGATAGCTGCAAATAAACCTGTAACTTGCCTTTCCCTGCGTTACTTTTCTCTTTTACTTCTCACTTAAACAACTTGTATTTGCAGAAGCTGCTCAAGTATTGAGGGCTAGTCACAGCCTGGGATGAGCAGATACCAGACATATGTAATGGCAGGTTGAATGAGCACTGAAGGCGTGTTTAGATTCTGTGCTTGCCTATGACGATGAGCAGAAGGAACAGAGACGGTGCCCAATTCCTTATTCTTTCTTTACTCGCAACTATGTGTGTGCAGAACAATAAAAGGTTGTGTACAAAGGTTGTAACTCAGCTGTGGGAACAAAGGTTGTGTACAAAGGTTATAACTCAGCTGTTGTCATGCATGGTTTTTGTTTATGTTGATGTACTTATCCTCCCCCCACTTTTGCTATATCGACGATTCTTATTTTATCTGTGATATGACACCCCGTTTGCCCGTTGATTTGCTGTATTTTGTTAAATTATTTAAAATCTAACCTGTTAGTCATTTTCAGCTCTGAATTCAAAACGCTTAAACAAATTACACATACCTATCTCTGAAACAAAAAAAATAAAAATGCTGCATCGCCGATTGGGCATCATCCTTGAACACTTTTTGCGCCAGCCTGCTGGACAGCTCCCGCAGCAGGGATGGATGTGTCACACCTGGCCATCCCCCTCCCACATCTCCTCCTTTGCCAGCACCAGCATCAGCACCAACGACAAGCCCAGCCAGGGGCGGACTGGCTCACAGGACAGAAGCACCAGCGACCATCAAAACGCAGCCGAAAGCACCAGTTCGCATCCCTCCAATAGTACCAGCAGCACAAGCACAACAAAGGACTCCTTTCCAAGGAAACCAAGGAAGCCACGAGTACCCATGAGCAAGAGCGAGTTTTTAAGCCCGAAGATAAGTGATATGGACACCCATTTGATGAGGGAACACCGAGGGCAGGCAGGGCTTCATGCGGAGGCAGGGCGACACACAGACCTTGTGCACGTCTTGCGGCGCTACAACTACAGCCTACCCGCACTGAGGGGGCAGGCAAGTTCCTCTCACACGTACACACAAGCAAGTGCGTGCGCACACACTCTCACACACATACACATCATACACACGCACACGTACACACACACGCACACTTACAACACATATACGCGCACACGCACACAAATGTACACATATGCACATGTATACACCTACGAATACACACATACACACATTGGGTACAATTCACGTAAACATGCATTTGTCTGTTTGTGCTTTACGTGTTTTGAAATTTTTGCACCAAATTATTCTTCAACTTTCAAGCCATGATGGTATTGCGGTGACAGCACGGCCTTCGCCCTTGAGCTGTGAAAATGTGCTTGCACGCGTCAACTAAGCAAGTGCCAATGTGGGGAGTATTTTACCAGCGGCACGCAGGCATGCATACTCATACACGCATGATCATACTCATGCACAAACAATCATACACACACGAATGCACACATGCATATGCACAAGCGCATACAAACACATGCACGCATACATAAGCAAACAAGCATGCACACACAGACACACACATGTACGCACGCCCGCACATGCAGGTTATTCTAGCACGCGTGCTCTCCGTGAAAAAGAATTGTGTCATGGTCGACCCTGGGTTTCACAGCATTACTGAGGTGCCTCGAAAGGACGTGGACATCAGCCATGTGCACGAAGCTGCAGCTGGGCAGGTGGGCTTGTTCTCGTGCTGTACAACAATGCTTGTAGAGCTGCTGTGTTTGTGTGTGTATGTGTGTATGTGTTGTCGGGCGGGGGCTTATTGGCGTGTGCATGCGGGTGTGCATGTAACTGTGGGTTTAGATGGTTGGGATGGGTGGGTGGGTATGTATGTGAGCTTCCTTGTGAGGGAGAGGGAGAGAGTATTTTGCGTGTGTTTGTATGGTTGTGGCCAAAACACATTACATTTCAGCTGCGTACGGTGGGTGCTGTGTACGACACTTGGGCGCTAACGGCCACGCATGCAATCACACGGTCATATACAATGTATGTATGCAAAGACGGCTTGTGTATGCATAATTCTGGCCAATCCTACTGCACAGGCAATCAGATCGTATTCATGTATACGTTGTCTACTGGCCGTATTGTGGATTTGCAAAATATTACAAGCATGCAAACAAAGTGCAAGTCGATCAAACCTTTTCCCGGGAGCAAAGGCTCGTTGAAGCTTGTGAAGGTACAAACGTTATCAAATTGTTTGAACAAGCACTTGTGCAGTATAAAAAATGGAGATGTTTATTGGTTTCACTCTACTCGAATTGTTTTGAATATAATATGGTAATATAACTAGGTAAACAAGATATCAGAACGTTTGACGGCCATCTTAGGAGAGGCTCTATCCTTGCATCCTGGACTGCACTTATGGACCCCAAAATGTGAATACCGTAGGGACATGTACTCGTTCCGCACCCCTCAAAAAAAGAGTTATTTTTACCCTGTCCGCACCAATCCGCACCCCTCTCAATATATAAATTAGTGCTTGCCGCACCAATCCGCAGGGGCAAAATGCCCTCAGAACCGCACCAAGGGTTGCTGCACACGCTGCTCGGCGGTTGGGGGGGGCTTGCAGAAGCTGGCCATCCCGGTCTGGACGCGCCCCACAGGGGCTCTCGGGGGCTCTTTCCCACTCATGACCCGTCAAAAATTCAAAGTAATTATTTAAATTCAACCCGCACTAATCCGCACCCCCTCAATTATTTATATATTTCAGGGGGTGTGAGCTCGCCGCACCCCCCAAAAACAATTTTTGCGGCGTGATATATTGTTCGTACGGTAACTGGCTTTTTGACAAACTTTTAACAGCTCGCAAACGCATTTCTGCTCGCAAACGCATTTCAGCTTGCAAACGCATTTCAGCTCGCAAACGCCTCGCAAACTTTTAACAGTTCGCAAACGGCATTTCTAGGGCCCCAAACTGAAGAACCCTAGTGTGCTGGCAATTCTTTTTGTTCGCTCCACCACCACTGATGCATCTATCGTGAACGTGCAGGCTTTAGAAGAACGAGACTCTACCAATGATGTGCGCGTGGGGGACATTGTGTGCGTCAAAGTGGACGCTGTGTATACGCCGTATGGAGACATGCAGGTGTGTGTGTATGTGTGTGTGCGAGTGTGTACGTGTGGGTGCATGTATGGATGTGTGGGTGTGTGTTTGTGCATTCGTGCGTGCGTGTATGTGTGGAGGATGGACACTGTGTGCACTATATATACGCTGTAGGGAGGTATGCAGGTTTAGGCAAACGTGTGCCACTGACAGACGCAATCTATAAGGTCAAAGCAAGCGAGCACGTCTCACTCACTTTTTAACGCAATTTATAAAATCAAAGCAAGCAAGCGTTTGTCACTGACGCTCTTTATAAAGTCAACACAGAGTCCGAACTTTTTTGTTGTTGTAGTAGGTAGCCCTTCCTGTATGTGGCTGTGCGTGGTGATTAATGTATTGGTTATCATTATTATATTATTATTATATTCAGCCCTTCCTGTGTGAGGCTGTGCCTGGTGATTAATGTATACATGCAGCAAGGGGATTCTGCCAGGAAAAAGCTTCCCATCACTAGCATGCAAGCTTATTCATTAGCACGCACGTGTGCACGTGTAGAGACGCACACACACACACACACACTCCATACACAGCCGCGAGGGTTTGAGTCTAATCTTCTACTTGCAATGCACAGGCAGAAGGACCTCAGCAGGACCCCGAGCTGAGGAAGCGTGCTTCGTCAAACTTTCTCAGTGACCATTGCTTCTCTTTGCTTCTGGTGCTCAGGTGGAGGGGCTGCAGCAAGACCCAGAGCTGAAGAAGCGTGCTTTGTCAAGCTCTCTCTGTGACCATTGCTTCTCTTTGCTTCTGGTGCTCAGGTGGAGGGGCTGCAGCAGGACCCAGAGCTGAAGAAGCGTGCTTTGTGGCGTGAGCTGGGTACTGCCTCGCGCACAAGGCAGCCGGTGTTTGGTCGCGTGCTGAACCAGTGCCCAGGTGTGTGAATCATTGCCCATGCATGTGAGAAAAGGATCCACGAACCAGGAGTGCGAATCATTGTCCATGCTTGTGAAAAGGAATTGCGAGATCTGGTGCTTGGTGAGTAGTGTGTGTGTATGTGTGTGTGTGTGTGTGTGTGTGTGTGGGTTGCCAGTTCTCAGCTTTGAGAAACGATTACAAGGTGTGGTGTTTGGCCAAATTTTGAAACGAGTGCCCAGCGCCCAGGTTGTGAGGAAGCACACTACAAGATCCGGTGTGAGGCTGAGTGCTGCAACAGTGGCTATTGCGCAGGTAACTAAGTGACGCCAAAAAAGTGACTGTCGACTTGGTGGTCGATGTTTTCTTGAGCACTTTTTGTACCAGGCACCAGGTGCGTGTTGTAAACTGTGGTTGCTTGAGCGCTTTTTGTACCAGGCACCACGTATATGTGTTTCATCCATTGCAAAGGAGCCTGTGGACCCCTCTAGGATTCAGATAGGGTCATGAATTGGGCACATGCAGGTCTGTTTAGGCGTTCTGTAAAGTATCGCCAGAGGCCAGTGTAGGGCTCAGATGCTGACCTAAGCCCATGCAGGTCTGTAACATTTCTAGGCCCATGCAGGTTTATATTATATATATATATAATCTGCAAGCGGCCAGGGTGGCTCTTAACATTTTGGATCAGTGCCAAGGTTCGTCTGAAGTTTTGCAAGAGGCCAGTTCAGGTTTCATGATACTGGATTAGTGCCCAAGTAGTAAGTGTCCATTAGAGATATGGGTCAGGAATGTAATATATAAAATATATATACCGTACCTTTGCGTACTCATCCCGCACCTTCAAATAATTGAATGTTTTATTGAATTTTGCACCTTCCCCGCACCCCAAGAATAATTATTTTATCCCGCATCAACCCCACAGGGTTTCTGACCCAGTTTAGCTTACCCAGTTTACCCCTTTGCTGCTCCCCCCCTCTTTTGTGCTCCTTTTTCCTCTGCTGCTCTCTTATCCTCTAGTTGCTGGTTCTGTCCTCACTGCACCTGCTCTCCTCGCTGCAGCTGCTGCTGCTGCTGTTGCGTGCTGTGCTTGTGCTTGCACCAGCTGATGGTGCTGCTTATGTACGAGCAGCCTGGGTGCGTGACCTTGTTTTGCGCACCAGCTGCCCCAGCTGCTCATCTGTTAGCTGCTGGGATGCTCTGAACTGCTTGGCTGCCTCAAGCACTGCAGCTTCCTCCTCCTCGACCCCTACGCCTTCTTCCCACATAGCTTCCCCCTCGTCCTCATCAAGGCGCTCTTACTCATCTCTGGCAGCGACCAAAAACGTTATCTAAACCAATCCCGAGTCAACCCCGCAGGGTTAAAATTTATATATATATATATATAATTTATATAT
>Ga0307947_1003921_pt1 | contig 11857 bp, 12 predicted proteins | sample OrgLakmetagen232_FD_201840 | JGI IMG/M metagenome (GOLD analysis project Ga0307947, IMG submission 201840) | Saline water microbial communities from Organic Lake, Antarctica - #232 | ecosystem: Environmental > Aquatic > Non-marine Saline and Alkaline > Saline | place: Antarctica: Organic Lake...
GCTCGGGGGCTGCCACTGCCCGTGCAATTTTGGCCTCAGAATGGCCCCTCCGCCCCAACACTTCCCATTTCCACCTCCCGCATGCTCCTCTCATGTGTTGACGCCACACAATGCTTCCCTGGACGACCCTGGGGCTGGGTTGAGGCTGTGTCAGCTCGGGGGAAGGGCCCAGCAGTGGCTTGCATGGAAACTCAAAGTCGGACGCAGTACTTGATTCCTGGTTAACAATTTGTGTTTTATTCATAACTAATTGTTGCAAAAAGACAAGGAATGTTTTGGGTCGAAATTGGAGCCAAACGGCCAAATTACGGTCAACATTGTGCTGTACGGTGGCACCGTACTGTACGGTCAGACACCGTCTTTTCAGACAGACTATACTTGCACCGTATTGTACGGCGTATCACGGTACGGCACCGTAATTGCGGTCAAGAAAGCTGAAGTACGGCGTATCTCGACAAGCCTGGATGCAAACATACACGTAGGTCCCCTAAGTGATTTTGGGCCTTTTAAATGATCGTGAGATTGACATGTGGTCATTTTCAATTAATATGTATGCCTAAATGCATACATGCCTACATGCTTGCAGGTCCCCCGAAGTGATCCTAGGCCTGCCGTACAGTTGTGAGATTGACATGTGGTCTTTCGGGTGCATCCTGGCTGAGCTGGCCACAGGCTGCCCTCTGTTTCCGGGTGGGTTTTCGCTGGAATACCGAATTGTGTATGGGGGATGTCCTGCTGAGGCTGCTCAATGTATTTTCGATGAGGGGTCAGCTTACCCAAGGAGCTGCTTTCTGTTTCCTGTTGAGCTTTTGATGGAATATCATACCGCGTCACAGCCAGGTTTTGTTAGGCTGCCCTTTGGAAGAAAAGGCAGGTTTTCTCCAGTCCAGGGAAATTGATTGTAGCAGATGGATCTGTATAATAACCAGAGCCTGTTTTTTGATACAAAACAGCTGGTTTAAGCAAACAAGTTGTACAAAGCAATTGTACCCACACTCAAGGGAGCAAAGTACAAGATGGCAGCAAAAATGGTGTATTACTAGAAGCCGATGCAGGGCACATCTTTTGCGTCAACGATACTCACCTGTTGGTTTATTGCAGTCAAATCTGATGCGTAATGTTCTCATGCTATACACAAAAATGGTATATTTCTAGAAGCTGATACAGGGCGCATTTTTTACGTCAACTCTACTCACCTCTTGGGTTACAGCAGTCAGGGCTAATGCGAATTTCTTATGCTATATAAACAGTGGATTTGGTGAGCATGTCTTTCAGAAATGATGCTATATTGCACTTTTACATGCACACGGAAATGCCTGAAAGTGTTCCGATCACGGCAAACTTAGACTGCCTGATTGCTGTTTTGGGACGCACACAGGTTGTTGTGGGAAGCACACAGGTTGTTCTTTCTCTTTGTTGCAAGACCCATTGTTGTATCCTTGATCGAGTGCTTTCCTTGTATCCATGATCGAGTGCTTTCCTTGTATCCATGATCGAGTGCTTTCCTTGTATCCATGATCGAGTGCTTTCCTTGTATCCATGATCGAGTGCTTTCCTTGTATCCATGATCGAGTGCTTTTCTTGTATCCATGATCGAGTGCTTTCCTTGTATCCATGATCGAGTGCTTTCCTTGTATCCATGATCGAGTGCTTTCCTTGTATCCATGATCGAGTGCTTTCCTTGTATCCATGATCGAGTGCTTTCCTTGTGTCGATGAGCTTGCATGTGGGTATACCAAATGGCTGCCCTTCTATCAGCATGAAATAAAGCCAAGGCTGACCAAGATGCCAGCAGCATAGACTGGTCAAATGTCAGAGAAGCCGCAATGGCCTGCAAGTAGCTCTCCTCTCCCTTGCCTCTTACAGCAGCAGCTGCTGCTTCCTGTCTTCCTCTCTCTCTCTCTCTCTCTCTCTCTCTCTCTCTCTCTCTCTCTCTCTCTCTCTCTTCCATGATTGTTCTTCTGCTAGATGGAGCACAGTAGCAGTAGTAGCAGCAGCAGCTGGGGGAGAAGGCATTCTCTTTCTGTCACACACACACGCGCGCACACACACACACAAACACACACTCACACACACACTCACACACTCACGCAAATATGCACGCACACACGCACATGCTCGTGCAGGAGAGGATGAGGCTGAGCAGCTAGCTTGCATCATGGAGATCTTAGACCTCCCCCCATCCCATCTCCTGGCTGCTGCCACACGCCGCAAGCTCTTCTTTGACTCCAGCAACGTACCACGCCCTACGGTCAACAGCCACAACCGCACACACACACCAGGTAATGTTAAAACCACACCAATAGGGTTGGCCAAAACTATAATTCGGTGTATACACGGCATCTTTGGCAGGGAAATTACCAAATATACGGTCATATGCAGTGTATTTTTATAGTCCTGGCCACCCTACATCTATACCACGATTCACTGTTCTCAACCTAGTAATTTATGCCACTTTTGTCAACCTGGCAAATCCCACGTATTGTTGAAACTATGCCACAAAAATTGTCCTTTATCTAGCAAACCATTCCATTATCATCAACTGGCAAACCTGTCGAACCACACCACACACTCTCCTATCCTTACTCTAGCAAACCGTTCCACTGCCATCAAATGGTAATCTATCAAACCACACCACACACTCGCCTATCCTTACTCTAGCTAAAACGGTTCCACTGCCATCAACATGGCAAATGCCACTTTTGTCAACATGGCAAATTCCACGTATTGTTGAAACTATACCACAAAAAATGTCCTTGATCTAGCAAATCGTTCCACTGCCATCAACTGGTAAACCTGTCAAACCACACCACACACTCGCCTATCCTTACTCTAGCAAACCGTTCCACTGCTATCAACATGGCAAACGCCACGTACTGTTGAAACCAAATCACGATTCGCTGTTCTCAACCTTGCAATCCACTTTACAAGCAGGCAGGGCACATTGCACCATCATCAACGTGAGATTACCTAGGGTTGGCCAGAACCATATATTTACCGTGTATATACGTTTTTTTTGGCAGTGAAATCACCAAATACACGGTGTATATATACGGTTCTGGCCAACCCTAAAAATAAGGCATCATCAACCTGCCGTCATATACGTGCCTGATTGCTTTTGTATCACACACATATTTGAATGGGTTAGATCTTGTTGGTGTCTTTACATAAAATAACAAGCTCGTAATCCTCGTTTAAAACACTTAGTATTAAGCTCCTTTTCCTCGTCTAATAGTACCATTTTTAACCCTGAGCATACTCAAAAATATGAGCGACCCACTTGTTTTGTGATGGAATAATTGAATGCTACCTGAGTGGCTCCTGCTTCTCTATTCCACTGCACTTCATATGGTAATAGGTGTCAGCATTCCACAGAGCCACATGGACGCGCAGACACCCACACCAATGAACACAGAAAAATAATCGAAAGAAGTTGTAAAAGAGTATGCAATCATTGATGCAAATAATTCAAAAGTACTCGATGGATTGTTCATACAAAAATTGACATCCACGCAAATGAATTATTGTATGAATACCTATACCGTAAATTCTACATTGATTTAGACTTAAAACCAGACCCTACCAATGACGAATATGACAATATAACTATCGGTGATATGATAAACTCAGCAATCACGGCATTGCAGCTTGCTCCATACAGAATAACAAGCTACATCCCACTAATGTGGGATATGGCTTTCACTGCGTCTGTGACTTTCACTGTTAGACCAGCCATGCGTGCCTCCAAATAATATTGTCGTCATTGTTGGCGTCCTTAAAATCATTTGGAAGCTAGTTTCAGCTCGTTCAATTTATGGTGACTGTGGCTTGTAGGCTGCAGAGAATAAGACACAAATAGCGGCAGTCAAAATTGTTTAAATTGTGTGTACGCAACAATTGACCATCGCAAACCTATCAAGCACACCTTAACATGCGTTTACGCTTCAAACAACTTTTTCATCATGAATTCATTCACCGCCCCTGACCCATGCTTCTGCACGTGCCTTTACACCATTATGTACCTGTGTGTGTGTCTCTTGTCACAGACTCTACTGATTCAAAGAGCGCACTGAAAACCCACCTGCACCATGCTCAGGCTTCTGAACGTGCCTTTACACCATTATGTACCTGTGCGTGCGTCTCTTGTCACAGGCCCTACTGAGTTAGAGAGCGCGCTGAAAACCCACCTGCACCATGCTCAGGCTTCTGCACGTGCCTTTACACCTTTATGTACCTGTGTGTGCGTCTCTTGTCACAGGCCCTACTGATTTAAAGAGCGCGCTGAAAACCCACCTGCACCATGCTCAGGCTTCTGCGCAAGCCTCTACACCATTATGTACCTGTGCGTGTGTCTCTTGTCACAGGCCCTACTGATTTGAAGAGCGCGCTAAAGACCATACTTAAAATTCAGCGTGTGCCTTTACTCCAGCACATTCACCCATGTGTGCGTCTCTTTTTGCAGGCCCTACTGATTTAAAGAGCACGCTGAAAACCCCACCTGCACCATACTTAAATTTCAGCGTGTGCCTTTACTCCAGTACATTTACCTGTTTGTGTCTCTTTTCGCAGGATCCACTGATTTGAAGAGCGCGCTAAAGACCCCAGACGCTGGGTTCCTAGACCTGATGGACAAATGCCTGATGTGGGACCCTGCTGCACGCTTGACCCCTGAGCAGGTGCGTCTAGTGGATGTGCGTGCGTTGACTGCTTGTGTGTGTAGCATTGTGTGGCGGGCGCAAGCCTTGTGTTTGTGTGTGTGTGTGTGTTTGTGTGTGTGTGCATGTGTGTTTGAGACCCTGCCGCACGCTTGACCCCTGAGCAGGTGCGTCAAATGGATGTGCGTGCGTTGACTGCTTGTGTGTGTAGCGTTGTGTGGCAGGCGCAAGCCTTGTGTGTGTGTATGTGTGTATTTGTGTTTGTGACCCTGCCGCGCGCTTGACCCCTCAGCAGGTGCGTCTAGTGGATGTGCGTGTGTTGACTGCTTGTGTGTGTGTGGAGCATTGTGTGGCGGGCGCAAGCCTTGTGTGTGTGTGTGTGCATGTGTGTGTTTGAGACCCTGCCGCAGACTTAACCCCTGAGCAGGTGCGTCTAAAGGATGTGCGTGCGTTGACTGCTTGTGTGTGTAGCATTGTGTGCTGGGTGCGTGCCTTGTGTTGTGTGTGTAAGACCCTGCCGCACGCTTGACCCTTGAGCAGGCCCTTAGGTGTACGTGTGTTGTGTGTTGCTGGCTTGTGTAAATAATTTCGTGTGTTTAATGTGTGGTGGAAGTGTACCTTGTTTGTGTGTTAAGTGTGTGACACTGTCGTGCATTTGACGTCTGAGCAGGTGTGGTAAAATAAGGGGGTGGGTGTGAATGTATGAATGGAGGGCTGCCATAAAAAAGGGATGCGTGTTTGCGTGATTTGCGTTGGTCTACTTTGCCAGCCTTGTACACTTGCTGGCCAATTGCAATGAACTACACCCAGCGTTTCTATGGACTCAGGAATCACAGCACGCTCAGGTGGCCAGCCGTGTGAAGAAAGATGCTGTGCATGAACGCAACGCCCTATGCTCGACAACCCATGCGTACACAAAATCAATTATGGCTGATTGGCAACGCCCTATGCTCGACAGCCCACGCGTAAAACATTCACGCACACAGGCCCTCCAGCACCCGTGGGTGATTGGCAGCGCCCTATGCTCAACAACCCACGCGTACACAAATCACGCACACAGGCCCTCCAGCATTTGTTGGTGGTTAAAAACGCCCTCTGCTCAACAACCCACGCATACACAAAATTACGCACACAGGCCCTCCAGCATCCGTGGGTGATTGACAACGCCCTATGCTTAACAACCCACGCGTACACAAATCACGCACACAGGCCCTCCAGCATTTGTGGGTGATTGACAACACCTTATGCTCAACAACCCACGCGTGCACAAATTTAGCACACAGGCCCTCCAGCTTCCGTGGGTGATTGACAGCGCCCTCTGCTCAACAACCCACGCTTACACAAAATCACGCACACAGGCCCTCCAGCTTCCGTGGGTGATTGACAACGCCTTATGCTCAACAACCCACGCGTACACAAATCACACACACAGGCCCTCCAGCACCTTATGGGTGATTGGCAACGCCATATGCTCAACAACCCACGCTTACACAAAATTACGCACACGGGCCCTCCAGCATCCGTGGGTGATTGACAACGCCCTATGCTTAACAACCCACGCGTACACAAATCACGCACACAGGCCCTCCAGCATTTGTGGGTGATTGACAACGCCTTATGCTCAACAACCCACGCGTACACAAATTTAGCACACAGGCCCTCCAGCTTCCGTGGGTGATTGACAGCGCCCTCTGCTCAACAACCCACGCTTACACAAAATCACGCACACAGGCCCTCCAGCACCCGTGGGTGATTGGCAACGCCGCAGCAGCCGCCCATAAACCGCAGCCTCCTCCCACACCACCCCCGGTGGGTGGGAGTGGCAACCACCATTACCGTGCTGTGCAGCAAAGATTGGCAGGAGGCAGCAATGGAACCTTAGCAGGGGGAGGGGGTAGCACAGGTGCGTGGGTTGTAGGTGTATGGGTTTAAGTGTGGTTGTGGGTTTTTGCGTGCACGTGTGTGGGTTAATTTGTGTACGTATGTTTGTGTGTGTGCGTGTGGGTCAATGTGTGTGGGTGGGGGGGTGTGGGGGGGTGTAGGTGTGTTGGGGGGGGGGGGGAGCGTTTGCATGCACGCGTGTGGGTTAATGTGTGTGTGAATGCGTGGGTGTGTAGGTATGTGCGTGTGGGTGTGTGTGTTTGCGTACACGCGTGTGGGTTAATGTGCGTGCGTGTGTGTGTGCATGGGTGTGTAGGTGTGTGGGTGTAGGTGTTTGTGTGCACTTGTGTGGGTTAATGTGTGTGTGCGTGGGTGTGTAGTGTGTGGGTGTAGGTGTGTGTGTGTTTGCGTACACGCGTGTGGGTTAATGTGTGTGTGCGCGTGGGTGTGTAGGTGTGTGGGTGTGGGTGTGTGTTTGCGTGTGCGTGTGGGTTAATGTGCGTGCGTGTGTGTGTGCATGGGTGTGTAGGTGTGTGGGTGTAGGTGTTTGTGTGCACTTGTGTGGGTTAATGTGTGTGTGCGCGTGGGTGCGTAGGTATATGCGTGTGGGTGTGTGTGTTTGTGTACATGCGTGTGGGTTTATGTGTGTGCGCGCATTATGTGGGCAAGTTGTTTGACAGTTATACCTGTGCCGCAAAATGCAAATTGACATAAGGGCCTAAAGGAAGATCAGATACTGCAGGGATGCAAATAAACAGAGGAAAGGAAAGGGGCAATAGCAGAGTGTGCGCCAGATTGCAATTTAATAAAAGGAAGAGGGGTTTTACGGTGGAGCAGCTGTGAGTGAACAGAGGAGAGATCTAGAGGGGGGGCAAAGCAGAGTGTGCGCTAGAACGTGGATTTGAGTGAGGGAAGGCGGAAGGGTGTTCGACGATGGAGCACAGCTGTGCGCAGTCCGATTGCCAAAAAACATCGATGGCAGACAGACTTACGCTGGCCCACTGAATACTCCGCTGGTTCAACGCACGCCGGCGATTTGAAGTGTGTCAGTAGGGAATTTATTGCACGTGAATTTATTGCACGTGAATTAGTTGCAAGTGAATTTATTGCACGTGAATTTATTGCACGTGCAGGTGCCTGGCAGCATCAGAGAGATGTTTGAGGGGTGCAATCTTTTGCAAAGAAACATGTGCACAGGCATATTATTCAGAGTCACACGTTCAGACGAGCGTACTTATGAGAGAAGGGGTCAGAGTGACACGTTTAGAAGAGTGACGCGTTCAGAGTGACACGTTCAGAAGAGCATAATCATGAGAGAAGGGATAAAAGAGGTGTGTGTAAAAGGGCAAGTTCAGAAGAGCATGATATTGAGAGAAGGGACAGAAGCGATGTGTGTAAAAGGGCGTATGATCATAAGAGAAGAGATATAAATGGTGTGTGTAAAAGGACATTTTCAAAGCAGCGTGTCATGTCGTTTTTGTTAAGCAGGGTGGTAAGAAGTTTATTGTTATGTAGTAGGGCTTTGCTGTGGCTTTGAACCTGATTGGCCAGTTTGTGCAGTGCGAGTCTGGAGCGAAATTCATAGTTTCACTGAGAGCATCTGGAAAACGTAAGCGCTGTTTATTGAAATTGAGTTCAGTATAAATTAAGCACAGCGGGAATTTGCGGCAGAGCAATAAGTAGGAATTGCTGTCATGTTTATATGCCAGAGAGGGAGCAACAAAGAGGTCTTACATGTTGTGGAGGGGGTGCTTTTACTGCCTGTGTAGAGCTTTCTTTTGCTTCTATGATCACCCCTACAACCCTGCTAACTTGTGCGAACCCATCATTATCTGGTCTGATCAGTCTGTGTACGTGGCTGCACTTTATTGTGCATACGTTCTGACAAGATACTGGCACAGTATCACCATCAGTAATTTTGCTGCTACGGCCTTCATACTTACGCATCTTGTGGGCTGTATATTATGGTATTATATTTTTTTGCTACGGTCATCATATGGTATTATGGTATTGTACTTTTTGGTATTTTGTATTTTGGTATTATGGTATTATACTTTTTTTGCTTCGGTCATCATATGGTAATATGGTATTATACTTTTTGGTATTTTGGCAATATGGTATCATAGTTTGTTTTCCACGGTCATCATACATGAACATCTTGAGGGCTGTATATTATGAGGTTCATAATATAACCGTCGTATTATACATGAACAGTTTCTAGATACTGATGGTATCGTCAGGAGTACTTACTTTCTGACCGCGATGTAGGAATTGGTGGAGCTCAAGGAGGCCCTAATACATCTACAGGCCCCCCTTCCGGAGACAGCGAGCCACAACCACAGCACCACCACAACTCTGAAGCACCCCCTCCCAACAGCCACCTGTCTAGTCAACCTCGGGACATGACGCAGCAGCAGCAGCAGCAGCAGCAGCAGCAGCAGCAGAAGCAGAAGCTGCAGCTGCAACTCCTGGAGGCACAACTGTACCAGCAGCAGCTGAAGGAGCGACACCAGCAACAAGTGCTGCAGCTGCAGATGAATGGGACGTTGCCTTCTACAGGTGAGCATGCACATGCACACGCACACATGCACTTTGCACGCACGCGCGCACACACATGCACACACACATATATACACACACAATGCATGCACATTCAAACACACTCATGCAAACAAACACACATCAGACATGATCGCTTCTTGCTTGTAGGCAAACACACAAACATGTGTTCACATGCGTGCACACTCGTGCACTCAAACACACATAAGACATTAGTGTTCCTTGTACACAAACACTGACACTCGTGCACTCAAACACACATAAGATATTAGTAATCCTGAAATCCTTGTACACAAACGCACTGACATGTACACACACGCACATGCACACGCTTACTTGTACACACTGACATGTACACACTGACATGTACACACTGACATGTACACACACACGCACAAGCACACACTGACACACGCACTGACGTGTACACACACGTACATGCACACGGACACGGACACACATACGCGTATGTAGAAAATGGGCTGGGACGCCAAATAGAAGAGCCTACAGCAGCAGCAGCAGCAGCAGCAGCACCATCACCACCACCACCACCATCAGAAACTAGAGGAAGTAATACAGCTGTCAGAGGTGACCATCAGTATGCACACCACGAACAGCAGCAGCAGCAATCACAGCAGCAGTCACAGCAGCAGCAGCAGCAGCAGCTGCACACAGAATCCCTTCCCAACTCTTCTGGCCAGCCTCCACACTCCCAACATTCCCATCACAGTTTGGAGCTGTCAGTGCACAGGTCCCTCGTGGGCAGCATACACCCCAACACCGCCGCAGCCAAACTGCCTCCCTTTACTGCAGGCAGGGGACAAGAGGGGGGAGGAGAAGGCGGCGATGTCCCTGGGGGTCTTCGCGCATGTGGCGGTCATGACGTTTCGCATGCAGAGACAGGGAACGGAGTGGTGGGTGATGTCACGAGCCATGGTGCTAGCAACGGTGCAGGAGGGGTCCACGCGTGGGAGGGCTCGGCTGCTGTGTCACGCAGTTTGGCCGCCCCTCTCGCAGGGTCCTTGTCCACATCGCTGGGCCATCCTCTCAACTCTGCACACGCGTGGGAGGGCTCGGCTGCTGTGTCACGCAGTTTGGCCGCCCCTCTCGCAGGGTCCTTGTCCACATCGCTGGGCCATCCTCCCAACTCGGTCGGCGACACCAGCGACGCGCTGCACAAGCAGATGCCTGCGTTGGCCCTGCGTGCTTCCACAGGGGCTCTTATGGGAGGGGCTGTGTACGTTGGTGCTGCTGGTGGTGGTGCTGGTTGTGGTGGTGGTGGTGCTGCTGCTGGTGGTGCTGGTGCTGGTGCTGATGCTGGTGCTGGTGCTGGTGCTGGTGGTGGCGGTGGTGGTGGTAGTGGAGTGGGCAATAGCAATACTAACGTGGGCGCTCCCTCCTCTCTTACTGGTGCTGAATCAGCTGGTGCTGGAGTTGGAGTTGGAAGAGGAGGAGGAGGAGGAGGAGGAGGGGGCAAGGGTAGCAGCTGTGGGGCGATAGCAGCAGCAGGAGGAGAGGTGTGTTCAAATGTTGTAGCACCCCGTTCAGCACCCCCTCCATCGTCGCACGCTCACCACCTTCCTCCGGGCGCGCCCCCCTCTCATAGCAGCATTGCAGCGAGCGTGGCAGCAGCCATGGCAGGCGCAAACGGGCCTCCAGCAGCAGCTGGGGAGCAGGTGTGGCCCTCGCCGGGGAGTTTGGGTGGTGGAGGGGGTGGGAGAGGGCCTGTGAGTTTTGGTAGCATGGAGCCTGGAGGTGTAGGTCCCAGCGTCGGCTCAGGACTGCTACGGCACGCGAAGGCTCTGGGGCCGGCTGTGAAGCCACTCAACTTGACAGGCTTGCAGGTAGGTGTGTGTGTATGTGTGTAATCGTGTGGGTGTGGGTGTGGGTTTGGGTGGTGTGTACAAGGTGTGTGGGGGTGGGGTTGGGGGCTGGTTTGTGGGTTATGGACTTACTTGGATGTGGGTAAGTTTAGTTTGGTTTAGTTTGGATTACAAAGGCCTGGATGTGGGTAAACACTGGTCCAGGTTAGTGACCCCCTAAAACTTGCCAATTGCCCTGTTATGACCCTCTGCTCTGTTGACCCACACGCCCCTTCTCAACAACGCACGCCCCCCTCATCATTGCTATGGTGCCCAACGTGATCTCAACAACAAACATGCCCCTATCACCATTGCTATGGTGCCCAACGTGATCTCAACAACGCACGCCCCTCTCACCATTGCTACGGTGCCCAACGTGATCTCAACAACGAACACGCCCCTCTCACCTTTGCTATGGTGCCCAACATGATCTCAACAACGAACACGCCCCTCTTATCATTGCTATGGTGCCCAACATGATCTCAACAACGAACACGCCCCTCTCACCATTGCTATGGTGCCCAACACAATCTCAACAACGCACGCCCCTATCACCATCGCTATGGTGCCCAACACAATCTCAACAACGCACGCCCCTCTCACCATTGCTATGGTGCCCAACGTGATCTCAACAACGAACACGCCCCTCTCACCATCGCTATGGTGCCCAACATGATCTCAATCACGCACGCCCCTCTCACCATTGCTATAGTGCCCAGCATGATCTCAACAACGAACACGCCCCTCTTACCATTGCTACAATGCCCAACGTAAATCACCTTTCAGGGCGCGGCAGCCACCGGCGCGGGGGGGGGGGGGGGGGGCCCCCCCCCCCCCCCCCCCCCCCCCCCCCCCCCCCCCCCCCCCCCCCCCCCCCCCCCCCCCCCCCCCCCCCCCCCC
>Ga0307947_1003922_pt1 | contig 11857 bp, 14 predicted proteins | sample OrgLakmetagen232_FD_201840 | JGI IMG/M metagenome (GOLD analysis project Ga0307947, IMG submission 201840) | Saline water microbial communities from Organic Lake, Antarctica - #232 | ecosystem: Environmental > Aquatic > Non-marine Saline and Alkaline > Saline | place: Antarctica: Organic Lake...
CCCCCTCTCTCTCTCTCTCTCTCTCTCTCTCTCATTCTCTCACTCTCTCTCTCTCTCTCTCTCACTCTCTCTCACTCTCTCTCTCTCTCTCTCACACACACTCACACACTCTCACTCTAACTCTCACTCACACTCACACACATGCACGCACGCACGCATACACACAGAGTCACCATCAAGCAGCACACGGGCTCGCGCGCTTTGGCTGGTTTGACAGCAACTCCAGCTCCCTGACCAACGCTGGCACAGGCGGGCAGGCCAGCATTGAGTGTGGTAGCGGCAGTGGAAGCTTGCCAGGTGTGTGAGTGTGTGTATGTGTGTGAGAGTGTGTGTGTATGTGAGTGTGTGTATGTGTGTATGCACATATGTGGAATTGTGTGTATGCGCACGTGCACGTGCACGTGTGTGTGTACTTGTGCGTGTGCCAATGTGTGCCTGAACGTGTATGTGTGTGTATGTGTACCTTGGTGTGTGCGTGTCTGTATGACTGTATGCATGCTTTTGTTAATAGGTGTCTAGGCACACAAGTGCCACAGTCCAGGTTGAGCATGCCATCAACTGTAGGGCCCTGCCAAACACAATGTGTAGGGTTGTAAAAGCCCCGCGCATGACCTTTGCATAGTCCATTTGAATTCCTCTCATGCCTTTCAAAATGTACGCAAATTACAGGGTTGTAAAAGCCCCATGCAATACCTTTGCATAGCCCATTTGAATTCCTTTCATGCCTTTTTCTCATATCTGTGACTCCATGTCTATGATACCGCGTCCGTGACACCATGCCTCTCATGTCTATGACACCATGTCTGTGACACCATGCCTGTGACACCATGTCTATGACACCATGTCTATGATACCACGTCTGTGACACCATGCCTCTCATGTCTATGACACCATGTCTATGACACCATGTCTGTGACACCATGTCTGACACCATGTCTATGATACCACGTCCGTGACACCATGCCTCTCATGTCTATGACACCACGTCTGTGACACCATGTCTGTCTTAAAGGTGGCACGCAGGCGGTTGCTAGATTATTCCTTCCAAATCACGACATTTCTGTAACACCATGTCTGTCTAAAGGGCTGGCACGCAGGCTGTTGCTAGATTATTCCTGGCTTCCCCTGGTAGAGGCCCAGTGCAAACAGGCACGGTTATGTGGCACAGGATGCCATGTGCATTTGATTTACGCACACACTACAAGCGCAAACACTCGCGCATACACACATCATCATCATCATCACACGCACAAGCGCAAATGAAAGCACCCCCCTCCTCCCCCCCCTTCGCACACACAAGCACACACACACACAAACACATACAAGCACACATTCACACGTGTCTCTTGTTATACAGTGCGGCTACAGCACCCATTCACACGTGTCTCTTGTTATACAGCTACGTGTCTCTTGTTATACAGCTGCAGCACCCATTCACACGTGTGCTCTTGTTAATACAGTGCGGTTAGGACCTTACGGCTACTCTGGTCCCCTGATAAACCAGTCTAACCTGTCCAAGCACCCATACACACAACACACACAAGCACCCATACACACGTGTGCTCTTGTTAATACAGTGCGGCTAGGACCCCACAGCCACTCTGGTCCCCTGATGAACCAGTCTAACCCGTCCAAGCACCCATACACACAACACACACAAGCACCCATACACACGTGTGCTCTTGTTAATACAGTGCGGCTAGGACCCCACAGCCACTCTGGTCCCCTGATGAACCAGTCTAACCCGTCCAAGTCCCAACAGGCTCCTTTGACAGATGTGAGTGCGCATGCAAGCTGTGCAAGGTCCGAGATGATATATGAACACACATGTGGATGTGTTTGCTGCTAAAGAACACGGGCACAAGCTCTGAGATCTGATTGACAAATGTGAGAGTGTGTGCAAGCTGCAAGGTTTGAGATGATCTATGAACGCACACATGTGGATGTGTTTACTGCTAAAGAACAGGGGCACAAGCTCTGTTATTTGATTGACAAATGTGAGAGTGTGTGCAAGCTGCAAGGTTTGAGATGATCTATGAACGCACACATGTGGATGTGTTTGCTGCTAAAGAACAGGGGCACAAGCTCTGAGATCTGATTGACAAATGTGAGAGTGTGTGCAAGCTGCAAGGTTTGAAATGATCTATGCACGCACACATGTGGACGTGTTCGCTGCTAAAGAACAGGGGCACAAGCTCTGTTATTTGATTGACAGGCGTGAGAATGCATCACAAGCCAAGCGTTGGTCATGCTGCTCAACATTCGGGGATGTGAAACCTGCAATGGTGTTTTAAAATAGCATGCGCGGTCAGCTGGCCGTATCCGGAAAGGCGGTACTTTTCACCCCGCCTCACAAAATCGGGTGGCTATATACCCACGTGCTGTGTGTCGTGCCAATGCTGTAGCATAGCAAATTTTAAATGTATGTGTTTGCGCGCAAGTATTGATGCACATTGTGTGTGCATTATTACACACACATGCATACCTACACAAGTGAGCGCACGCACACACACACACACACACACACAAACAAACACGCTTTGCAGGAGGAGCTGCAGGAGCTCATGGCCGCAGGATGCCTCAGCCCCTCTGCCTGTGACGGCCCACGCGAGAAGGAACTCATGATCAGGTAACATTACACATGATCAGGAAAAAACATGATCATGTATCATAAAAACATGATCAGGTATCATAAACACATGATCAGGTAACATCCCTCCTCCTCCTCTTCTCCTTCTCCCTCCTCCCTTTTGCTCCACGTGCTTTGGTTGTCAAGATGGTGGTGGTGGTTGTGGTAATACCTGGCCTGGCTAATTGTTCATGTTACATTGGGAAAGCCAGCTACCACAACCACCACTTCCTTCTCCACCAAGGAAGGCTGCAGCCTTTCTTCTTTCAGGAGTCCCTTTCATGCTCCTCGTCCTCCTTCTAATAGGAAAGTGTCGTTGGGTGGGTCCCATTGAAACAGGAGCATGAGGATGAGGAGAGTGAGGAGAGAGCGTGAGGAGGGAAATTGGCTATAGCAGCCCTCCTGCTCAGCCTGCTCATGAGAGCCCTACTCATGCTCACCATCCTCCTGCTCAGCCTGCTCATGTGAGCCCCATTCATGCTCACCATCCTCCTGCTCAGCCTGCTCATGAGAGCCCCACTCATGCTCACCATTCTCATCAGAGCAGGATGAGCACGAGGGAGGCTTTTAAGGAAGAGCAGCAGGACTGCAAACAGCGTAACTTAGCAAAACCATTGCTTGGAATGGAACGACACATGTATGCTTGCAGATTGCGAGCAGACATACAAGCTTCCCAGTATTGAGCACCTCTACTAGAGTATAGCATCAGCTCTCCTCTCTCTCTCTCTCTCTCTCTCTCTCTCTCTCTCTCTCTCTCTCTCACACACACACAAACACACACACACGCATACACACACATACACACACATACACACACTCACACACAAATTCATGCACACACAGGATGGCTGGCGTTATGGCTTCGCTACGTGGCGATGCCCCCCTCGTGCGATTGAACCTCAAGGTCTTAGATCCCCCTCCCGCCCAGCGCTCCTCTTTCAAGACCTCTCCTCAGCGCTCTCACTCACCCACAGCCACCGCCCCCAGCACGAGCAGCAGCACGCCGCCCAGATCTGGCAGCCGCCACGCCGGCACGCCTCCCAGATCAGGGCGCTTCACAGATCGCTTCACGGACCGCTTCACGGATCGCTCACAGATCGAGCCACGCACGCTGCGCTATGGGGGCGACCGGGGGGACAAGGACAGGGCAGGGGAGGAAGGGTTGGACAGCAGCAGCAAGGGCAGCATGTGGGGAGGAGGTGAGGAGGCTGCGCACCTTTTGTGAAGTTGGATGGCTTGATCGTGTTTTGAGCTGAGCAGCGATGTTACGCAGGGTTGTAAACGGCACAGCAGAGAAGTGCGTGAAGTGGGTTGGTTGTTGGAGGCGCAAGCTACTTGAGCGTGACAAAGTTTGTGGAGAGGTCTTTGTTTTAAAGGGGTCCGCGTGCATGCGTTCTGACAGGCTTGCTCTCTCACACTTACACACACACAGACACACACAGACACACACAGACATACACAGAGACAAAACTTATACACTCATGCACACTCACACTTGCGCACACACACGCGTGCACTCACACATGCATACACACACGCATGCATGCACACACGCAGATAAGGAGAAGGAAAAAGGAAGCGCGATGTTGAGCATTGGGCCAATCGCGCTAGGGCGTCGACGTAGCTCTCCAGGAGTGTCAAGTGCAATTGCTGATCGTGAGGCATCTCTCGTCAACGGGGACGAAAACCTCAGTGACATAGAGCGCATGGGTGGGTGTGGTGCCTATGCGTTTTTGTGTGTGTGCCCTTGCACACGCACGTTGCATGAGCATTTGTACGTGTGTGCGTGTGCACTTGTGATGCGTGATGTGTATTGGCACACTCGTGTGTGTGCTTCTGTGCATTAAAGAAGCGTGTGTTTAGCGCTAGCAATATAGATGCGTGTGCAGCGCGTGCAGCGCGTTGAAGAATACACACACTCACACCTACACGCACTCACACATGCGCACATGGCGAAACTGCAGAAGGAGCTGGAGGTAGCAGTCCCCCTGGACTGCTGGCTCAAAAGTCCCTGTCCCTCCTATCACGTCTCGGCATCTGCCGCCGACCAAACCCAGGCACCATGGTGTGTGACTGCCTTCCAAACAGGGCCTGGTTATGATGGTTTGCGAGGACGGTTTAGATTGCTGTTGCTGCTCAAACCCAGGCACCTTAAATGCGTGATGCCTCCCAAACAGGGTCTAGTTATGATGGTTTGCAAGGAAAACTTTGACTGCTGCTGCTGCTACTGCTGCTGCTGCTGCATTTGGACATCTTTTAACTTTCAATAAGGAGCAAGAATAAGGCAAAGCAACGAATAAGGCAATGCTGACACCACACTACGCCATTGGACCACCATAAACCACGTACGCCATTGGACAACCACAAACCACTTTTACGCCATTGGACCACCACAAAGCACAAAGGCCACGCATCGCCAACAATACTCCAGTTTCAGGCCATGTGAATGATCCTATGGCGTCACACACACGTATGCACACACGTGTGGATACACACACACATACACGTGCACAAACATCCACACATACACACACACATACATACACACACATACATACACACACATACATACACACACATACTTACACACACACGACACGTACTTGCTGCAGGTGTGTGACAGTGATGAGGGGGAGGACACCGTGGGAGAAATGTGCAGGCCCAACAGTAACAGTGCACGCTCACGCTCTAATCAGAGGCCTAGCACCTCTGCAAAAAGTGCTACAAGTGCTGCTCAGGTGTGTGTTATATTGTCTGCATTTGTATCAGGACACACACACACAGCGTCCATTGCTACTGGTGCTGCACAGCTGTGTTTTTGCCAAGGCTGTTCAGTTCAGGGCTCTGTCAAAATTCCGAGCTCGCTAACGTTAACAAACATTAATGCTCTGGTTGGCAAAATTACAAGCTGAACAACCTTGATATTTGTGTCTGTGTGTGTGTTCTTGTGTGCGTGTCTGTGTTTGTGTGTATGTGTGTGCTCATGCCCCTCATGCTCTACTACACTGCCCTTGTGTGCTCTTGCTGCTCAGCCCTCAAAGCCCCAGCGCACACATCCCCCTCCACTCACACTTGCTTCATGTGAGCTTATTTGTGTGTGTGTGTTCTTGCGTGTGTGTGTGTGTGTGCGCTCATGCCCCTCATGCCCTACCACGCTGCCCTCATGTGCTCTTGCTGAGACATCCCATTGTTTCCACTGCGGCACTGTAGCGGCGCCGCCAGCAGCCGGAGCGCCTGGTGTCTGTGTCCCTAGAAGTCGCAGGTGGCTTCAACCTCAGCATCCCCTCCCCCTACCGCAAGAGCAGGTATGCATGTGCATATAATATATGTTGAAAGGTGTGTGCCTGTGTTGCTGGAGTTCGTAGGTGGCTTGCACCTCAGAACTTTCTCCTTCTACGGCAAGAGGAGGTCGTGTGTGTGTGTACACGTCAGCGTGCAAGCGCGTGTGCCTTTGTTGAGGTAGTAGGTGGCTTGCACCTCAGGAGTTTCTCCCTACCGCAAGAAGAGGTCATGCGTGTGTACATGTCTGCGTGTGTACGTGTGTGTATGCCTCTGTTGAGGTAGTAGGTGGCTTGCACATCAACTTCCCCTCCCCCCCCCCAAAAGCAGGTACGTGTGTGTATGTTAGTTTGTGCAAATATGTGAATGTGTGAGACTTTGAAAGGCGCAAGTTGAGCTCTCAGTGTTTGTTTGCTGGCCGCTGCATGACCACCGAACAAACCAATAGCGTTCGTCAGCTTCAGTGTTTTGCTGGCCGCTGCATGAGCACCGAACACACCAATAGCGTTCGTCAGCTTCGGTGATTTGCTGGCCGCTGCATGAGCACAGAACACACCAATAGCGTTCGTCAGCTTCAATGTTGTGTGCTTATTTGCAAATCTGCACACGCACACACGCACACACATACATACATACATACATACACTCACACCAGAGTGGCATAGAGGTTTGTTTTTCATCTTGTGCAAACTCTCCTGCACATTGCCCTCACAGAATATCAGTCAGGTCACACTTCGGTCCCCCTCGCAATGGCAGGCATATAACAACACCCCCCGCAATGGCTGCCATATGAACACCTGCATCCCTTTCAACCTCACAAGAGCCTGCACCCACAAGCCACACATGTAGGGTTGGCCAGAACCATATATATACGTTGTATGTACAGTATTTTGGGCAGGGAAATCACCAAATATACGGTCATATACAGAGTGTATATATACGGTTCCGACCAACTCTGCGCACACACACACACACACACACGCACACACACACATATACACACGTCACCAACATGCACCTAAACTCAATTCTACGCGCGCAGACGCACCCCTTCCTCAGAAGCCATCAGCCTCGTGGCCTCCAAGCTCAAGATCAGCTCCCTCCCTCCACCCCTCCATTCTGGCCCCCCCCGCAACCCCCCCTCTGACTACTTTTCAGGAGAACAGGGTACGTACATACTACGCATGCAAGCAGGGTACGCACACTACGCATGCAAGTGTTTGCCTTTCCACCACAAACAGGGTTCGTACACTATGCATGCAAGCGTTTGCCTTTACACCAAAAACAGGGTACGCACACTACGCATGCAAGCGTTTGCCTTTCCACCACAAACAGGGTACGTACACACTACGCATGCAAGCGTTTGCCTTTACACCACAAACAGGGTACGTACACACTACGCATGCAAGCCTTTGCTTTCACACCAAATTGCGCACATGAGGGACCACACGGCGTCGATGGGCACATGCACGCATGCATGTGTGCTGGTTAAACATGCATAAAAGGCACATACACACATGTACGAGCACACACTTGCACACACGTGCGCACACACAAATTAAAACTGCACAACTATACACAAACGACTAGCCACGCTTGATGCAGACAGACACATGACCTTACACTCACAAACATGTATGCAAGTACGCACCCACAAGTGCACACACACACACACGCACACACACACGCGCACACACACGCACACACGCGCGCACACGCACAAAACAAGACTGCACAACTAAACACAGACAACTCGCCGAGCTTGATGCACACAGACACATGACCTTATACTCACAAACACGTACGCAATTACGCACCTGCAAGTGCGCACACACACGCACACACACACACGCGCGCACACACACAAAATGAAACTGCACAACTATACACAAACGACTAACCTCGCTTGATGCACACAGACACATGACCTTACACTCACAAACACGTACGCAAGTACGCACCTACAAGTGCGCACACACACGCACACACACACGCACACACGCGCGCACACACACAAAATGAAACTGCACAATTATACACAAACGACTAACCTCGCTTGATGCACACAGACACATGACCTTACACTCACAAACACGTACGCAAGTACGCACCTACAAGTGCGCACACACATACACACACATACACACTCACACACACATGGCTAGGGGGAATTCTTGACAGCGTGTCTGAGCAGCCTTGGGGCAGTGGCGTCAGCACAAATACGAGCGAGCCAGGGATCGGGTCAGCAGGAGGGGGAGCAGGGGGAGGAGGGGGTTTAAAGGAAGGCCGTGCTGCTGCTTCTGCTCAAGGGGGTTCCTCACTGCTACCCCCCAGCCCCCCACCGCGCCCCGAAAAGAAGGAGGACAACTTCTTCACCACGGCTGCAAATTTTGGGAGCAGCCTGCTGTCCAGCGCAGCAGCAGCAGCCGCAGCGCTGGGGGCGGGTACTGCTGCAGCTAGCAGCGCACCTCCGGCCTCGCTACCACAGGTGTGTAGGCAAGGCACTGTTTAGAAGATGAGTATCAACGGTTGCCATCAGGCGCTAGGGGCGCGAGCACTAGTACAGCTAGCACCGCACTCCAGGCTTCGCTACCACAGTTGCGTTGGCAAGGCGCTGTTTGTTTGCGCGCCTATAAAATGGTAATGACAGTCGTACCATCAAGTATTGGGGGCAGGCACTGCTGCGTTCAGCACCGCACATCCGGCTGCGCCTACCTCAGGTGCAACGATGTCATGTGCAATACGTCAAGTGGAGTATGTATGTCATGCAGAGTATGTATGTCATGTGGAGTATGTACGTTATGTGAAGTATGTACGTCATGCAGAGTATGTACGTCACGCGAAGTATGTACGTCATGCAGAGTATGTGGGTCATGTGGAGTATGTACGTCATGCAGAGTATGTACGTCATGTGGAGTATGTACGTCATGCAGAGTATGTACGTCATGTGGAGTATGTACGTCATGTGGAGTATGTACGTCATGCAGAGTATGTAGGTCATGTGAATTATGTAGGTCATGTGGAGTATGTACGTCATGTGGAGTATGTAGGTCATGTGGAGTATGTACGTCATGTGGAGTATGTACATCATGTGGAGTATGTAGGTCATGTGGAGTATGTAGGTCATGTGGAGTATGTACGTCACGCGAAGTATGTACGTCATGTGGAGTATGTACGTCATGTGGAGTATGTACGTCATGTGGAGTATGTACATCATGTGGAGTATGTAGGTCATGTGGAGTATGTACGTCACGCGAAGTATGTACGTCATGCAGAGTATGTACGTCATGCAGAGTATGTATGTCATGTGAATGAAGTATGTCATTTAAAGAGTATGTCAGTGTGCTCATCTGCCGCCACTCACAAGTGAGTCACGTTTTTGTTCATTTGTTACATTAGTGCCGACAGTGGCTGCTGCTGCATGGAGTGCGTAGCGTACCACCAGCCCCACCACACACAGACACATGCAGGTGCAATTTGTGCATAAACACTGACGCTTTATTAGAATAGGATGATACAAAGGAGCAGAACTCACGTCAATTCAGATGAAAAGGGGGTGGCACGTGTGTATGTGTGTGCATGTGTGTGTCTGTGTGTGTGTGTGACAGCTCCTGGTAACTTTCACCCTCCAAGCTTGATGCTGTGAATTGGGATTTGTGAATTGGTGCTGTGTGAGGCACTGGCTTGCACCAGGTGGGCAGGTTGGCTTGCACCAGGTGAGGAAGTTGCACCGGATGAGGTGGTTGCAGTGAAGTGGTTGCAATGAAGTGGTTGCGATGAGGTGGTTGCAGTAAGGAGGTTGTACCGGTTGAGGAGGCTGGCTTGCACTGGGTGAGGAGGTTGCAGCGAAGTGTTTGCACCGGGTGAGGTGGTTGCAGTGAGGAGGTTGCACTAGGTGAGGTGGTTGCAGTGAAGTGGTTGCACCGGGTGAGGAGGCTGGCTTGCACCGGGTGAGGAGGTTGGTTTTGATTTGCTTCCACCCACCACCTCTTGACTCTTTGCCACAGCCACAGGCTCTGTGCCACAGCCACAGCCACAGCCACAAACTCTGTGCCACAGCCACAGGCTCTGTGCCACAAACTCTGTGCCACAGCCACAGCCACAGCCACAGGCTCTGTGCCACAGCCACAGCATCCTCTATCGATAGATCCTTGTTTTGGTATAGTGAGTGTTGGTAATCACGGCTGCACGCCTGCAGGGAGTGAAGAATTGGCTTAACACTTTTCACACCACATATTTTCCCTCTGCCCCTTCTCTGTGCCTCCGCAGGAACCGCAGCAGCTGCTGGTGTCTGCATCGTCGCTAAGCTTTCAGGTGTGTGTGTGTTCTCCATGTGTTCTCCAATTCATAGCTGGCGTTGAGTGTGTGGGGACCTCCTAGGCAAGGCTGTGGGAGTGGGAAAGTGCCTGTATTGAATGTGTGTGTGTGCCTGCATTGAGCTTGCGTGTTTCTGCATCCCCTCTGTGAGTGTGCTTGCATTGGGTGTGCCTGTTCCTGCGTCCCCTCTCTCTCTCCTTCTCTCTCTCTCTCTCTCTCTCTCTCTCTCTCCCTCTCTCTCTCTCTCTCTCTCTCTCTCTCTCTCTCTCTCTCTCAATCTCTCTCTCTCTCTCTCTCTCTCTCTCTCTCTCTCTCTCTCTCTCTCTCTCTCTCTCTCTCTCTCTCTCTCTCTCTCTCTCTCTCTCTCTCTCTCTCTCTCTCTCTTGCTCGCTCACTCACTCACTCGCTCACTCACTCACTCACTCACTCACTCACTCACTCACTCACTCACTCACTCACTCACTCACTCACACACACGCACAAACACACGCACAAACACACACAGTCCGGCATGGGCGGTGGGGGCAGTTATTGGCAGCACCCCCCTGCCAGCGCCAACCACAACCTCAGCAGAGGCAACCGACCCTCCCCTCCATCGCACTGCTTTGATGGGGGCATCGTGTCAGCAGCAGCCGCGGCTGAGTGCCGCTCCCTTTCTCCCCTGGACTCACCGAAGCAATCCTGCATGCCTCAGGTGTGTGCATGTGCACGCGTTTGTATGTGTGTGTAGGGTTGGCCAGAACCATACATATACGGTTTATATACGGTTTTTTGGCAGGAAATTCACCAAATATACGGTCATATACGGTGTATATACACGGTTCTGGCCAACCCTGTGTATGTGTGTATGTGGCGCTTAAATGCATAGACACACAAACACACAGACACGCATGCATAGGGATTTGCTCCTTCTGGCTTCCGCGTGTTCCTTGTACGCCCAAACGCTCCTGGTCACGTGCATATGCACACACACGTACATACATACACACGTGCACATGCATGTATCTCTCCCCTCCGACTTTCACTTTCCTGTGTACGTCCCATTTTTTCTGATCGCGTGCATACACACACACACACACACACACATATGCACACACACGTGCATGTATTCGTCCCCCCTGATTCCCACCCCCCTGTTTGCCCCAAATTGTCCTGATCGCACACACACACACACAAACAAATACACACACAAACACACACAGACACACACACATGCACGCACAGGCCCAGACACTTGTCCCCCCTAATCCCCAGACCCCAGTGCGCCCCAAGGCTGCGGGTGGCCCACTTGAGTTGCGCCCTTTCGCCAGCCCCTTTCAGAGGCATAGCAGCTTTGAGCATAACAGAGGAGGGGAAGCACAGCAGCAGCAGCCTGAGCAGCAGCAGGAGCATCTCCACAATGGCTTGCAGCTACCGCCTTCGCAGGTACATGTGCGTGGCATATACAAACACACACACACACACACGCACACGCACACGCACACGCACACACACACACACGCGCGCACACACACACACATACACACACACACACGCTCACACACACACACACACACACACACACACACACACACACACACACACACACGCAGACACACACACACTCACACGCACACGCACACGCACACACAA
>Ga0307947_1003925_pt1 | contig 11853 bp, 9 predicted proteins | sample OrgLakmetagen232_FD_201840 | JGI IMG/M metagenome (GOLD analysis project Ga0307947, IMG submission 201840) | Saline water microbial communities from Organic Lake, Antarctica - #232 | ecosystem: Environmental > Aquatic > Non-marine Saline and Alkaline > Saline | place: Antarctica: Organic Lake...
CTGTTGCTGTTGCTGTTGCTGTTGCTGTTGCTGTTGCTGTTGCTGTTGCTGTTGCTGTTGCTGTTGCTGTTGCTGTTGCTGTTGCTGTTGCTGTTGCTGTTGCTGTTGCTGTTGCTGTTGCTGTTGTTGCTGTTGCTGTTGCTGTTGCTGCTGTTGCTGTTGCTGCTGCTGCTGTTGCTGTTGCTGTTGCTGTTGCTGTTGCTGTTGCTGTTGCTGTTGCTGTTGCTGTTGCTGTTGCTGTTGCTGTTGCTGTTGCTGTTGCTGTTGCTGTTGCTGTTGCTGTTGCTGCTGTTGCTGCTGCTGCTGCTGCTGCTGCTGCTGCTGCTGCTGCTGCTGCTGCTGCTGCTGCTGCTGCTGCTGCTGCTGTCGCTGTCGCTGTCGCTGTCGCTGTCGCTGTCGCTGTCGCTGTCGCTGTTGCTGTTGTTGTTGCTGTTGTTGTTGTTGTTGTTGTTGTTGTTGTTGTTGTTGTTGTTGTTGTTGTTGAAGCATGCGCACACACACTAAAATTCAAACTCAAACACACACAAACACACATGTACGTACACAGCTTTTGCAAGCATACAAGACCACCTCTCCCCCACACCGCTCCCTATTAACCCTGAAAGCCCAGCCCCAAGCGCACAGCGCGTGGAGCGTGGCCGCACTGTCCACGCTAGCAGCTGTGGCTCCCAACCTCGAGCAGCTGAAAATAGATCTTGCTCTTGCAGGTGGGGGAGCCTGAATGAGTGCGTGATGTGTGGTGTGTGGTGTGGGTCAACTTATGTGGCATACCTGCGGTAAACTACTCAAGGCTGGCCAGATCTAGGTACAGCCTGTATAGACACACACTGTGTATAATATATGACCTTGCGCGTGGTGGTTTTTCTGCTGAGAATTCTGCGTTTGTGCCGACCTTGCAATGGTGTGGCCAACCTTGTTCATGACCAGCACGTGCCTATGTTTGTATGGGCTAGTGGGCGTAAAAAGAAGACACCCTTGTACACATTCTAAGGCTGCTCTAATTATAGATGATATTCTGCTATGCAGGGTGCCACGCGGCAAGAGCTCGTACATCATATTATGTGTGTGTGACGTATATGCATCAGTGAATGTAGCATACCTTCCCACCATGAAAAGAAGGCATCACAGGGGAATCCGCGCTTTATCCTCTGCAAGCGCTCCAAGAGAACTCTTCTCTAACTTGCTGCTCCATCATGTCACTGCACCTCCTGAACACATTTAACACATGCACTCAGCCATGCCATGGTGGCGCACATCGTGGTAACACCTCCCATTCCGGTCCACCTTGTGTTGTTGTGTTCTTTGCGTCCCTCAATGCAACCCGCACCCCTTTTGTGCTCCTCCTCAGTCCTCAGCAGCAGCCTGGCACTAAGAGCCAAAGCACACAATCCTGTTCTGAGGCACGCGCAGGTTCTTCGAGGCGCTCCTCCCTCTCATTCATTAGCGCAACAATAAAAGATCTGTTGCCCTCATTGAACTTCAAAGATACAAAAAGTCTGTGTTCCCTCTCAAGAGGTCCATTTGAAAAAATGTCAATACTGCATTTGCCATGCGTCCTATGTCCTGCGTCTGCAGTTGGCCCTGAGCCACTGCGTCTTATGTCCTAAACCACTGCGTCCTATGTCCTGCGTCTGCAGTTGGCCCTGAGCCACACGCAGCCTTCTCCTCGGCCCTGTCCCCTCGCCTGCAGTTTCTGGATTTCAGCACCAAGGCACGCCACACACAGGTGTGTGTGCGTGTGTGTACATCTGTGTATTTGTGTTGCTCGTGTGCCGTTGCGCGTGTGTGTATGTAAGTACTGTGCTTGATGCTGATCTGTAAAAAGCTCAAGCGAAAACGGGAGTTTGAGCAGGAGTGCGCGCTTTAATCTGTGATATTTTCTATCTGTGCTGGTTTCCAACTCCATTTCAGGCTTTGCCCTTGTGCATCGTGCTAGTGCAGCGTGGCACTGTCTGTATGCTGGTGCAGCGTGGCACAGTTTTCTTGGTGCAACATGGCACTTTCTGAATGCTGGTGCAGTGTGGCACTGTGTGCTGGTGCAGCGTGGCACTCTCTGTGTGCTGGTGCAGCGTGGTAGTGATTACAATGGCACGACGTCTGCATGCAACGCCCAGTTCCTTGGACTTCACCACACAGATGCTCAAACACGCATGTACTTATTGTACACGATTAAGTGCACGCAACCCTCCTTGCTGGTATGCAACGCTGTGCATGCACGCACGTGCGCAGGTCATGGATCTGCAGCCGTTATGTGCATTGGACCTCACGGCAGTGCGCCTCGTCCTAGACACACTGCTGCTCTCGCCACAAATCCACGACAAGGCACCGGGGGATGCTGTGGTGTGTTCCTCTTCTCCTAGGGCCCTGTTCTTTGATTCTCCTGCTCCCTGACCGCTTTTTTGCCCTGTAGAAATAACACACTGCATAAATGGGCAACGTGAACATCGTGAATACGAGCAGTCATTGCCTTTCCAATTATCTCCTATTTTGGACTGAATGCTTGTCGCTAGGTGTCCTGCATGATGCCACGAGGCATGGTGACACGGGTGTGGCAATGTAGCTATGCTATTTCTTTGGATGCATGACGTCACGAGGCATGTCCTGCATGATGTCACGAGGCATGGTAACACGGGTGTAGTAAAGTAATTTGCTGCATTTTACTAAGAGGCATGATGCCACGAGGCATGCCCTGCACAATTTCCCAAGGCATATAACGAGCAGAACACGCTCTGGTTGATGTATGTATGGGTCTGTGCCCCCTCACTCAGCTGTCTTGTGCATGTTTGTAGGGTTGGCCATCAGTGTTGTGCACATACAGCGTCATTCAAAAATGACACATTTAATAACGATCGTAAATAACGGCTTTACCGTCACTAAACTCTGACGATTGACGGCGTGATTTACACCGTCAATTCGACAAAAATTACGCCGTCAGCGTCATTTACCATTGACGCCGTCAAGCGTCAGGTGCACAACACTGTTGGCCATACATATTTAGGTATATACGGTGTACATACAGTATTTTTAGCAGGGAAATCACCATGGGCATACAGTCATATACGGTGCATATGTACGGCTCTGGCCAACCCTACATATTTGTGTATGTGTGTGTGTGTGGCCTCCGTGCGTACAGGCGGCCATGCTGTGCTGCCTGTTGCAGTCTTGGCCAAGGCTGAAGCAGGTCACCCTTTTCGACCTCCAGGGAAGCTTGGCATCACCACAAGGTGTGGGTGTGGGTGTGGAGAAACATGGTATATTTGTGTTGGTGTATGTTGCAACAGTTGGCTAGGCAGGTGAGTGGGTGGGAGAGTGTGAATAAGTTTGCATATGCAGTGCCCAAGGGTAGTTAGTGGGTGGGTGGGGTGGGTTTGGGGGTGCCTGTATGTTTGTTGCTCTTACACGTATGAACCACCTGTGTAAACCACAAATACAGGATTAAAACACATTACCGCTGGATGTTCAACTCCCTGATAACTTTATGCGCACACAAACGAATACGCCAAGAGCTACAGGAGCCTGCGTGGTCATGGATGTGGTTCTGTGTTATGTACAGGTTGTCAAGTTGTAGCTCCTTTCTCGTTGTGTGTGTGTTGCACATTATGCACTCGTTACAACTTACTTCCCCTTTTGGAAAACTATTCACGACCACTCTACGAGAAAGTTTTGTTTCCATTTTTAGCATTGCGTGTTTTCTTGAATCCCCTTTCACGGACTATCAGAGCTAGGAAACTTATAACTGCTCATCCAGACGACAACTATTGCGAGCTCTAATAACACACACGTGTATCGAAAATCACCTCATTTATTCTATGCTCTGCTAGCGCAGGCGCTGACCATCGCTCGCCCCCTAAAATATTAATCAGGGGTAGTTCCTCTTCATGTATGAAATTTAACATAAATGTACGAACATGAATCTACGAATATAAATGCCCTTGCGAGCTGCAAACAAGTTCTCTTTATATGGATGGATGGTCTTTTTCTGAACGCTTGTTTGTATTGCTCTGAACTATCTTTGTTGAGTATGCGCTCCAATTTTTGCAGGTGGTCGTGTGTTTGAGTTTTTGCCAACTACACTGGAGAAGCTCAGCCTGCAAGCCAGTTTGCCAAGGTCTCTTACACCCAGGTAAGCTTCAAGCATGTCGCATGCTTAAGCACACTGAGATGTGCTATACACTTAGCCACATGAGGCTACGGATGTTTACCGTGATGCGGCCTTTTAGGCAGCAGAGTCCCCACAGTTTCTGCGCTCATTGAGATCATGTGAAGGTGCTAAAAGGTCTCAAGCTTGAAAAAGCAGGCATGCAGTAACACATGCACAGTGTTCATTGATGTCTTTCGCCCCCTTGGTTGAAATTGCCATGGTCAGATGGATGTAGGTTAGCCAAAGCAGATTTCATCTTTTGGCAGTGAGTACAGATGTGCCAACAAACAGAGCGTGCTTACATCCACAAAGTAGCAAGCCTTGTTAGAAGCAAACAAGAATGTGGACAAGAAGCGGACTGGTTGCAAACGACACTGCTTACTTAGTGCTGTTGTTCTAGAGCAACATACAGCAAACTTTTGTACTGTGGATGTGCTGTGATCTGGACGCAGCCTCCAGCAGACTGCACATTTTGTCGATGGCTTTTCAATTATTGACCTTGTTAATGCTTCTTTGACCTGACCTAGCCTCCTCCTGCCATTCTCTCTCACATGACTCCCTTTCCCAGGTTCGACCCCCTTGTTCAAACCGAGCCGTGTTCAAATAATTACTTGAACTTACATGCACCGCTCACAGCACCTCTCCTCTCCTCTGCTTTGCTGCAACTTAGCAGCTTGCTGCTTTGTGGCGTGGGTGATGTGATGTGTGCGACTGTGTGTGCGACTGTGTGTGTGTGTTTGTTTGCGACCTCAGGCTGAACCACTTACAGCATCTCCGCCTCCTCTCTGTCTTCGACATCACCGTCTCCCTGGTCATTGCCATATCGTCCCTGCCAAGCCTAGCACAACTCACAGTGCACGGAGACCTTCTCATGGATCCTCAGGTGCGCGCGTGCGTGTGCGTGTACATTTGTACATTGCTCTGTGTTTCGCCACGTGGCATTGTGGTAGGCAATCGCCAAGCCTAGAACAACTCGCAGTGCACAGATCACAAAGACCTTTTTATGAATCCTCAGGTGCGTGCGTGCGTGTGCGTGTACATTTGTACATTGCTCTGTGTTTCGCCACGTGGCATTGTTGTAGGCAATCGCCAAGCCTAGCACAACTCGCAGTGCACAGATCACAAAGACATTTTCATGAATCCTCTGGTTCTGCGTTTTGCCATCAGGCATTGCGGTAGGTGAAGGGATAAGGCACGTGACATTACGTTCGATAAAAGAAAGACTGCAGCAATGAAAACCACATAAATTTAAAGACAGCAGGAGACGTTTTTTGTCCTGCCTCCACAAATGCCCAGGGACTCCACATGCTCAGCGGCTTTTGCCAGCAGCTGGAGATGGGGGCAGAGAAATTTTTAGCTCTAACCTGCTGCGTGCTTTGGTGAGTTTCCTTGTTTCTTCCATCCATCCTCAGTGGAGTGCCAAGTCGACACAAAAAAAGGAAAAGGGGGCCTTTAAGCTAACGTGATTGGGTTTTCCTGTCTGCTGTAAGCTGCTTTTAGTGTCATTTAGAATGTAAGCTATAGAGTCATGTACAAAGTAAACTGTGGGGTTTATGCTCTGCTCTGCCAACCAAATCACATGGTTTCACAGAAAGGTGCATTGTTTTCTTACAGATGATCTCTGTCTAATTATATCAAGTTCAGTCTGCAGATAACGTGTCAGATACCGTCCTGCGCGCTTAGCACTGCAAGGCCCAGTTTTGTAAGGTGCTAATTTTATAATTTATAGCACTTATATAATATAACGCTTACAAACCATAGATCTGAGTTCATATTAATTTGCGAGCATAGGCTTGCGCAACGCCCCGCCAAATGATTATTCACCACGTACCACGAACATTTTTGACCCCCTTGCGGTGTGTTGCAAGCACTACAAATTATTAAATTACAATGGCCTCGCAAAACTCGCATTGGGCAAATTTGATTGATTTTTGTGAGCATGAACGGGAAGGGCGGGAAGGCCTCGCAGGCTTATTGTGGGCAACTTCTTCATGCCCAGTAACCAGACAGCAAGTCAGAAGGCGGGTTTGGAGAGGACAGGGCAGCAAAGGCAGAGCAGGATGCAGCAGCAAGTAAGAGGCTACCTGATAGCTTAGGCTGACCTCAGGCATCAGCAGCAAGGGGAGGAGCAGCTATGTAAGCGGGTGCCTTCTTTCACATGCAGATGTACACATGCGCACATACATGCATACGTGCGTGCAAGTGCACGCACACATGCGCTTGCCTGTGCATGCACACGTATGCACACACGCACGCACATGCGCATGCACACACATGCACACGCGCACAAGCATGCTCACACGCGTGCATACACGTGCACATGCACCTTAGAGGGCCAAAAGGCCCTCGCATAGGCTCGCAACACGTTAATTAACTAAGTGTTGCCTCCCTCGCATTGCTCGCATTGGGGTAATTATTGGGTTTTTCTGAACCTTGCATCCGTAACGGTACCCTACAGTTCTTGCTTTTGGGCTGAGTAATATGCCTAAAGTTATTCCTTTCAGGCACTTGCAAGCTTACAATAGACCCTGTCTTGGAAATTAAGGCATTCACAGTTCGCGTGGTTGACGACAAATCTGAGAACAGGTGCTTTTTCCTGCTCCATTTCATAGCATTTTTTTGCACGTGTAGCAAATACTTTGATTATTGGCTGAAATTAATGCAAGGGGCCTCGTTAACATCTGAGTACTTGCAAAACAGCACACAAAACTCGCACAACTGAACACGCAACTCGTGTTTGCACACACACATAAACACAAAACTAACACACATGCACATGCTTGCACACACACACACACACACAAACACAAACGCACACACGCACAAACGCACAAACGCACAGGAGGGCTACAGGTACCCTGGTTGGTGTGCTGGGAGCTGTTGCTCCTAGAGTGACCATGTTACGATTAGAGATTGAGCCATGCTCTATGAATCAGGTGCAAGCTCTGCAAAAGTGCGTGCACTTCAGCTCCCTCAAGTCGCTTTTCCTGCAGGTGTGTGTGTGTATGTGTGTGTATATGTGTGTGTGTGTTGGAGGCCAGTAAAAGTGCACTTGTGCATAGAAATGGCCAAATCCATAAGCGCAAGGTGTATACACAGACTTTGTAGCATTGCATTCTTTCCAGATATGCGGGCGCATGCAGTGTACATGCTCCTGGCCCACCCTAGGAGTTTATTTCAGGCACTTCCTTTACGTCCCTCAAATCAAAAGAGGCCATGGTGGGCTGACTGTTAATGGGCTATGATTACACAGCCAAAGGCACTGCTGTGCCCACGCGCACAGATCATTTTGATGCAGTCCAGGAATGTTTCGAAAGTAACCCCAAGACAGCTTTCCTTGCAACGTCTGCCACCCACTCAAACAGGACGTCCATGTACAAGCACGCACATGCGCATATACATTTACAATCACGCACACAAATTGCAAACCGACTGCAGGGTGATCTGTCCCTCTTTAACGACTCCACAGCCCTCCATCTATCCTCACACCTCAAGTCCCTAGAGCACCTCTCCCTGTGTCACACCGCACAGAGCGCCCACCCTCTAGCACCCAGGTAACGATCATAATTTATCATGTGACCTGGTGGTTTGTTGACGCATCTTTTCGACGCACCACTCCTCCCTGTGTCACACCGCACAGAGCACCCACCCTCTAGCACCCAGGTAATGACCATAAGTTATCATGTGACCTGGTGGTTTGTTGACGCATCTTTTCGACGCACCACTCCTCCCTGTGTCACACCGCACAGAGCACCCACCCTCTAGCACCCAGGTAATGGTCATAGGAAAAGCCTCTTCCGGTGGTAGTTTACGCGCCTTCTCAAAGCGTTTTACTCCCAGAGTCACACCACACAGAGTATTCACCCTCCAGCACCAGCTAGCAAATCAGCATGTGGGTGGTCCAGGTATGTGGGTTTAATTGAAGAATATGGATAACTCAGTTGCACCTTCTGTCTATGTCAACTCTCAATTTGCGGCAGCTAGGCTCAGGATCTGGAAACTCAATTCAAGGCCTGGTTGTGAGCGTTCCTTGGGACCAGGCGATGCCCTGTATTAAAAAGCTGTACTGTATATTACTGTACTCATCCCCCCACCCCCCCCAATTGTTTGGTAAGTTTTAGTCACCGCCCCACCCCAAAACCCTGTAGAAAGCAACACATCACTTGTTTCAATCACTGCCTTCCCTCAGCAGCGTTAGTAAGGAGTGGTGATGTAAGGCCTGTGTGTTTAACCCTTTGTCGTCCATTTTTAAGACATGCTTGTGGAGTCATTTGCTTTTGACGTTGACAATGAAAGGGGCACCTTGCAAGATAAGACGCCTAAGTCATAGATAAAAGAGGTAAAGACAGAGTTCCGATGCAGTGTAAAAGAGGTAACGACAGAGTGCCAATGCAGGGAGCAAGTTCATTGAATGAGCAGGCGCTGGCAACAAGCTGTACTAAAGTAGGGCATTAGGGCATTTACAAAGATTGGCACTCATGCCCTCAAGACTCAGGCCCACCCAGACAAGTTTCTGGGTTGGCCAGTTCTGGCCGTTTGTCTCCACCACATACGAGTCATGTGACCATATGTATATATGTATGTACCGTACGTCCACGGATTCACCGCCCCCCCTGAAAAAAGTAAATATTTTATGGTTAAAATATGCAACCGCCTCCCCTCTCACTGGAACTTCTCGACGGGAGCAACGGGTGCAGGCAGGGCTGGGGCTGGTGGTGCAGGGGCAGGCGGAGCTGGGGCTGGGGGGTCAGGGATTGCTGGGAAGGTGAGTGCAGGAATTCCAGACCATTCATCGGAAGCTTCCTGACCACTCGTCGCTCGCACTGCTCAAAAACGTTAATTTCTGCCACCGCCCCACAACCGCCCCCTTTAGAAATAAATATATTAAACCACCACCCCATCACTGCCCCCACCAAAAAACGGTCTTTTAGGGGGTGGTGATATACTTTTTGTACGGTTTATATAACATGTAACTAGTATGTAACTAGTATGTATATGGTGTATGTAACTAGTAACTAGTATGTAACTAGCATGTATATGGTAATCCCCTGCTCAAAACACCGTGTATGTACGTGTTTATTTATGGCTCTGGCCAACCCTACAGTACACGGCTACACGTGCGCGCGTATATGTAAGTTGCTCTTACTTCCGGGTTGGACTGGTTCAGATCAATGCAGTTTAAGGAGGAGAAGTTTGTTTCTACACATATAAAGTTAAATGGCTGTGACTGTTTCTGCTGACCAGCCCTGCCATATGTGCCCACTTGCAAAAAAATGATACATGCGGTTGGCCAAAACCATGCAGACTTTTGGTACATGAGTCATATGTATGGTGATTCTCCTGCTGGGAACACCTTATATACCGGTACGCTGTTTATATATTTGTGTATGGTTTTGGCCGATCCTGATTTTCAAGCTCTGCAACACTCCAGTAATCTAAGGTAGACACTGTCCCAGAACTTCACCTCCCTAGGTGTGAACTCTAACTGCCTAGCTCGAATATGTGTGCCTACAGTGTACATGTATCTGCGAACGAAAAGGGAGGGTGGTGAGTTCATGAATGTACAAACGGAACGCTGACAGGTTCGATGCTTACGGAATTTCCATCAGTGCCGTATCCGGGCCTGCATTGAGCGTGATGGGAGTGTTTGGCCTCGCACGCCTGCCCCAATTGAAGCGGCTGGAAATCAAGGGCTGTGAGGAAGTGACGCGGCAAGGGCCTGAAGTGGTGAGTTGCATACTTTGCGTTGCGAATGAACTCAATTTTACATTCGCAAGTCGTCAATGAAGATCAGGGGTGCGAGCAAGCGAAGTGACAAGGCCTTGAGGTAGTGTGTTGCAAGTTTGCATTGTGAAGGGGTAGCAGCCTCTTCACAACCAAGCAGGTTGATCAGTGCTGTAGCTGTTGTGTAGTGAAAGGCATGAACTACATCTAAGCAGTTTGACTGATTGAGGCAACCTGAGCAGAGACATGCAGAACTTAGATGATTGGAGGGGGCTGGGTCGAGTGAAGAAGCAGTTGAAACCCTAAGCTGTAGTAAGGGAGGGAATGGCGCATACAGACAGAAAACGTCCTCATCCTCATCTGCATTTCAGTGTATGTGTGTGTTAGAGGGGGGGGGTGGGTGTGGGTGTGGGTGTGGGTGTGGGTGTGGGTATGCAATTGTGTGTGCTTTTTTTGTGCATGTGCGTGTGCGTGTGCGTGTGCGTGTGAGTACATGGTGGGCTTGTGGGTGTGGGTGCGTGAGGCTGTGTATTTGCATTTGAGTTTGTGAGGCTCATTGATCACTGTGCTCCTGAATGTACGCAGGTAGGCTCCATGCTGAAAGACTTTGGTGTCCAGCTGGTATTAGATGGGGCTACAGTGGTGATGGCCTCATCTGATGGTCATTGATGCTAGATCTTCCCCTGCAGCCTGTACGTTCTTCAGAAACCTCAATGTTTTCAAGTTGGTAGTTCGATTGACACACTAATCCAATATTACTGTTCTCTTCTGGGCTTCACTGCAGAGTGTATCTTTTCTCCTCTTATTGATTTTTGGTATGCAGGACAATGTCAGTGCTTCTGCTTTTCTTCCGTTTCCCAGTAGTATTGCCACCTTGGCTACTTCAGCATTGAGAAATTTTGATCATGTCCGTCCACACACGCAGCTGTATGGGCCTTAATAGTTGTACTTTGCTTTACAATGATTTACTAAGGCAGAAACCAGCAGCCAAACGTGGCAGGCTGGTGTATTTTTTGGTCTGAGCCTGCACACGAGTTTTCAGAGGAAAAAGATAAAATTAGTCATGAGCATACTCTTAGAAAATACAACGCGCGCAGTGAAAAACCGCTCACCACATTAATTAAGGAAAGGAGTCATTTTGTACCGGGTAACGCTCCTCCACCAAAAGAAGTAACTCTTAAGAAGCTGGGTCTTGGCTCTCAAAGAGCTAGCTAAGAAATTAGCTTCATGTACATTCTGTCAACTACATAATTCGTTTCCCACATATCAACAAGTACAAACCTTGTACTAACAGTACAAACCATGTACTAATTACCTCAGATAAATCCTTATTGCAACCAGTGTCCCAAACGTTGCATGGTCAGCAGACGCACGCATCAGCCATGTTCAGGGGTATATTCACCCGCGGAATTCAAATACACACTATCTCAAACTTCTTAGAACTTGACGACAATTAGTGTCACGTAATAACTCCTACCTGAAAGTGGTACAGAAAAGTACTGAAGTATGCATGAGGTCCCACAATGGAGTTTTTATATATTACAGTGACTGGAGGAGTCAAAAGGACAAGTTCAATTCTTGCAGCACCATCACCCTATCTAGGCCTAGATGGGTAACTATTATTCATACTTAGCAAGTAGAAGTGGCTAGTAAATTGCCCATACTGGGTCTAACCCACTGTGGAAAACCGCTGGTGACCCTTTAGGTCTTGGGTTTAATTCTCACCAGCTGCATAAAGGCCAACCCGGTTTAGCTAATTAAGTTCTCTGAATCAATCGCTATCGCTGCCTCTGGCGAGTTGACCCTCCACTTGGAACTCTAGCAGGGAGCCTGGCCCACTCCGACACATTCTAGAATGGAGTTGCCAAGGGGGAGGAAAAGAAAAGCTACGCAGGCATTGAAAACCACTCCCCACATTGATTAAGGAAAAGTAAGCCACTTTGGTACCGAGTACCGTAAAACTCCTTTACCGTGTGTGTGTGTGTGTG
>Ga0307947_1003926_pt1 | contig 11853 bp, 14 predicted proteins | sample OrgLakmetagen232_FD_201840 | JGI IMG/M metagenome (GOLD analysis project Ga0307947, IMG submission 201840) | Saline water microbial communities from Organic Lake, Antarctica - #232 | ecosystem: Environmental > Aquatic > Non-marine Saline and Alkaline > Saline | place: Antarctica: Organic Lake...
GTGGTTTTTCAAGGAGGGTTTTTCTGTTTAGGCAGGAGTTTTCCTTTTCCCAGTCTTATAGGTTTTTTCCTTCATTCTGTCAGGCCCTTGCTGAGGACCGTGTAACAACCCCCACCAAAAAAAAATATATATCTGTGGCTATATGAGAGTAGTCATGTATGATGGCGAATTGCGAATGCTATGGCTGCTAGCTCTGCACAAGAAATGCTGATGTTGGCTATAACCATACCTTTTAGGGTTACATAGTGGATTGCGTTCAGGCGAGGGCAGTTTGTACCTAATCCGGTGTATTGCCCTTGCTTCTTCGTGCTTTTTGTGGCTGCCATCCGTATAGGTCCAGTCCCGCCAATCTTGTACTTTACGGATCAGGTTTGGTCTGGATCTGTGTTGGGTCGCTTGCTTATTGTCAGAGCTGTGAGGTCGGGCCAGGCAGGGTACTTGTTTTGTCTTGGGTTCTTCTTGTAGGTTGATGAAGGTGGTCGTTAAATAGCTTTCTTACTTCAGTAGGGTCTGGATTATTTTCAGTGCTAAGGGGGGTAGGGGTCATTATGTACCAGGAGGAGGGTCATTATTGTAACATGTAGACGGCAACAGCGAGTGATTTCCCCGTCACATTGCATGAACAAAAATAAAGGCGATTACAAAGGAGAAGCTGGAAAGTGTGCTTTGTCCGCCCGCACTGTTCTAACCTCCCTTTACTGTACAATTGCTACCAGAGCTTCACAAACAGGATTGAGGGAGCCATACAATTGCAATACAGCAAGCTCAGACCGTCTTTTTGCGCTTGCGCCCCGTGTATTTCGTGTCCTGTGAGCAGGAGAAGTGAGGGCCATTTCAGCGAGATCATTCAAGCCTTTCAGCATACAGCAATAAGTTAAAGGGAACATGTGGGGAAGCGCCGCAAGCGACGCTGAAAGTTTGGCTAAGCCCATCACACGCCGTCTGTGCAACGCATGCATGCATATGCATGTATGCGTGTGTGTATGCTTGTGCGTCAGTGTTTCTTTTAAGTCGATATACCATATTAATCGATATGAAAACATGGGTTTTCGAATTTTAGAATCAAAATGAAAATAAGGTTTTGGGGGTGTCGGGGAGCCCCTGTGTAGATCGGATCTGAGGACCTAAAAAGGTTTTCGAAGGCCCTCACACACCACAAATTCCAAAGTTTTAATCATCATGATATAATTCTGATACCCCCCCCATCAAATAAGCCCTAACTTGCCAGGGGGAAATGTGTTAAAAAGTACTTAGGGGACCATGGGCCCACAAAAGTACCCACAAACAAGAGGATGCAAACCCTGCTGCTGCAAGCAGCGATGACTCTGATAACTAGCCACAATCAGCACAGCCCCCCCCCCCGGCCCCTCTCTCAGCCTAAGAGTTTTAAAGAGTTTCAAAGCCACGCGCTTAGGCGCACGGGATAGGTTTGGGTTGTGGGTTAAGGTAGCAGAGTTGGTGATGGTATTGGTGCCAGGGTCAGTGAGAATGAGCGTGTGTTCAGCACGCTCAAGTATCTATCATCCGTAACCCCCAGTGCAACAGGCTACATGCGCAGCACTTGACGTGCTGCGCGCGAGGGTTTAAGAGCTCAGCATTCAACATGGAGTCCTACCATATCCACAGGCCATTTTGCAGTGGCTCAGAGCTAAAAAGTGCTGTGGGATTAAGTAGATGAACAACTCAGTTAGATGGACAGTTTGCCTGACTTGCAGCTACAGACAAATTTTGTTGTGTTAATGCGATTGCTTCCTCACAACTAGCAGTTGATTTGCATAACACCAAATGCCAGGAGGCCGCAGGCCTCCCGGCAGGATGAGGCAGCAAAAGAAAAAATATGAGAACACAATTCCTCAAATTCCCAGATTGGGGGGTGACATGAAATCAAGGTCTTCCAAAATCCTTAAAAGAAACACTGGTGTGCGTGTGTGTGAGTGTGGAGATGTGCTGCAGTTGCTGCTGTTGCTGCTGTTCCCTGTCTGCTTCCAGCTGGACATGGCAGGTGCGCATTAAACCAAGGCTGGCCACATTGTCTGCACATTGCTTTGACACAAACAACCGCGGCAAGCACCTGCACCGTGCGCTTCATGCCTCAGATCGCGCACACCACGAACACTCCAAGCTAACATGAACTGCATGCCTCCTATGTTGCATCCAATACACAAGCAATACTCGGCGCGTCATTAATATCTTGTTGAATTAGAATGACATGGCCTGTCAAAAGTAGCACGAATCAAATTCATTCCGAGGTAAAAACCCTCACGCCTAGTGGGTCCTGCAGGACAACCGCGACCTTTGCAGGCGGACCACCCTGCATACCCTTAACACTGCACACATACTCAGGAAAGATTGCTGATGGATACTACATCAGTAGGAGATGGTCTTGGGGCCCAGCTGAGGAAGTGGCAGCTTCCTGGAGCTTCCAAACGGAAAACCGGGCTCTAAATTATTACATACTGCACCCCAGGGCCCCAAAAGCTTCTGTCACGGTTTTTTGAAATGGTTAGGAGCCTATGACGTTCAGTCCGGAAGATGCCCTGTTTGGGTCTAGGCAGCCTAAGGTTACATTTGGTGGGAAGCCGGCAATGCTAGGGGCTGAAGTCCCCTGAAAGGGGCTTTGCCAAAAATGAGTTATCTGGCGTATTGACCTCTGGATAATGCAATAAAGCAAGCAAATCCAAAATTTCTGTTCAGACTGCTGAGCTTGTCTTGAAAAGACACCAGCTCGAACATCACAACAGTAGCGATTATCCTCTGGGCGCCAGCATTCGACCATCAGCGCACGTACCCAGCCTTATTGTTCATTCCACCCCCACATAGATATAAACACAACGTAGAAAACAAGCGGCATATACCTGAGGGATGTCTGTGTAGCCCCGCTTGCGCATAGTGTCCTTTTTGTGGACGATCCACTCCTTGGAACCAGAGGGGGCTTTGCCTCCCTGCTTTCCACCCCGCTTGTGCTTGCTGACATGCTTGCGCTCACGACCAGACACCTGAGTAGATTTGGATATACGTTATTGAGTATGCACTGACATGCTTGCGCACACTACCAGATACGTGTGTGGATTTGGGTAAACATTATGGAGTATGCACTGACATGCTCGCGCACACGACCAGACACCTGAGTGGATTTGGATATACGTTATTGAGTATGCACTGACATGCTTGCGCACACAACCAGACACCTGGATATGCGTTGTTGAGTATTGAGTATGCACTGACATGCTTGTGCTCACGACCAGATACGTGTGTGGATTTGGTAAACATTATGGAGTATGCACTGACATGCTTGCGCACACGACCAAACATCTGTTGGGAATTGGGTATACGTGACAGAGTAAGCACAATGAGATGTGCGGCAAGATACGTGTGTGTATGTGTGTGTGTGTGTGTGTGTACGTGAGAATGTGGGTGCGAATATGTGCGGGAAGGGTTGGAACATCTGTGGGTACATGTGATGGATCAAGACACACAGCTGTGGGCAGCGTTGAGTCACCTACCAAGTCTTTGGCTTATACTTGCGGCCAGCCAACTTTCAGTACCAATGCTTTGGTGCGTGTAAATCGTGACATACAGATAATCAATCTCAGCAAGGCAGCTTAAGGTAGGATGATCCAGGCAAAAGAAAATGCGTTGCTCTGTTCTCTGAAATCATGCTGAATAATAAATAATAAATCGAGAGGGTTTTGTCACATTTTCAGTTGTGGACCGCTCAGCAGCACCTGCACCCACCCAACACTTCGCATACAGACCAAGAGGACATTAAATGCTATCAGATTGAGAATATTTGCTCACACAACACAAGTGTTTTGTGTCGTGGAATCTATGACCACACGAAAGGATAGAACTGGCGCCTGTCCCTGTGTGCAAAGTGATGTTCGCAACCTGAACGCGGGGCTGTGAGTAGGGTTGGCCAGAACCATATATATATATTGTGTATATACGGTATTTTTGGCAGAAAAATCACCAAATATACGGTCATATACGGTGTATACATACGGTTATGGCCAACCCTAGCTGTGAGTGGTGAGTCAAATAGAAGGCCAGACCCCGCTCACCTGAACCTGCTGGCCACCCTCCTCGTCTGGCTCCTGTCCATCCAGGCCCTTGGCCTGGGGCATACTGGTGGTACTGCCCACCTGTTTTGTGTGTGTGTGTGCGTGTGTGTGTGTGTGTGTGTGTGTGTGTGTGTGTGTGAATGTAAAAGTATGGGTGTGTGTGTTCACACACATTTGTTTTGCGTGCTTCCTCCCCTTGAGCCCCCTGTCCTCCCTTTGAGCGCAGTGCTCTGGGAAAAGATGCGAGGAAACACAACAAAAAACGAGGGAAGCAAGCAGAGGCAAACATAAAGTACAGGCCACATGGCACACTGAAAGGGCAAAACAGAATCAATAAAAAAAGAAAAATAATATATGTGTCATACGTGATAGGCATGAGCAATACCTCATTTTGTGCATATAATGAGCTGCTTACCACAGGTACCAGCCAGGGAACTTCAAGAGCAACAATGGCGATAATATATCACGGGCATTATAGATGACTTGTCATGGGCAAAACTTGTTGTGGCATATTATGAGCAGAAGAATGTACAACGGGTACGAGCAAGAATTCACCATGGCCATGAATCAGCATGAGCAGAGACGAGTTCTTAATCACGGGCACAAGAAAGGACTCAACAGTGTGTGGCGCAAGGAAGCACACACACACGTACACACACACAAACACACACACACACACACACACACACACACACACACACACACACACAAGGAAGCACGCACCATGAGCACGAGGAAGAACTTTTTGGCACGTGTGCTGTGCGGGAAGTCCACCACTAGACCTCCAGAAAAGCCAACCTGTGCAAATCCCGTGTATCAACCGCTATCATTATATATTCTATACTTCAAATATGAGATACGCCTGACATGCACATGTTATCATTCGTGCACTTGAACCTGTGCAAATCCCACGCATCGACCATTGTCATTATATATTCTATGCTCAAGGTATAAATACGCCTTACATGCACATGTATCATTCATGCGCTTGAGGGGTGGGATGTGAAGGAATGGCAGCTACTGAGTAAGATTGCACGTGACTTAACCACTCAATAACACACACGATGAACCGCTCAATAATACGCAATTCAGGCATTTTTGAGGTTTTGAGGTGCGGAGGGACACACACACACACACACACTGCAGTGACTGTGCACGTCTGCACGTGACTTGACCACTCAACGACACTCAACAACATTCATTTGGGGTGTTCTCCCTGCCATGCTTCCGGACAGACTCCCTAAACACACTCCCTATCTGCTCAGTGAATACTCTGCTCTTCGAATACAACATGGAAAACCCTAAGATTGTAAATCATGCAAGGACGTGTTAGTAATATATGTACGTATGCATGACGTGCCATTAGCATCTTCACACACATACACACATTTATACACACATCATCATCATCATCATCATCATCATCATCATTGGCCAGCCTTGGTGTCAAAAACACTTGCAGTGTGTGTGCGTGGCGCGTGTGTGTGTGAGCATGCAAGCGTGCATGTCGTGTGTGTATGTATGTGTGCATGCGTACGTGCCTGTGGGGGTGTGTATGTGTGTGCGCTCACCTTCATGGCAGCTGACACCATCATCTCTGCTTGTGCAGGGCTGTCAGGGTATACCTGCGTGTGCACAACAGACAGGTGTAGGTTGAGGCTAACTTATTCATTAGCTGCACACACATCAAACAGGTGTGGGGTGAGGTACACATGCATACTCATTCATTAGCTGCACATACATCAAACATACTCAATTATTAGCTGCACATACATCAAACAGGTGTAGGGTGAGGTGCACGTGCATACTTAATCATTAGCTGCACATACTTAATCATTAGCTGCACATACATCAAACATACGTATTCATTAGCTGCACATACATCAAACAGGTGTAGGGTGAGGTGCACATGCATACTTATTCAATAGCTGCACACACTTATTCATTAGCTGCACATACATCAAACAGGTGTGGGTTGAGGTTGAGGTTGAGGTTGAGGTTGAGGCTACGTATCAAACAGGCCGAATTAAGGCATACATGCATACTCATTCACCAACTGCACATACATCAAACAGGTGTGGGTTGAGGTTGAGGTCGAGGCTACGTATCAAACAGGCCGAATTAAGGCATACATGCATACTCCTTCACCAACTGCACACATATCAAACAGGTGTGGGTTGCGGTTGAGGTCGAGGCTACGTATCAAACAGGCCGAATTAAGGCATACATGCATACTCCTTCACCAACTGCACACACATCAAACAGGTGTGGGTTGAGGTTGAGGTCGAGGCTACGTATCAAACAGGCCGAATAAAGGCATACATGCATACTCTTTCACCAACTGCACACACATCACACATACTTATTCATTAGCTGCACATACATCAATCAGGTGTGGGGTGAGGTTGAGGCTACCTTTGCAAACAGGCCGAATTAAGGTATACATGCATACTCATTCACTAGCTGCACATACATCAAACAGGTGTGGGATAACTTTGTCAACCTGTATATGTGAGCAACACACTCTTTACACATACATAGGGTTGGCCAGAACCGTATATATACGTATATATACACCGTATATTCGGTGATTTCCAAGCCAAAAACACTGTACACCGTATATATATGGTTCTGGCCAACCCTACACATACACCCTGGATATAGCAGTACAAGGAAACTAGCAGGGTTGGCCAGAGCCATGTGAGGGCACCGTGTATGACCGTATACTTGGTGGTTTACGACCGTATATTTGGTTTATGAACGTATATTTTTTTGGTGCTTTTTCTGCCAAGATACCGTATATACACGGCGTATATATGGTTCTGGCCAACCCTGAAAACTAGGCATCATGGGTGTCATGATACACACAGCAGGTTGCGTACTATGCCTAGGATTCAGGGGGACAGCATACCACATAACACACTACCTATTACGTGACCATATGGTAATACAGACACACACACAGTACCAGACAGAACAGAAACGACACAGAACAGAAACTACGATGCCTACGACTCAGGGGGACAGCATATCACGTGTCACTCTTCCTATTACGTGACCATATGGTGATACAGACACACAGCACCAGACAGAACAGAAACGACACAGAACAGAACGTACTATGCCTACGACTCAGGGGGACAGCATACCACATAACACTCTACCTATTACGTGACCATATGGTGATGCAGACACACACACAGCACCAGACAGAACAAATCACACAAGACATTTAGCACCAAACAAGCACCAAACAGGCATACATTCACAGGGGTACCAAAACGCAATGCACATTGTGACATTGAACATAAGAATCTGCCTGTCATCTGTATTTAAGTTAGGAACAACACACAACACGAACGCCGTACAGCGCATAACTCTCTATAAACAGTACCAAATGTTAAAGGAAGCTACACTGCACTGCACTGCACATTATACACTACACACTGCACTGCACACTGCACTGCACACTGCACACTGCACACCACACACTGCACACTACACATTACACACTACACACTGCACTGCACACTGCACACTGCACACTGCACAATACACACTGCACACTACACACACTGCACACTGCACATTGCACACTGCACACTACACACTGCACACTACACACTGCACACTACACACACTGCACACTGCACATTGCACACTGCACACTACACACACTGCACACTGCACACTGCACACTGCACACTGCACACTGCACACTGCACGCTACACACTGCACACTGCACACTGCACACTGCACACTACACACTGCGCAGACCTGCAGCACGGCCCTGGCTCCTCTGTTCAGGCACGCGTACAGCGTCTCAAAAAAGCGCTTCAACCGCTTCCTGCACGACAGCGAAGCACCCACACAAGGACCCTGTTTTTTGTGCGCCATGTGTGCATGTGAAGGCACGTGTGTGCAGGTATGTGCTTGGGTTTGAGATGCGTTGGTAGGTGCATGTCTCAGGGAGCGTTTTCAAGGCACAAGCATGCACAAAAAGTGGAGCAAGAAAAAACGAGGCGACGGATTTGAGTGTGGAAGCAATTTATAATGGTGGAGAGTTTCTTCACTGCCTGCACTGTGTTCATCCTTCCTTCTCATTCTGCATGCAAGTTGGCAGAAAGGTTACCTGCTGGTCTCATGTGACGACGCACGACTGCACCACCCACCCAAACCAAACACGTTCCTTCACTTGTGGCTGCGCTTGTCTGCATTGCACAGCCACTGGGAGAGAGAAAGCTGCTGCATGCATGAGACATACAACCCCACACAATCGAGCACGCACCTGGGCTCATGGCTGCGCTTGTCTGCATTGCACAGCCACTGAAAGAGAGAAAGCTGTCGCATGCATGAGTGCATGAGACATACAACCCCACACAATTGAGCACGCACCTGGGCTCATGGCTGCGCTTGTCTGCATTGCACAGCCACTGGAAGAGAGAAAGCTGTCGCATGCATGAGTGCATGAGACATACAAACCCACACAATTGAGCACGCACCTGGGCTCATGGCTGCGCTTGTCTGCATTGCACAGCCACTGGAAGAGAGAAAGCTGTCGCATGCATGAGTGCATGAGACATACAACCCCACACAATCGAGCACGCACCTGGGCTCGTGGCTGCGCTTGTCTGCATTGCACAGCCACTGGAAGAGAGAAAGCTGTCGCATGCATGAGACATACGATTCCACACAATTGAGCACGCACCTGGGCTCATGGCTGCGCTTGTCTGCATTGCACAGCCACTGGAAGAGAGAAAGCTGTCGCATGCATGAGTGCATGAGACATACAACCCCACACAATCGAGCACGCACCTGGGCTCGTGGCTGCGCTTGTCTGCATTTCACAGCCACTGGAAGAGAGAAAGCTGTCGCATGCATGAGACATACGACTCCACATGATTGAGCACGCACCTGGGCTCATGGCTGCGCTTGTCTGCATTGCACAGCCAATGGAAGAGAGAAAGCTGCTGCATGCATGAGTGCATGAGACATACAACCCCACACAATCGAGCACGCACCTGGGCTCGTGGCTGCGCTCGTCTGCATTGCACAGCCACTGGAAGAGAGAAAGCTGCTGCATGCATGAGACATACAACCCCACACAATTGAGCACGCACCTGGGCTCGTGGCTGCGCTCGTCTGCATTGCACAGCCACTGGGAGAGAGAAAGCTGCTGCATGCATGAGACATACGACCCCACACAATCAAGCATGCACCTGGGCTCGTGGCTGCGCTTGTCTGCATTGCACAGCCACTGGGAGAGAGAAAGCTGCTGCATGCATGAGTGCATGAGACATACAACCCCACACAATCGAGCACGCACCTGGGCTCGTGGCTGCGCTCGTCTGCATTGCACAGCCACTGGGAGAGAGAAAGCTGCTGCATGCATGAGACATACGACCCCACACAATCAAGCATGCACCTGGGCTCGTGGCTGCGCTTGTCTGCATTGCACAGCCACTGGGAGAGAGAAAGCTGTCGCATGCATGAGTGCATGAGACATACAACCCCACACAATAGAGCACGCACCTGGGCTCGTGGCTGCGCTTGTCTGCATTGCACAGCCACTGGAAGAGAAAAAGCTGCTGCATGCATGAGACATACGACCCCAGACCCCACACAATAGAGCACGCACCTGGGCTCGTGGCTGCGCTTGTCTGCATTGCACAGCCACTGCACAGCACTGATGGAAATGGCTCCGTCAAAAGTGCCGGTGCGGAAAGGCAGGCCGTGGCCTAGGTCATGGAGCGCAAGGTCACCCTCCACCTGCGTGTGTATGTGTGTGTGCCTTGTAGGTGCTGTGTGTGTTGTATGTGTTTACATTAGTGTGTGTGTGTGAGTTTACACGTGTGTATGTGTGTGTTTAAGATGCGGTTGAGATGTCCAGGGACCTGAGAACGGAGGCGTGCGCACGTTTGAGGTCCTGTTTTGCATGTGTGTGTGTGTGTGTGTGTGTGTGTGTGCACGTTATAGCAAAGAATGGAGTTCAATATATAATATAAAACACGTCTAAAACTGTCGCCATTCCACAACATGGACACATAAACACACACGCGCACCATTGCACACATGCATCATTTCACTCACAACACACATTTCACAACACAAATGACGACACACAAAACACACACATGCTCCCAACACACACACACACACACACACGCACACACAGCATTGACGACAGGCTTCTCGCACCTCTCTCTCCACAGCCACGTCCAACATTGCAGGGGAAATGTCAGTGCCCACCCACGTGTGACCCTGTTTGTGACAAAAGCAACAGGAGTCACACTTGACACATTGGTTTCAGAATTGCACATTTCAGTGAAGGGATAATACCTACATTGTCGGCGTAGGTGTTTGTGACAAAAGCAAGAGGAGTCACGTTGACACATTGATTTCAGAGTTGCAGGTCCCAGTGAAGGGCTAATACCTACGACGTCGGTGTAGGTGTTTGGTATAAGGCAGTACCACACAGCACAAGGCAGTACCACACAGTATAAGAGTATAAGGCAGTGCCACACAGTATAAGGCAGTGCCACACAGCACAAGGCAGTACCACACAGTATAAGGCAGTACCACACAGCACAAGGTCGGGCTTTTGATTTTGGTCAGTTATGTTTTTGGTCAGTTAAATTTTTGGTCAGTTATGTAGAGCATGAGGACATAAAGCATGAGGACAACTTATAACAATGTGCCCTGAGTGTGTCTGCCTGATTACTGATCGGGGTTATCATATAGTGAATAGGACAACTTACAACAATATGTGCCCCGGGTGTGTCCGCCTGATTATACTGATCGGGGTCATCATATAGTGCATAGGAGGGAGGCATGTAAGTACAATGCACCGACAGACACAAACATAAATGCTTCTGTTAGGAAGCATTTACACATACACAGTCACACACATTTTGTATACACGCGGTCAAACTTGCACAAACACTTGATGAAAGAGTTGTGCAGACACAGGGCTGGTTGCTGGCCAGAGCCATGCACTGTATTTGACCGTATAATTGGTGATTTCCCTGTCCAGAATACCGTATATACACCGAATATATATATAGTTCTGGCCAACCCTTGGTATTGTATTGTGTACGAATACGATCCTGGCCGCCCATGTAAGTCTAAGGAAGTTAAAGGTAAAGATGCAGTCATTAGAACAGTGCATCTGAGGGCTGTTTGCCAAAGCACAAATGTTGCGCAATTACTCGTACAGCTGCATAAAGGACATAAGGAAAGGGAAAGGCTTTGCTTGTCTTATCATACTCAGTGTGTTTCCCCTCACAGAATGTTACTTATTTTTCCTGCAACCCACACCCACACCCATACAAACACACCCACGCACACGCACAGAGACACGCATACGCACACACAAACACGCACAAGCACAAATATACACACTAAAGCGTACACACATTTACAGTTATACACACGCACCAAGTCACTGAGCTCCTCCCCGCTCAGCCCTGACCCACAACCCAGGTCTAGCAGCATCCGTGGCAGCCCATCATTTGGGAGGCACAGCAGCTCCACTGCACGTTGCGTCAGGCTGGCCTATGTGTGTGCAACGAAAGTCACGCATTACTGAATGTGGCATGAAGATGTGCAGACACTCATGATGGGAAGCACAGCAGCTCCACTGCACGTTGCGTCAGGCTGGCCTGTGTGTGTGCAACGAAAGTCACGCATTACTGAATGTGGCATGAAGATGTGCAGACACTCATGATGGGAAGCACAGCAGCTCCACTGCACGTTGCGTCAGGCTGGCCTGTGTGTGTGCAACGAAAGTCA
>Ga0307947_1003928_pt1 | contig 11847 bp, 5 predicted proteins | sample OrgLakmetagen232_FD_201840 | JGI IMG/M metagenome (GOLD analysis project Ga0307947, IMG submission 201840) | Saline water microbial communities from Organic Lake, Antarctica - #232 | ecosystem: Environmental > Aquatic > Non-marine Saline and Alkaline > Saline | place: Antarctica: Organic Lake...
CCGGTACCCCATACCTCGTGACATACACGAGTCAGCGCGGCTGTCAGCGTGGTCTTGCCATGGTCTACGTGACCAATCGTGCCCACGTTTACGTGCGGCTTGTTACGCTCAAATTTTGCTTTAGACACGGTTACACCTCTTCTGTTTCTTAAGTCCTGGGGATCAACCCTTTTTTATGATCGCTTCGGCAATGTTCGAAGGAGCTTCCATATAGCGAGAGAACTCCATCGCATAAGACGCCCGACCCTGCGTTGCAGAACGCAGATCGGTGGCATAACCGAACATCTCCGACAGCGGAACCTCAGCGCGAATCGTTTTACCCGCAGGGGTATCTTCCATACCCTGAACGAGACCGCGACGGCGGTTAAGGTCACCGACAACATCGCCCATGTAGTCTTCAGGCGTGGCGACCTCCACTCTCATCAACGGCTCCAGAAGTGCCGGGCTGGCTTCGAGAGCGCCTTTCTTCATGGCCATGGAACCGGCCACCTTGAACGCCATCTCGTTGGAGTCGACGTCGTGGTAGGAACCATCGTACAGGGTGGCCTTGATGCGCAGCAGCGGATAACCGGCCAGACAGCCGTTCTTCATCTGCTCTTCAATGCCCTGCTGGACCGCGGGAATGTATTCCTTGGGAACAACACCACCAACGATCTCGTTCACAAAGATGAAGTTCTCGCCTTCTTCATCATCCAGGGGCAGCGGTTCAAGCTTCAACTTGACGTGACCATACTGACCACGACCACCGGATTGACGAACAAACTTGCCTTCGACATCCACGTTCTTGCGGATGCACTCCCGGTACGCCACCTGAGGCTTACCGATGTTAGCTTCCACTTTGAACTCGCGACGCATGCGGTCAACGATGATGTCTAGGTGAAGCTCGCCCATACCGGAAATAATGGTCTGGCCGGACTCCTCATCCGTGCGGACCTGGAAGGAGGGATCTTCCTGAGCAAGCTTGCCCAGCGCGATGCCCATCTTTTCCTGGTCGGCTTTTGACTTGGGCTCGACCGCGACAGAAATAACCGGATCCGGAAACTCCATGCGCTCAAGAATAATCTTGTGGTTCTCGTCGCAGAGCGTATCGCCGGTGGTCACGTTCTTCAGGCCAATTGCCGCAGCAATGTCGCCCGCGTACACCTCCTTGATTTCCTGGCGCTCTTTGGAATGCATCTGAACCATACGGCCGACGCGCTCTTTCTTGGCCTTGACGGAGTTGTAAACCGCGTTGCCCGACTCCAGCTTGCCCGAGTAAACCCGGAAGAATGTCAGTGTGCCAACGAACGGGTCAGTGGCAATCTTGAAAGCCAGTGCCGAGAACGGAGCATCATCGTCCGCCTGACGGGTCTCTTCAGTGCCATCCTCGTCGATCTCACCGCGGATCGCCTTGACTTCGTCCGGCGCTGGCAGAAACTCGATAACGGAATCCAGAACGGCCTGAACGCCCTTGTTCTTGAACGCGGAACCGCAGGTCGCAACAACGATTTCGTTGGCCAGCGTGCGCATACGAAGACCTTTCTTGATGTCCTCGATGTTGAGCTCGCCTTCGTCGAGATAACGCTCCATCAGCTCTTCGTTCGCTTCAGCCGCCGCTTCCATCATTTCTTCGCGGTACTTGGCCACTTCATCGACCATCTCGGCAGGCACGTCACGCTGGTCGTAGGTTGCACCTGCGTCATCCTCGTTCCAGTAGATCGCCTTGTTACGGATCAGGTCGATAACGCCGGCAAACTCGTCCTCAGCACCAATCGGCAGCTGAACAGGTACACAGTTTGCGCCCAGACGTTTCTTGATCTGCTCGACAACGCGCAGGAAGTTGGCGCCGGCCCGGTCCATCTTGTTGACGAAGACCATGCGCGGCACTTCATACTTGTTAGCCTGGCGCCAAACAGTCTCTGACTGCGGCTCCACGCCGGACGAACCACAGAACACTACAACGGCACCGTCAAGGACACGCAATGAACGCTCTACCTCGATGGTAAAGTCAACGTGTCCCGGGGTGTCGATGATGTTAATGCGGTGCTCGGGATACTGCTTGTCCATGCCCTGCCAGAAACAGGTAGTTGCAGCAGACGTGATGGTAATACCACGCTCCTGCTCCTGCTCCATCCAGTCCATGGTCGCAGCACCGTCATGTACTTCACCGATCTTGTGGGAGATACCTGTGTAAAACAGCACCCGCTCGGTGGTGGTCGTCTTGCCCGCGTCAACGTGGGCGACGATACCAATATTTCTGTACTTTTTAATCGGAGTCTTGCGTGCCACTGTAATAAACCTCGGCTGATTAGAAACGGAAGTGAGAGAACGCCTTGTTGGCTTCTGCCATGCGATGAACGTCTTCGCGCTTCTTAACAGCGGAGCCCTTGCTGTCAGCGGCATCCAGGATTTCACCTGCCAGACGCTGAGCCATGGACTTTTCACCACGCTTCCGTGAAAATTCTACGAGCCAGCGCATAGCCAGCGCGTTTTGACGCGAGGGCCTTACTTCAACAGGCACCTGGTAGGTAGCACCACCCACACGACGGGATTTGACCTCGACCATCGGCTGGATATTTTCCAGGGCCTTCTCGAACATCTCGATCGGCTCTTCTTTCGACTTGTCGGCAACGATATCAAGCGCGCCATAAACAATGCGCTCTGCCACTGCCTTCTTGCCACTTTCCATTACGTGGTTGATGAACTTTGCCAACCGCCCACTATGGAACTTGGGATCCGGGATGATTTCCCGTTTTGCTGCAATTCTTCTTCTAGGCATCGATAAGCCCTTCTCTGTTTAAAGGTCTTCAGGAACCCCTGAGATAGCATCAGCTACTCAGCCTTACTCTTACCGTTATTCTTGGCAACGATAAAAGATACCCGTTCGGGCCATCAGGACTTGGGTCGTTTTGCACCGTATTTGGAGCGACCCTGCTTACGGTTCTGCACACCCTGGGTGTCCAGCGTTCCGCGAACAGTGTGATAACGCACACCCGGAAGGTCTTTTACTCGACCGCCACGGATAAGCACAACACTGTGCTCCTGAAGGTTGTGACCTTCACCGCCAATGTATGAGGAAACCTCGAAGCCGTTAGTCAGACGAACACGGCACACTTTACGCAGTGCTGAGTTCGGCTTCTTCGGCGTTGTGGTATATACACGAGTGCACACACCACGGCGCTGCGGGCAAGCCTGCAGAGCAGGAACGTCGCTCTTGGCCGCTTTGCGTTTACGAGGCTTACGCACCAACTGATTAATCGTTGCCATGTAAGCAAACTCCAAAAAACCGTATCAATGAAACTTACCCCCGACAGGCGGGGGTAAAATTTGAGGGTCGCAAGTTTAAGCCTGCACCCCCGAACAGTCAAGGTGACTGATCTCTTTTTAACCACCCGCCCTGTAGGTATCTACCGGCGGGTGGTCGTGCCGACCAACTCAGCCTTCGCGGTTGAGCTCGGCACTCAGGGCTTCTTCAACATCCGCTGCCGTTACGCCCTGCTCGTCCAGTTCACGCTTGCGCTTGCGCTCGGCGTGATAGGCAAGACCGGTACCGGCAGGAATCAGGCGGCCCACCACCACGTTTTCCTTCAGGCCACGCAGGTAATCCCGCTTGCCGGTAACGGCGCCTTCGGTGAGTACCCGTGTGGTTTCCTGGAACGAGGCCGCTGAAATAAACGACTCGGTTGCCAGTGATGCCTTGGTGATGCCCAGCAACAGGCGCTCGCACCTTGCGGGCTCCTTGTCTCCGGCTTCCGCCTTTTCGTTCTCTTCCATGAAATGAGTGATCTCAACCTGATCGCCGCCCAGCAGACTGGTATCGCCGGCGTCCGTGATCTCGACCTTGCGCAGCATCTGCCGAACGATAACCTCAATGTGTTTATCGTTGATGACAACACCCTGCAGACGGTAGACGTCCTGGATTTCGTTGGTGATGTACTTCGCCAGCGCGACAACGCCCAGCAGGCGCAGGATGTCGTGCGGGTTGGACGGGCCATCGGAGATAACCTCACCCTTCTCGACCGTTTCACCCTCAAACACGTTCATCTGGCGGTGCTTCGGAATCAGAACCTCATAGGGATCTGCATCCTTCGGCGTAATCACCAGGCGCTTCTTGCCCTTGGTCTCTTTGCCGAACGACACCACACCGCTGATTTCAGCCAGGATAGACGACTCTTTCGGACGACGAGCCTCGAACAGATCGGCAACCCGTGGCAGACCACCGGTGATGTCGCGGGTTTTCGAGCTTTCCTGCGGAATCCGGGCAACTACGTCACCCAGTTCGACTTTCGCACCGTTTGCCATGGTGACCAGCGCGTTGGCCGGCAGGAAGAAGATCGCGGTACCGCCGCCTGGCAGCTCCACTTCTTCATTCTTGTCGTCAACCAACTGGATAGCAGGACGAATATCCTTACCAGCCGCAGGGCGTTCTTTCGGGTCAATCACCTCCATGGTGGACAGGCCTGTCAGCTCGTCGGTCTGGGTGCGGACAGAAATGCCCTGGTCCATATTGACGAACTTGGCCGTGCCTTCTGCTTCGGCGATGATCGGGTGAGTGTGCGGGTCCCACTTGGCAACCGCGACACCGGCCTCGACCGCATCACCGTGCTTGACCGAAAGAACCGCACCGTAGGGCAACTTATACCACTCACGTTCACGACCCTGCTCATCGGCAATAGCCAGCGCAGACGAACGGGACACCACAACCAGGCTGCCGTCAGTCTTCTCGATCGACTTCAGGTTGTGCAGGCGAACGGTGCCGCCATGCTTGACCTGAATATTGTCGACAGCAGATGCCCGGCTTGCCGCACCACCAATGTGGAAGGTACGCATGGTCAACTGGGTACCCGGCTCACCGATGGACTGTGCGGCAATGACGCCAACGGCCTCACCAACGTTAACACGGTGGCCACGCGCCAGATCACGACCGTAACACTTGGAGCAGATACCATGGCGGGTGTCGCAGGTGATCGCAGAACGAACCCAGACTTCGTCCACACCAGCGCGCTCGAGTGATTCGACGGCCTTTTCATCCAACAGCGTACCCACGTCGACAACCGCGTTGTCCTTGTCCGTGGGCGTATAGGCTGCGCGAGCCGTAACACGACCCAGCACCCGATCACCGAGCGGAACAACCACATCACCGCCTTCGATGTGCGGCGTCATCAGCAGACCTTCGTCGGTACCGCAATCTTCCTCGGTAACCACCAGGTCCTGGGAGACGTCGACCAGTCGACGAGTCAGATAACCGGAGTTTGCCGTCTTCAGAGCAGTATCGGCCAGACCCTTACGGGCACCGTGGGTGGAGATGAAGTACTGGAGTACGTTCAGACCTTCACGGAAGTTGGCAGTGATTGGCGTTTCGATGATCGAACCATCCGGCTTCGCCATCAGGCCACGCATACCGGCCAGCTGACGAATCTGTGCGGGGGAGCCCCGGGCACCAGAGTCGGCCATCATGTAAACGGAGTTGAACGACTCCTGCATCAGGTCTTCGCCGTTCTCGCCCTTTACCGGCTTGCCATCAGGACCAATCACCTGCTCCTGTGAGAGGCGGTCCATCATGGCCTTGGACACCTTGTCGTTAGCCCGTGACCAGATATCGATAACCTTGTTGTACTTTTCGCCCTGGGTCAGCAGACCGGACGCGTACTGGGTCTCGATGTCTTTAACTTCTTCAGACGCCGCATCGACAAGCTCGTACTTCTCCGGAGGAATCTCGAAATCGTTAAAGCCGATGGAGATACCGGAAACCGTCGCGAAGTGGTAACCCATGTACATCAGCTGATCCGCAAAGATAACCGTGTCTTTCAGACCGGCATCGCGGTAGCAGGTGTTGATCAGGTTAGAAATCGCCTTTTTGACCATCGGCTTGTTGACGATATCGTAAGACAGGCCGTCCGGGACGATATCAAACAACAGCGCGCGGCCAACGGTGGTGTCGACAATCTTGGTGACTTCGACTTTTTCACCGTTCTCGTCATAGGTCACTTCCTTGACGCGAACCTTGACCATCGCCTGCAGATCGACCTTGCCAGCGCCATAGGCACGGTGGGCCTCTTTAACGTCGGCGAACACCATGCCTTCGCCCACGGCGCTCTTGCGGTCACGGGTCATGTAGTAAAGACCCAGTACGACGTCCTGGGACGGCACAATGATCGGCTCGCCGTTAGCAGGCGACAGCACGTTGTTGGTGGACATCATCAAAGCACGCGCTTCGAGCTGGGCTTCCAGGGTCAGCGGTACGTGAACCGCCATCTGGTCGCCGTCAAAGTCGGCGTTATAGGCCGCACAAACCAGCGGATGAAGCTGGATCGCCTTGCCTTCAATCAGGACCGGCTCGAACGCCTGGATACCCAGACGGTGAAGGGTTGGCGCACGGTTCAGCATTATCGGGTGCTCGCGGATGACTTCGTCCAGGATGTCCCAGACCACGCCTTCCTCGCGCTCGACCATCTTCTTGGCCGCTTTGATCGTTGTTGCCAGACCGCGGTGCTCAAGTTTTGAGAAAATAAACGGCTTGAACAGCTCCAGAGCCATCTTCTTGGGAAGACCACACTGGTGCAGGCGCAGATAGGGACCCACCACGATCACCGAACGACCGGAGTAATCCACACGCTTACCGAGCAGGTTCTGACGGAAACGACCCTGCTTGCCTTTGATCATGTCAGCCAGGGACTTGAGCGGGCGCTTGTTGGTACCAGTAATGGCACGACCACGACGGCCGTTGTCCAGCAGTGCGTCCACGGCTTCCTGCAGCATCCGCTTCTCGTTGCGCACGATGATATCCGGAGCGTTCAGCTCCAGCAGTCGCTTGAGACGGTTGTTACGGTTGATCACCCGACGGTACAGATCGTTCAGATCTGACGTCGCAAAACGGCCACCGTCCAGCGGCACCAGAGGGCGAAGATCCGGCGGCAGTACCGGCAGGACGCTCATGACCATGTCGCCCGGCTTGTTACCGGAGTAAAGGAAGGCTTCAAGAATCTTCAGGCGCTTGCTGAATTTCTTGATCTTGGTTTCGGAGTTGGTCTGGGGGATCTCTTCCCGCAGGGTTTCAACCTGCTCCTGCAGATCGATACCTTCCAATAACTCCTGGACCGCTTCTGCACCCATACGGGCGTCGAATTCGTCGCCGAACTCTTCGAGAGCTTCGTAATACTGCTCGTCGTTCAGCAACTGCCCTTTTTCAAGGGTGGTCATACCCGGCTCGATCACGATGAACGATTCGAAATACAGAACCCGCTCAATATCACGCAGGGTCATATCCAGCATCAGACCGATGCGGGACGGCAATGATTTCAGGAACCAGATATGGGCAACCGGGCTGGCAAGCTCGATATGGCCCATGCGCTCACGGCGCACACTGGCCAGTGCCACTTCGACACCGCACTTCTCGCAGATAACACCGCGGTGCTTGAGGCGCTTGTACTTGCCGCACAGGCACTCGTAATCTTTGATCGGACCGAAGATCTTGGCACAGAAAAGACCGTCACGCTCAGGCTTGAACGTACGGTAGTTAATGGTTTCAGGCTTTTTGACCTCACCAAAAGACCATGATCGGATCATGTCAGGAGACGCCAACCCAATACGGATGGCGTCAAATTCCTGCTTCTGGTTCTGGTTTTTGAGAAGATTCAGCAAATCTTTCATCAGTAACAGCTCCGGATGGCGTTATTCTCGGGCGGGCACCGACGGTGCCCGCTCTCGCTGCCAAAAACAATTCGGCTCACTCGGATTCCAGCTCGATGTCGATACCCAGCGAGCGGATTTCCTTGACCAGAACATTGAAGGACTCGGGCATGCCCGGCTCCATACGATGATCACCATCGACAATGTTCTTGTACATCTTGGTCCGACCATTCACATCATCAGACTTGACGGTGAGCATTTCCTGCAGCGTATACGCCGCACCGTAAGCCTCGAGGGCCCACACTTCCATCTCACCAAAGCGCTGACCACCGAACTGGGCCTTACCACCCAGCGGCTGCTGGGTAACCAGGCTATAGGAGCCGGTGGAGCGAGCGTGCATCTTGTCGTCGATCAGGTGGTTCAGCTTGAGGATGTACATATAGCCAACAGTCACCGGACGATCGAACTCATCGCCGGTACGGCCGTCGTACAACACGGTTTGACCCGTCGTGCTGAGACCTGCCAGCTCAAGCATATGCTTGACCTCGGCTTCCTTGGCACCATCGAACACCGGCGTTGCCATGGGCACACCCGTGCGCAGGTTATTGGCCAGCGCGAAGATCTCTGTATCACTCAGCGAATCCAGATCTACCTTGGTGACCTCATCCGAGTGGTTATAGATCTCGTCCAGCAGTTTGCGGAGTTCAGCAACCTTGCGCTGCTCGTCCAGCATCTTGCTGATGCGCTCACCCAGCCCTTTGGCGGCGGCACCCAGGTGGGTTTCAAGCACCTGACCCACGTTCATCCGCGAGGGTACACCCAGGGGGTTCAGGACCACGTCGACCGTGTTGCCATGCTCGTCATAAGGCATATCCTCGATCGGCATGACCGACGAGATAACACCCTTGTTACCGTGACGGCCGGCCATCTTGTCGCCTGGCTGGATACGACGCTTGATCGCGAGGTAAACCTTGACGATTTTCAGAACACCCGGTGCAAGGTCATCGCCCTGCTGCAGCTTGCCTTTCTTGTCGTCAAAGCGAGCCTCGTGTTCCTTCTTCCGGTCTTCAAGGCCCTGCTCGGATTTCTCGAGCAACTCGTTCAGGGCTTCATCCTTCATCCGCAACTTGAACCAGTCATCCTTTGGCAGCTCTGCCAGGTAGGACTCATCAAGCTTGGCTCCTTTCTTCAGGCCCGGACCACTGATCACTTCCTGGTCCTTCAACGCACTGGTCAGACGCTCATAGGTCGCGCCCGCAACAATACGATACTCGTCCTTCAGATCCTTGCGGTATTCGTCCAACTGCTCTTTTTCGATGGCCTGGGCACGAGTGTCTTTCTCGATGCCGTCACGGGTAAAGACCTGAACGTCGATAACCGTGCCAAGGGTGCCCGTAGGCACACGTGAGGACGTATCTTTCACGTCCGAAGCCTTCTCGCCGAAGATAGCCCTCAGCAGTTTTTCCTCCGGTGTCAGCTGGGTTTCACCCTTGGGCGTCACCTTGCCGACCAGAATATCACCGGCACCCACTTCTGCGCCGATATAGACAATGCCGGACTCGTCCAGCTTGGACAGCGCGCTCTCACCCACGTTCGGAATATCCGCAGTGATTTCCTCGCTACCCAGCTTGGTATCCCGGGCCACACAGGTCAGTTCCTGAATATGGATGGTGGTCAGGCGATCTTCCTGAACCACTTTTTCCGAGATAAGGATGGAATCCTCGAAGTTGTAACCGTTCCACGGCATGAATGCGATACGCATATTCTGGCCCAGCGCAAGCTCGCCCAGATCGATCGACGGGCCATCCGCCAGGATGTCTCCGCGGGCAATATGGTCGCCCTCGTTGACAATGGAGCGCTGGTTAATACAGGTGTTCTGGTTCGAGCGGGTATATTTGGTGAGGTTGTAGATATCCACACCGGCATCGCCCGCTTCGGTCTCGTCGTCATTGACGCGAACAACAACACGCGACGCATCTACACTCTCGATGACACCACCACGGCGAGCCGAGACACAGACACCCGAGTCCTGGGCGACCGTCCGTTCTACACCAGTACCGACCAGTGGCACCTCTGAGCGCAGGGTTGGTACCGCCTGACGCTGCATGTTGGACCCCATCAGGGCCCGGTTGGCATCGTCGTGCTCCAGGAACGGAATCAGCGACGCCGCTACCGACACAACCTGGCGCGGAGAAACGTCCATGAAATTCACGTTTTCCGGCGGTGTGACCGTAAATTCGTTCTGGTGGCGAACGGTGACCAGCTCGTCGGACAAGCGATTCTTGTCATCCATCGCGGCGCTCGCCTGGGCGATGATGTAATTGCTTTCCTCAATGGCCGAAAGATAAACCACCTCATCCGTCACCTTACCCTCAATAACCTTCCGGTACGGGCTTTCCAGGAAGCCGTAGGAGTTGGAGCGGGCGTAGGTGGCCAGCGAGTTGATCAGACCGATATTCGGGCCTTCCGGCGTCTCGATGGGGCAAACCCGGCCATAGTGAGTCGGGTGCACGTCACGAACCTCGAAGCCGGCACGCTCACGGGTAAGACCGCCCGGGCCGAGAGCCGAAATACGACGCTTGTGGGTCACCTCGGACAGCGGGTTGTTCTGGTCCATGAACTGGGACAGCTGGCTTGAGCCAAAGAACTCCTTGACCGCCGCCGCGACCGGCTTGGCATTGATCAGATCCTGAGGCATCAGGCCTTCGCTTTCAGCCAGGCTCAGGCGCTCGCGCACGGCGCGCTCAACGCGCACCAGACCAACACGGAACTGGTTTTCAGCCATTTCACCGACACAACGAACGCGACGATTACCCAGGTTATCGATGTCGTCGACATTGCCTTCGCCGTTACGGATGTCGATCAACGTCTTGAGGACGTCGATGATATCGTCGTGAGTCAGCGTGCCCTCGCCAGTGCTTTCTTCCCGACGCAGTCGACGGTTCAGCTTCATCCGGCCAACAGAGGACAGGTCATAGCGCTCTTCGGAGAAGAAAAGGTTATTGAACAGGTTCTCCGCAGATTCCTTGGTGGGCGGCTCGCCCGGACGCATCATGCGATAGATTTCAACCAGCGCCTCGAGCGGGCTGCGAGTCGGATCAACGCGCAGAGTGTCCGACATGAACGGACCACAATCCAGATCGTTGGTGTACAGAGTTTCGATATCCGTTACACCCGAATCCAGAATCTTGGTAACCACTTCGTCGGTCAGCTCGGTGTTACATTCCACCAGAACCTCGCCGGACTTGGTGTCTATCATGTCCTTGGCAAGAACCCGGCCGTACAGATACTCGGTCGGCACTTCCAGCTCGGTCAGGCCAGCCTTTTCAAGCTGAGTGATGTGGCGCGCAGTAATCCGGCGCCCTTCTTCAACGATGACCTTGCCTTTCTTGTCCTTGATATCAAAGGTTGCAATATCACCACGCAGGCGGCTTGGAACCAGTTCCAGCTTGCACACTTCTTTCCCGATGCTGAATTTACTGGTATCAAAGAACATCGCCAGCATCTGCTCGGAGGTATAGCCCAGAGCGCGCAGGAGGATGGATGCAGGCAGCTTGCGCCGGCGGTCGATGCGCACAAAGACAGAATCCTTGGCATCGAACTCGAAATCGAGCCATGAACCACGATATGGAATGACCCGCGCCGAATACAGCAGCTTGCCTGATGAGTGGGTTTTTCCCTTGTCGTGATCGAAGAACACACCCGGTGAACGGTGGAGCTGGGAAACAATAACCCGTTCAGTACCGTTGATAACGAAGGTACCGTTTTCGGTCATCAGGGGCATTTCGCCCATGTAGACTTCCTGCTCTTTAATATCCTTGATCGCCTTGTTGGACGATTCCTTATCATAGATGATAAGTCTTACTTTGACCCGCAGCGGTGCTGCGTAGGTTACGCCCCTAAGCTGGCATTCCTTGACGTCAAATACCGGCTCGCCGATGCGGTAACTCACGTATTCGAGCGCGGCGTTGCCAGAATAACTGACAATCGGGAATACGGATTTGAATGCTGCGTGAAGACCGGTCTCCCGACGACTATCGGGTTCGGCTTCACTTTGGAGGAAGTCCCGGAACGAATCCAGCTGTATAGACAGCAAATAGGGAACATCCATAACGGACGGCAATTTACTAAAATCTTTGCGAATCCGCTTTTTCTCAGTATAGGAGTAAGTCATCTGCATTCCCCAGCTTTAGACCTGATACCTGGTATCAAGAAGCAACCATTTTTCTGCTTCGGGGC
>Ga0307947_1003929_pt1 | contig 11844 bp, 10 predicted proteins | sample OrgLakmetagen232_FD_201840 | JGI IMG/M metagenome (GOLD analysis project Ga0307947, IMG submission 201840) | Saline water microbial communities from Organic Lake, Antarctica - #232 | ecosystem: Environmental > Aquatic > Non-marine Saline and Alkaline > Saline | place: Antarctica: Organic Lake...
TGTGTGTGTGTGCACGTGTGTGCGTGCGTGTGTGCATGTTTGTTACTTAGTGAGCGTACGTGTATGTTTGTGTTAACGCGTATGTGTTTGTGCGTGTGTGAATGTGTGCCAGCATGTTTGTGCATGTTTTATATGTGAGGAGCTTAATGCCATTGTGCAAGCACATGCACTTACATGTTTAGTTGAAAGTTAGTTTGACCACATGTACTCATTTAATTGCAAAGCTTGTTTTCTCAAATTTGCTTTTGCACACATATACACAAACACACCTTCCCCTCTCTGACACGTACGCGCAAGCACTTAGCACACGCTCGCACACACACAACACACAACACACACACAACACACACCACACACACACACACACAACTTCTCTGCTTTCACACACGAGTTTGCAAACGCACCTTCCCCTCCCTGAAATTACACATGCATGCATGCAAGCACGCAGACAAGTGTACACATATTCTCACAAGCATACACACACACGCTCACAACATACACGAGCACGTACCATGTGCAGCGTGCATGCGGCAGTGCCTGACACACAACTCGCAGCTTTGCTGCGTTCTTCGAGGCTCATTGATTCATAATTGTTCTTCTGCTGCTGCTGCTGCTGCTCTGGTTGCAACGTCTGTGGTGCTTGCTGCTGCTGCTGCTGCTGCTGCTGCTCTGGTTGCAACGTCTGTGGTGCTTGCTGCTGCTGCTGCTGCTGCTTCAGCAATGCCACCGACTGCTGCTGCTGCACTGGCTGCAACAGTCGTAGGCTTTGTGGCAGTTGCTGCTGCTGCTGCTGCTGCTGCTTTTGCGTGTGGAAGTATGCAGCCAGCGGCGAAGGTGCGCCGTCTGCGGAAGCAGTTGTGAGGAAGGCTTGCACTGCCTGTGCAGAAGACAGCGAGGATGTGAGCGTGTAAGGATCAGGGCACATTTGTGAGGAAGTTGTGAGGAAGTTGTGAGGAAGGCTTGCACTGCCTGTGCAGAAGACAGCGAGGATGTGAGCGTGTAAGGATCAGGGCACATTTGTGAGATGGCAAACAGCGTTGATCGCTGTCTTCTGCACCGACGCAGTAGCGAAAAAGGTCTGCACTGTCAACACAGACTACATAGGGAGGGAGTACGCAGAGGACATGCATACAAAGTGTGGGAACACAAACGCGAGAGTGGAGGTTCAGCAGGATGGAGGTTCAGCAAGATGTGGCTTTTGTGGCTGTAGTGGTTACAGTTTCTTTGGCACTGCAGACAATGGTTACAATGGTTACAATGGGGGGTGACCTTCAGCCAGGTTGTTTGGCTGATCGGCTGCTGACTGGTCTCGGCCAGCCACAAATAATTCCATAAGCTTAGAAAGGCACTGCAGTCTCAACAGAGAACGTAGGATGGAAGTATGCAGAGGACATGCTTACGAGGTATAATAAGGACATGCTTACAAAGACATGCTTACAAGGTAGGACATGCTTACAAGGACATCCTTACAAGGTATACCAAGGACATGCTTACAAGGTAAATCAAGGGCATGCTTACAAGGTAGGACAAGGACAGCTCACAAGGACATGCTTATAAGGTAGGACATGCTTACAAGGACATCCGTACAAGGTATAACAAGGACATGCTTACAAGGTAGGACATGCTTACACGGACATGCTTACAAGGAACACGAATGCAAGGTGCAAGTTGGGCAAAGAAGGGTTTTTGTGGAATAGTGAGTGAGTACACGCACACGGACAGAGCACAGGCGTGTGCTTGACTCATTTCAAAACAAAAACCCGTGTTGTTTATACGAGTCTGAGGTTGTGAAGGAATCAACACCTCCCCCCCTGAAATTAAATTCCTGTGCAGGACGAAAGTTGTTAAGACCGGCACTCGCTTTATCAGTGTGTCAAGCTGCGTTTGCTGTCGTCCTTCCAGTGTTTTGAATTCTGTCATCAAAGCTGAGGAAGCGGGAGGTAGGTCAATATCTGTTGCGCACTAAAAAGCTTGAAGAGTATCTCATCAGAGCTGAGGAAGCGGGAGGTAGGTCAATATCAGTTGCGCACTAAAAAGCTTAAAGAGTATCCAAGTGCTCAGCTGCTCAGTCTGTAACCCTCAGCTCCTGAATCACTAAAAGGTCCTCCTCTCTCACCGCACACACTTCAGCCACATGTCGTTAAGGGAACCACACACAACAGTCCCCGCACAACAGATACAGCCACCAGCACACCTGGAACAGCTTAATTGTCTAAGCTCCCGAAGTACTGGGTCATGCTCTCCCACCGCACACACTTCAGCCACATGTTGTTAGGGGAACCACACACAACAGTCCCCGCACAACAGATACAGCCACCAGCACACCTGGAACAGCTTGGGTGTCTAAGCTCCTGAAGTACTGGGTCATGCTCCTCCACCACACACACCTCAGCCCATACCGTTTGGGGAAACACACACAACAGTCCTCGCACAACAGATACAGCCACCAGCACACCTGGAACAGCTCGGTCGTCCTCAGCTCCTGAAGCACCGGGTCCTGCTCCCCCATCGCGCACGCCTCAGCCACACTGCTGGGAACTGGCAGAGGCACAGGCCCTGCACTGGCAGCACTACCACCACCAGCAGCAGAGCGTCCAGCAGCTGCAGCGTGAGTCGCACCACCAGCAGAGAGTCCAGCAGCCACAGCGGTGGTGTTTCCACCAGTAATGCCTTCAACCGCAGCACCAGCACCAGCACCTGCGTTCTGCTTGTGGGTGCAGTGGGTGTGGGTATGGCTGTGGCTGTGGCTGTGGCCGTGGTCATGGCTGTGGCTGTGGTCATGGCCGTGGTCACGGCTGTGGCTGTGGCTGTGTTTGTGGTCATGGTCATGGCTGTGGCTGTGGCTGTGTTTGTGGTCATGGTCATGGCTATGGCTGTGGCCGTGGTCATGGCCGTGGTTGTGGCTGTGGCTGTGGCTGTGTTTGTGGCCGTGGTCATCGCTGTGGCTGTGGCCGAGCGGGGCACCCCCACCCCTACCGTCACCGTCACCGTCACCCACGCCCTTCCCCCCACTTGCTACTACAACCGAAGACTGGTGGACACTACCACACCCTGATTGAGTGGAACAATAGCCCCCGCTACCCTTGCACTTCCTTTTACCGACACTAGCTTCAGCACCTTCGTGGGAAACAGCTGCGCTGTTGTGGTTGGAAGTGGCTGCGTCCTCGACCTGCTGCTGCTGCGGCTGCTGCTGTTCCTGTACTAGTTCTTGCTGCTGCTGCTGCTGCTGCTGCTGCTGCTGCGGCTGCTGCTGTTTCTGTCCTGGTTCTTGCTGCTGCTGCGAGTGCTGCTGCTGTTCCTGTCCTGACTGCTGCTTCTGCTGCTGGTCACTTGAATGATGCTGGTGCTGCTGCTGCTGGTGCTGCTGCTGGCGCTGCCCGCCTGATTCCTGCTCGTTTGAGTTCTGTTGCTGGTCAGGCAGCTGCTGAGCTTGGGGTTCTAATACAGGCTTTGCTTGAACCAGCAGAGGATTGCACACGCTGCAGGCTGAGGGGTCCTGGGGGGGCAAAGGCAAGGGGAATATACAACGCGCATGTGTAAGGTTGGCCAGAACCGTACAACCGTATATATACACCGTATATTTAGTGAATGTGACCGTATATTTAGTGAATTCCCTGCCAGAAATACCGTATATACACCGTGTATAGAGGGTTCTGGCCGACCCTACACATGTGAGTAGAAAGATACATGAGAGAGTCCCAAAAGGAAGGGGCTTTATTTTGTGAACGAAGGATTGCACACACTGTATGCAGCCTGAAGGGTCCTGAGGGAGCAACGATGAGGAACATATGCGTGCACTTGTGAGTCTATAAAATGAGTGTGTCTCAAAATGAAGGGCGTTTTTTTGTGCACAAGCAAAGGGTTGCACACACTGCATGCAGCCTAAGGGGTCCTGACGGGCCCGAGGGAGCAAAGACAAAAGGAGTAAACAAGCACATTACGTGCAAAAATACATCAGGGTGCCCCAAAATGATGGGCCCTTATTGTGAACAAGGAAAGGGTTGCACACACTGCATGCAGCCTGAAGGGTCCTGACGGGGAAGAGGCTTGAGAGACACGCATGTGGGTGCAGGTGCACACATGTGTACTGTGTGTGTGTGTGTGTGTGTGTGTGTGTGTGTGTGTGTTAAATTACTGTGTACTGTGTGTGTTATGATTCAGTGGCACAGCACTGTAGGCTGAAGATTTTCCTAAAGAGGCTACCCATTATTTGCATTTAAATACAATGGGCTCACGGTTTTCTGTGTGCTTTTGTAAGGATCTGCATTCCTGCTTCATGTTCGGAATTTATACTCTCAAGGACACACACACACACACAAACATACATACACGCACATATGCACACACTCACACTCATACACACACCTCCTGCGTAAGTGCCTTTGTTCTCACAACCAGCAGTGCATCTGAGCCCGCCAGAGGCAGCATGTGCAGTAGTGCAGACAGAACGTCGTTTGGACCTACATAAATGTTCAGAAGCATGTGCGTGTGAGTGTGTGTGTGTGTTTGTGTGTGTGTGTGTGTGTGTGTGTGTGTGTGTGTGTGTGTGTGTGTGTGTGTGCAAGCAAACGTGTTAACATATGTGTCTGCAAATATGAACGTACGTGTAAATAATGCGTGTGCGTGTTTCTGTACTTATGCGTATGTTTCAGTGAACATGAGAGTGTGTGCGTTTGTGCGTGTGTGTGTGTGTGTGTGTGCTTTTAAAAGGAATTGCACACACACGCACACACACATGCACACACATTCACACACACACGCACACGCACACACACACACACACGCACACACACGCACACACATTACCCGTCTGCATCCAGAGCTGGCTTCCCACATCCAAAACAAGCACATTCACACACACACACACACATCTGCTCACCTGCATCTGGGGCAAGCAGCAGGCACGGCGCTGCTCCTTCCGCTGCACCTCTTTCTCCAGCCCCCAGCTCACACGCTGCTGCCTCCGCCTCACACATTGCAGCTGAGTGCGCTGCCTGCGCTGCATGTTTTGCGTTTGAAGCAGGGAGGCCCGCTGCTGCACGCACGCTGATCATCGCCTGTGCTGCCTTTCCCTCCCTAGGCTTTGTCCCTGTTGCTTTTGTGGGGGGTCCCGTCTCGTCCTTTGCTGCTGCTGCTGCTGCTGCTGTTGCTGGTGCTGTTGCTGTTGCTGTTGCTAGTGGAGCTGCTACTGGTGCTGCTGCTGGTGCTACTGGTGCTGCTACTGGTGGTGGTGCTGCTGCTGCTGCTGCTGCTACTGGTGCTGGTGCTGCTGGTGCTACTGGTGCTGGTGCTGCTGGTGCTGGTGCTACTGGTGCTGCTGCTGGTGCTACTGCTGCTGCTACTGGTGCTGCTGCTGGTGCTGTTGTTGGTGTTGTTGTTAATGTTGTCCCTGCAGCTACTAGGTGCAGGACGCCAGATGCAGAGCTCTGTGGGCACGCATCGTAGCTTCCGACTCTGCCCACATGGACAGGAGTGCCGCTAGCCCTGCTTGCTTGAATGGATGTCAGCAGCTGAGGCATAAGCGTGTCTAGAAACCTGATACAGCTCATGATAGTGTGCATGTGTGTTTGCGTGCGAACATGTATGTGTGTGTGCATGACATCAGTTGTGCTTATGTTAGTGTGTGTGTGTGTGTGTTTGAGAGAGAGAGAGAGAGAGAGAGAGAGAGAGAGAGAGAGAGAGAGAGAGAGAGAGACAGAGAGAGAGAGAGAGTGTGTGCGCATCTGTGTGCGTCTGTATATGTGTAAATGACTGTACCAGTATGCTCAACGTGCTGATTTCTGAACCCATGCTTTTGGGGTACCACAACTAAATTCCCAACCACAATTACGCGCATGCGCATTCTTGCCTATTGTTAGCAAAGGCTGAGGCTGAGATGGGCAAACACACAAACAGTACGCACACCACATACACCCACATGCGTACAGGCACTCCCACGCTCAAGCTCACACACACACACACGCACACACAAACACACACACACACACAGAAACACACACACGCACACCTGAGTGCAGAACATGCCGCAGAGGGGTGTGAAATGTCAAGAGTGAAGGCTTCAGGGATGGGCGCACGGGGGGCTAAGAGAAGGTAGCCCCTAGGCCGCTGCATTTGTGTATGTATGTATGTATGTGTGTGCGTATTTGTACATGTATTTGCTTGTGCAGATAAGTGTGTGTTTTTATGTGAGTGTGTTCATTCCTGTGTGTATGTGTGTGTGTGTGTGGGTGGGGGTGGTGCATGTGAGCACACATGGTCGCTCTCAATTGTTTGGTGTCACGGTTTCCTCTGTCTATGACTACTCAAGACACCAATGTAAACCCCTCATTTCATTCAGCAAGCATCCGTTATCTTTGCAGGGCAGCATGCTGCTGCATTTACATCGAAAGACATGCAACTCGTATGCAACACAACAACTTCTTGAAGAACCAAGAAATGAACCGAGCATCATCTGCAACCAACACGAAGAAATAATGCCACAGATCCTGTAGCCAGTGGATGCAGTAATAATAACGATTATGCAGTAATAATAACGATTATGCAGTAATTATAACGATTAGTGGATGCAGTTATAATAACGATTATACAGTAATAACAATTATTAGTGGATGCAGTAATAATAACGAGTACTACGCATTGAGTGTGGGACTTCAGTGTCCCCTATGTGCTGTGACACACACCTGCGTTTGTGAATACATTTCCATTTTCTACATACTCCAGTGTCCCCACATGCTGTAACAGACAGGACCGTCTGCGTTTGTGAATAAGCCTTAGTTCTAAGCTGTAATCAACCTCCTTCCTCTCACCACATGGGCCATAGGCCAAGTGCATTAGCAGCGCACACTGATGTGTGAGCGAGCACACTGAACTTGCGTGCAGGAGCGGTTTGCATTCATTCATGTATATATATGTTTCATGTGTGTATGTGTGTATGCGTCCATGTGTGTGTGTGTCTTTGAGAGTGTGTGTGTGTGTCTTTGAGAGTGTGTTTGTGTGTGAAAACATATAATTACAGTGCGCCTACCAGTGTGGAGGGGTCAAGGGAGGACATCGCCTCAACCAGCAGGGGCAGCGGGACCCAATGAGGGGGGTACCTGTGTGGGTTGGATTTGATACCTTGCTCCCGTTATATATTGTTTGAATGTGAGAGCGCGCCGCCTGAGCGTCCCGTCCAGGAAACACACTAGCTTGTTTTGTTTGGACGTTTCAACTGCACGGCCTCAGTATTATTCCATTTGCCACTCACTTCCAACACGCAACTTCCAGCATGAGCACGAGGTCGTTGCTGCTCAAGAAATATTATACTGCCCGCACAGCTTTCAATTCCGTTTCACTTCCACTCGCTCCAACACGCAACATTCAGGATGAGCATAGGGTCATTCTTGCACAGAGGGTATTTTGCTGCCTGCATGAGATTCTTTTGGCTTCATTTTATCTCACTTACAGTGCAGAACATCTGGGGTGAGCTATGCTCATTCTCACTCAAATAATATTATAGTATTATGCTGCCTAGTTCATTCTCACTCAAATAATATTATAGTATTATGCTGCCTACATGATTATCTTTCTGCTTCATTTTCTCTCACTCACAGTGCAAAACATCCAGGGTGAACTAAGCTCATTCTCACTCGAATTTTTGTATACCGCCTGCATGATTATCTTTCTGCTTCAATTTCTCACGCAAATTATTGTATACTGCCTACATGATTATGGTTCTGCTTCATTTTCGCTCACTTGAAGCGCGCGACATCCAGGATGAGTACGAGGTCATTTTCGGCGTGGTATGCGCCAATAGGGGAGAAGTGCCCATCACCTGTGGAATAGTAAGTTTGGTTATGCCATGTGCGATACATGCCATATGCAATACATGCCATGTGTTTGTTATACATGCCATACGTGATACAAGCCATATGCAAAACATGCCATATGCAAAACATGCCATATGCGATACATGCCATATACAAAACATGCCATGTGTGATACATGCCATGTGTGATACATGCCATACGTGATATAAGCCATATGCGATACATTGCAATAGTAAGTTCGGTTTGGGTTACAAAGGCCTCCAGCCTGGCACGGCTGCTCAGCCTATAAGGACACAAAACGAAAATTGAAGGTAAAATCGACAGCTGCCTAGGTAAAAGCCAGTAAGGGATAAGTGTATCTGTCACACTTTCTTTGAACCTGGAGCACAGCAAAGCAGCGACGCTTTCGGTACAGTGTGTGGAGGTGACGAGCACCAAGCATATATCATGTGGGGAGTCTGTTAGAAGGGTCTATCAAATGAGGAGTCTATCAAAAGGGTCTATCAAATGAGGAGTCTTTCAGAAGGGTCTATCAAATGAGGAGTCTTTCAGAAGGGTCTATCACGTGGGGAGAAAGTACCCAGCGCGAGCATCCGTGCCCAAACCATGCCCGTACCAATCCATGCATACACACCGTGCAGTTCCAGAACCTGCCAAAAACGGAGTACAGTATAGCTGATAAAAAAGCTTCCTATGTACAAAACAGTGCGTTACAACAGACTACCCAGAAAATCAATCAGCTATGCACATAAGTGCATTACAGCAGACTACCCAGCTATGCACAAAAGAGTGCATTACAGCAGGCTACCCAGAAAATAAATCGACGCAACTCATCCGCAGCAAAAAAAATGCCAACGCATTAGCATGAGAAATCTAGAAACACAACGCATGCGCACATCCATACATACATACACACATACACACACAAGACATGCAGTCATGTGGAGTGGTCTTCAGGTAAGGCAAGTATCAGAGTACCAAACCAATATTCATACCTGCCCCCGATACTCATACCTGCCCCCACCCACACTTTTAAACAACCCCTACGGCCCCATGCACAACAGCTGTAAGCACTACTAGCCACGCACAAGCCATTACACTATAGCAGAAAAATGGTGCGCAGTAAAAGCCAGACGCAGAAGACTGTGCACAGCCAATACACTGAGTGGAGACTGCGCAATGCACTGAGTGGAGACTGCACAGCCAATACACTGAGTGGAGACTGTGGACAGCCAATGCACTGAGTGGAGACTGTGCACAGCCAATACACTGAGTGGAGACTGCACAGCCAATACACTGAGTGGAGACTGTGCAATACACTGAGTGGAGACTGCGCAATGCACTGAGTGGAGACTGTGGACAGCCAATACATTGAGTGGAGACTGTGGACAGCCAATGCACTGAGTGGAGACTGTGCACAGCAATGCACTGAATGGAGGTGCGTACAAGAGAGAGTGTATGCATACGCTGAGTGGAGGTGCGTACAATACCCTGAATGGAGGTGCGTACAAGAGAGCGCGTGTGCAGCCAACTACACACAGCATTACAATACTATGATTGTGTTCACATTTATACCAGAACACATACCACTAAACCACAACACACTCTCAGAACACACACACACACGCACACACACACACATACACACACACACACCTGTCTGCAAAAAGGTACGCCGGCTGTAAGAGACTACAATGTGTGTGTTGCCCGTCCTGCACACTTCTTCCACCTGCAGTGGGACAATGTGTGCGTTGCCAACAATGTGTGTGTTGCCTGCAGTGGAACAATGTGTGTGTTGCTAACAGTGTGTGTGTGTGTTGCCCGTCCTGCACACTTCTTCCACCTGCAGTGGGACAATGTGTGTGTTGCCTATACAATGTGTATGTTGCCCGTCCTGCACACTTCTTCCACCTGCAGTGGGACAATGTGTGTGTTGCCAACAATGTGTGTGTTGCCTGCAGTGGAACAATGTGTGTGTGTTGCCTATACAATGTGTATGTTGCCCGTCCTGCACACTTCTTCCACCTGCAGTGGGACAATGTGTGTGTTGCCAACAATGTGTGTGTTGCCTGCAGTGGAACAATGTGTGTGTTGCCTATAAAATGTGTGTGCTGCCCGTCCTGCACACTTCTTCCACCTGCAGTTTGTGTTGTTATGTTGTAGGCATATGCCTGTTTAAAATGATTTGCACATTGTTTTGTGATCATAAACGTGTGCATGTGCGCTGCACACTTCTCCTACCTGCAGTTTGTGTTGTTTTGTTGTAGGCGTATGCCTGCTTAAAATGATTTGCACATTGTTTTGTGATCATAAACGTGCGCATGTGCGCCCATTTCTATGGATGTATGCACGTGAGTGCATGCGTGTTTGTATGGGTGTGCGTACCTATGCACACACCTGTGTGTTACTTGTCACACACACCTCCTATCTTCCTCCAAATTTCAAACAACATGCAGTTGCGTCACAGCTAGAATATAGAGCTTGTGGAGCTACAGTACAGAAGACGTGGGCGAGTATGTGCTTGGGTGTTATTCTTGGTTGCTTGGTAATTGGTCATGAACACCACTCAACCATCATTTGTGCTTGGGAAAGACCTCGCAGCATGTGCCTCTGGTCTTCAGCATCGGTTTGGAAGCAAATGTTTGGAAACAGCATGCCCCAGCAACACGCGCTTATGAATTGGTCCTTGGGTACGACCCTCTGAGGCAGAAACTATCCTTGCATGTGGTTATGGCTTCGGAGGCCAAAACTATTATTGCATGTAAGAGCCAATCAGGGTGACTGTTAATCCTTAGAACGCATCTGCACCAGTAACTCGGCTTACAACATGTCAGACTTACTGTTTGAGTCTGAGGCCAAAACCTTTCATGCGTACCCATGTATAGATTGCATCTGCACCAGTATCAGTGCTTCAAACTTGTTGGAATTACCCTTTAAGTCTGAGGCTAAAACGTTCATGCATACCTATATATAGATCGTATCCGCACCAGTAACTCGGCTAAAAACTTGTTGGAATCGCCCTTTGAGTCTGAGGCCAAAACGTTCATGCATACCTATATATAGATCGCATCTGCACCAGTATCAGTGCTTCAAACTTGTCGGTAATTACCCTTTAAGTCTGAGGCCAAAACATTTCATGCATGACTATGTATAGATCGTATCCGCACCAGTAACTCGGTTAAAAACTTGTTGGAATCGCCCTTTGAGTCTGAGGCCAAAACGTTCATGCATACCTATATATAGATCGCATCTGCACCAGTATCAGTGCTTCAAACTTGTCGGTAATTACCCTTTAAGTCTGAGGCCAAAACATTTCATGCATGCCTATGTATAGATCGTATCCGAACCAGTAACTCGGCTAAAAACTTGTTGGAATCGCCCTTTGAGTCTGAGGCCAAAACGTTCATGCATACCTATATATAGATCGTATCTGTATCAGTGACACTGCTTAGAACCTGTCAGAATTTCCATGTCACCTGTGCTCGGAATTCCTCTGTGCTGAAGGTGCCAAAATGCTTAGAGGTCACTTGGGCCCCGTTGCAGCGCGCCAAGCATGCTGCCTGCAAGAAACAAGGACGGTGGCGGTGCTGGGTACTTAAAACAAACAATGAGCGGCCATTATCAGACAGCCCCGTTGCAGCACGCCAAGCATGCTGCCTGCAAGAAAGAAGGACGGTGGCAGTGCAGGGTACTTAAAACAAACGATGAGCGGCCATTATCAGACAGCCCCGTTGCAGCGCGCCAAGCATGCTGCCTACAAGAAAGAAGGACGGTGGCGGTGCTGGGAACTTAAAACGAAAAAACCATGAGTGGCCATTTATGGTTTCTTCATAACAGACTCCGCTGCAGCGCGCGCCAAGCATGCTGCCTGCAAGAAAAAAGGGGGACAGTGGCGGTGCTGGGTACTTGAAACGAAAAAACCATGAGTGGCCATTTATGGTTTCTTCATAACAGACTCCGCTGCAGCGCGCGCCAAGCATGCTGCCTGCAAGAAAAAAGGGGGACAGTGGCGGTGCTGGGTACTTGAAACGAAAAA
>Ga0307947_1003934_pt1 | contig 11838 bp, 13 predicted proteins | sample OrgLakmetagen232_FD_201840 | JGI IMG/M metagenome (GOLD analysis project Ga0307947, IMG submission 201840) | Saline water microbial communities from Organic Lake, Antarctica - #232 | ecosystem: Environmental > Aquatic > Non-marine Saline and Alkaline > Saline | place: Antarctica: Organic Lake...
TGGTTTTTCAAGGAGGGTTTTTCTGTTTAGGCAGGAGTTTTCCTTTTCCCAGTCTTATAGGTTTTTTTCCTTCATTCTGTCAGGCCCTTGCTGAGGACCGTGTAACAACCCCCACCTAAAAAAAAAAAAAAGAGGCATCGCTCTGTATTCCTTGAGGCGCATTCTTGGAGTGAGGAAGAACAGCACAACAAATTGGGCGGTGCTTAGAGAGTGCGGTCAGGAGCCCTTGCAATTTTTCTGGTTCCGTGCTTCCATCAGGTTTTATAATAGCACGCTTGGTTCCAACAGTGAGACTCTACGTCATGTGCTGAAGGCAGATTTGCATCTTGCTTCTTTTGATAGTTCTTGCTGGTCTGCTCAAGTCTCGAATGCGTTCAATGAATGCAAAGTAGTGCAATGTTCAAACAGAAGATGCTGAGAGCCACACAGGTTCCCATGCAAGAGTTCATCATTTGCGATTTTCGTTTCAGACATTTGAAGGTATGGAGGGAAGCAAGCTGATTCTTCATGTCCTCGCGCAGTAAACAAGAAAGCAGTCACGTATCACAAGTGGTGTGGGAGTTCTGAGAGTGGTCCTAGAGGTTCTCCATTTTCTTTTCACTCCTACTTGTACAAGGATTTGGACAAACATGTGTTGAGGAATTTCAGCAGGTTCAGATTGCGTGCACACCATTTGAAAGTGGAGTCTTGCAAATGGCATGGTGGTTCATGCATTTGAGCATTTGTGATAAATGTGAGTGTGGAGAAGTTCAAGATGAGAAGCATGTGCTTTTCTTTTGCAAGTGTGCTGAAGTGTGCGAGCTGCGCATGAGATACAGAGACCTTTTTGAAGGAATGTTAAAGATTCTGCGTGCGTGTGTATGCTCCTTCGAGCTCTAAATTTATTCCTTTCTTAACTTGTCATCACAGTATCACTGATTTTGAGATCAACCCATTCCTGAATGAAGACTCCATACAGACTCCTCAAGTTTGTGTCAGATTTAGTTTCAATTTTCGACACTGGTTGATTTTGTTTCACCAGCCAATTGCCATCAGCCAGAGACTCGGGCTGTAGGCCATCCTTGTGACCCTTGTAACCCTTTTCCTTAATTAATGTGGGGAGCGGTTCTCACTGCCTGCATAGTTTCTCTTTTTGGACCCTAGGACACGAAGTGTCTAGGGCTTATGGATTGTTCTTTCTATGTTGGTGGTATTTACCGCGATCAGTTCCTTTTCTTTTCTTTGCATGTTTGCGTCTCCTTCTGACGCCTTCCACTGTTGCGTCTTGCACAAGGATGGCATCTAAGGAAAAGGTATGAAAGCATAAAATATACCAGTGCCTGTTCACACATAGACAGTCAGCGAAAATCACACGCAAACAAGTAGCCTTCCGTTTAATTGTCTCTCAGCCATCATGCGACAGCAGCATTGTCTCAATGAAGAATAGAATTGAAGGGCGACGAATACAAATATCAAATATTGGAATAATCTGACTTGAAGAACTGGCTGGCGCATCTTAAGCCACATGTAAAAGGACAACTGAGACTTGATTGCTTGTTTGCACACAGTTAAACCAGAATGGGGTCTTATTTTTTGCTTCTTGAATTCAAGACACGCTGGTGCAGACCTGGCTCTGCCTGAACAATTATGGCTTTTTCGCTTCGCTTCTTGTAAGGTTGTACATCTTTGGTGTTTAGCGAACTCCTTGAACTGCTGTGTTGTGGCTTCGGAGCGAATCCATCAAACTCAAACTCATCAAAAGATTTTGTCTTAGGTTTTGCCTTAATACTTACTTATTATCATCACTTGTACACAGCTGCTTTTTGTCTTATTTTGCTCACTTTCCTCGTTAGCTTACAATCTGCTACCATCGATTTTATTACAGTTACAGTTACCACTTTCTCATGGCATGAGCCGAGCAGCCATCCCAGGCTGAATGCCTCTGTAATTCAAACTACTAAACAAAGACATAAATAGAAAAAAAGACGTTTCATTTTCGGTAACAAGAATCGGTAACAAAGTATCAACTGGCCTAATTACGCCTGACTACCAATACAATGCTAAGAACTAACTATGATGAAACTAAAGGTTATCAGTGTACCCAGCAATGCAGAAGCCCTAGACAATTTTCATCCTAGAACTCCCCAACAATGAAGTCCCCTGTTTATAAATGCACTTACACAACCCAGCTACATTCACATATGCCGCCCATCGGTAGCAAGCCTTTGAGCATAGTCCTCCTGCATATGCATACATTAGATAGCTTGTCATTCAAGGGAGCTTTTGAGCAAAAACCGCTTCTTAAGCAAAACCCACTTTATAGCTGGTGTGCATCAATAAAGACAGGCTTATTGCGTTAGTGCGTTGAGTTTGTGTGTGTGTTTGTGTGTGTGTATGTGTGTGTGTGTGTGTGTGTGCGTGCGTACATGTGGATGTGCATGTGTGTGTATGTGAGTTTGCATGTGTACGTACGTCTTTGAGTGTGTTTGCATGTGTGTTTATATGAGTTTAGTGTGTTTTGTCTGTATGTGCATGTGTGTGCTTTGTGTATGTGTGTGTATATGTGTGTGCGTGCGTGTATGTGTGTGTATATGTGTGTGCGTGCGTGTATGTGTGTGTATATGTGTGTATATATGTGTGTGTGTGTGTGTGTGTGTGTGCATGTGCATACACGTGTGTCTATGTGTGTGTGTGTGTGTCTGTGTGTGTGTATATGTGTGTGTGCGTGTGTGTGTGTATGTGCGTGTGTGCATGTGCGTACACGTGTGTCTATATGTGTGTGTGTGTATGTGTGTGTGTGTGTGTGTGTGTGTGTGTGTGCGTGCATGTGCGTACACGTGTGTCGGTATGTGTGTGTGTAGTGTGTGTGTGTGTGTTTGTATTCACCCCACGGATGTTCTAAGGATCTGTGCTCACATAGTACAGTTTCAGCTTCCCGTCCTCGTTGACCGCGTTCCCCAGCATCTTGTTGACCTCCTCCTCCGTCATGGGCTCTCCGCGCGAGCACATAAGAGTTCGGAGGTGCTCGGCATCGACGAAGCCTTTGCCCTCCTGGTCCAGCGCGCGAAAAGCGCGGAGCAGTGTGTGGTAGTCGTCGCGGAACAGCGCTTTCTTTTGCTGCACCAAAAAATTGGCGACCACGATCTCGATGTGCTCCATGGACAGCAGGCTGTTGTTCTGGCCCTCCGAGTTCAGCGCGGCCAGCTGATCGATGATGATGGTCACCTGCGCGCCGCTGGGATTCACGCCCAGAGAGCGCACGAGGGCACCGATGTCCTTAGTGTCGACAAGCTTGCTGCCTTCCTTGTGCTCGAACAGCACACAACCGTCGCGCACGTTCTTCTTTGCCGTTTCCAACTGATCTGCATTTGGCATTATTATGTCGATATTTTAAACATTGTTGGAGGTGTGCGGTGAGTTGTTTGCGGATCACGATACCTACGGAAATCAGTTTTTCCCACTACAATATTTATAAATTCATTCAGTAGTACTCTCCATGCCGCTAAGCGTTTTTTGCCACGCGTGCGGAGTGGTGTCAGCATTTGAACAGTTGTCTGACCCTGCTGTTGCCTCTCCCAGCTGCCCTGCATGCTCTTCGGAGTTTACCGAGATCCAGAACGTACGTACGCTGTTGCTTTTTTGTTCTGTGAAGTTCCAGGTCCTTCTGTGTGTAAGTGGGTCCCGAAATCCTTGCCTTGTCATGAGGGTCTCTGCTCTAGCCCTTGTGCTGCTTTCTACATGACACGTTCACCTCTGTCTTGTCTCACAGGCTGCTCCCCCGCCTAGAGCCCCAGCTTCCTCTGCACCTCACGAAACAGCCCGCACCGCGCATAGGCCAACCATCCGAAGTTTACTAAGCCAGCATTCAGCACAATCTCGGCAGCCTGCTTATGGTCAGGGGGCACCTGCTCAGGGCCCTGGAACACAATCCAGAACGCATCGTTATAGAGACTCCACAGGCGCAAACGTAGAGGTGCACACTTGGGATGAAAACAAGTAGGCGCGTCGTTAAAGAGATATTTGAAATGAGTTCCTCTGCTGACTTTTTAAAGACACAAGGAATGGATGGCCATCGCACGTGGGTAGGCTGCCCTTCAAAGTGTTCCTGCTGTGTTGCGACACGCTGTAGCCAAACAGTATTCAGGCGCTCACCTGGAACATCCTAGTTGTAAGCTATTCAATGATCTTATTCCAGGTCTCCTCCCCTTTGTGCAGCAGGCCACTCTACATAGTCGTGTACCAGTATGAATTGTATGAACCGCAACTTGCTACGTTTCCGTCCACACCTTTTCGTCCAGCACGGCGCCATGCACATTTACCTGCACGCACCAACCTTCACGCAGGTGCATATCACCACTGCCCTGACGCCAGACTTGCTACCACCGCAGCATCTCGCCCCGGGCAGTACTGCACATGCAGTAATGCTTACCATGCCCATGGATATTGCCATGACAGGGCTTGGAGGGTAAGTTGAGTGGTGCCTTTTGCAACATGTACTGTCCGTCCAACATGTACCGCTCTAGATCTGAATGACTGGTTTCACATCACACACACACACACGCGTGCGCACAGTCTCATCCCTGGGATGGATGGGCCAGGGGGCGATTTCGATGCCATTCTCACCCAAATCCTTAATTCCTACCAGCCCGTTGCACGGCCCGCCTCCCGCACCGCGATTGAGCGCCTGCCTAGGCGGCGGGTCAGAGCAGAGGCAGGAGAGCAGCAGCAGCAGCAGCAGGGAGATGGAGAGAAGCAAGTAGAGCTACAGCCAAGTCCTGGGCGGCAGCAGGCAGGAGAGGAGGAAGCAAAGGTTGGTGGGAACGCCTGCTGCCCTATGTACATCCGTACACAACACACGCATAAAGCACACCTTTTCAAATCTGTGTACAGGAGCCTGCACCAGCTTTTCCTCCTAACAAGGAAGAAGATGATAGAGCGGAGGTCCCAGTTTTAATTAAAGCTGAGAGCTGCTGCAAAGAGGAAGCAGCGAGTCACGCGCGCAAAGAGGAAGCAGCTCGAGTTGAGGGAGACAAGGCAGAAGATGGAGGGGAGGAGTGGGCTCGTTGCTGTGTGGGGGAGCCATGCAGGTCCGTTCCAGCATTTGCCAAGTTCATAAACACTCACATACACACACACGCACACACTTACAGACACACATGCTCTCGTGGGCACAAACTTGTTTGTAATATATACCATACATACGTCCCTTACACACGTCACATGTATGACACACATGGGCACATGCACACACACACACGTACAAACACGCACACACACACTTACCCAAACAAACAAGCACGCACACATGCAAAACACGCACACACACACACAGCATCAGCACGGTGCGCTATTTTCCCCCACGTATCTACAGTGTATGCCTCAGCCCCTTCTGTTCGGGGGAGGTTGCAGTGGAGCTGCCGTGCGGACACAACTACCACGAAGACTGTATCCTGCCGTGGCTGCAAGAAGTGAGTTTTGGGTGTTTCAAAACTCTGCTGTGCGTACCACCGACTGCACTCGCAATGCGTGTCCAATCAATTCGCAAGATGTGCACTGAATGCTCACGTCAATGAAGATAACTAGATTCATGTATTACGGCTCACGAGCAGCACTATCTTGGAAGGGATATCTCTGCATTCTAGCACGCACATGGTGGTGTTTACTACGATACCAGCCAAGCCTACGTTGCTTGTTGTAGTGCGTGTCTATTTGTGTGTTGTGACGTGATTGCTCCCTGTCATGTCTGCTGCTGCACAAACGCGTGCCCAGCTGGCTATGCAGCATGTCGCTGTCCCTGGCTTGATGTGAGCGTGTTTGTGAAGTACCGAGCTTGGTCGTTTAAGGAGGGGTCCCCCTATTGTTGACGTTCCTTTTGTTGCCTTTCCTTATGTCAAATGTTGTGTTTGCACGTACATGACTAGTGCACGTGGTGGCTGTGCAATGTCGAAAGGCAGTGGAAGAAAGGCAGGCAACAAACAAGCAAGGATAAAAACGGTGGCACATACGCAGAAACACACACATTCACACATTCACACACGCACGCAAGCATGCCCAAACCAGTCATCCCGTTTTGATGCAGCACCACACCTGCCCCACCTGCCGCGGTCCCCTGCCAATGGAAGATGAGGACGCTGCACAACGCCCAACCTCCACCGCTGCTGACATAAGGTGTGGGGTAGGGTTGCAGGTTTCAGCTCAATATAGCGCCTCTTTCTTAATAGCTGCTGCTCATACAGAATATGGAGGTTGCAAGCTGTTGCTTTTTGGCTCTTGAGTATAATGTCAAGCAAAGGAAAGAGCCAAGTAATGGAATATTTGATTGCATACCGGTTGAGGCAGCGTACCGCGTCGTCTGATTCGGCCAAAAAAAGGCAAGGCAGCATACAGCGCAGAGAGCGGAGACGGAGTAAAGTAACGGGCCACTTGTCTATTTGGACTGCTGCAAACTCTGCACTATCAATCAGGGCTGTGCAATGAAAGACGTGTCAGACCGTCATTTTAAAATTTAGTGACCGCCCAGACGGTGCATGACGGTACGGTGGACGGTACGGTCAAAATTTTGCAGACCAATTTAGAATTTGTCTCAAAATGGAAACTTGCCTGAAAGTTATTCTTTTTTGTACAGATCTTTTATTCTCAGTTTCCCTTGTTGAAATCACTTAAATTATATTCAGTTTTTCAATTGGGCTGTACCCTCTTCCCCTACGCAATTCTAGGCAAATTGTCATATTAACTCCTCCTCCACCACATCTCCCCCTCCTTCCTCCTGCCCCTCATCTGCCCCTCCTTCCTCCTGCCCCTCTTCTGCCCCTCCTTCCTCCTGCTCCTCATCTGCCCCTCCTTCCTCCTGCACTTCCAGTGCTACTGCCTCTCTTTCTTCCTCGCCCTCATCATCCATGAGGACCTGTCCCCCCTCTACCCCAAAATCTGTTTGGACTTCATAATCTTCCGTTCGCCATCCCTCCTCCTCCTCCTCCTCCTCCTCCTCCTCCTCCTCCTCCTCCTCCTCCTCCTCCTCCTCCTCCTCCTCCTCCTCCTCCTCCTCTGCCGATCGATGTGCAAGGAGGGGGAGAAGGTGGGGTACAAGTGCAAGAAGAAAACGAACCACACAACTTTCAGCCCTCTAAATCATAAAAGCATTTATCAGCCCATGTGTTAAAATTTAAAATGTTCAAACATTGCGTGTCGTGTGAGTACTCACATCTCTCCTAGTTGGCATGGTGTATGCGGGGCGCAGCTTTGCAGCGGACGCTTTGACAGTGCTGTTCTCCACCACGCTGAACGCCATGCCCGCATCTATGACCATCTCGATGAACACCTCATCCAGTTGTGCCTTCTCCGGCCTGGTCATTTGGTCAATCTGCAACAGAAGAAAGGGCATGGCATTGCGTGCATATGTGCGTCATCACCTCACATATGTATTTGTGTTAAAAGAGAGAATCGTGGCTAGACATATGCTTGCATGCGTACATGCGCAAGGCAGGCATGCACATTTATCATTTATCACAGCCTCACAAATCAAACACCCTTACCTTGAAAGATGCCTCCTTGGACCCTCCAAATCGGGACTGAGGGGCCTGGCTGGTGCTCCCTTGCACTGCCTTGTCCTTGCCCACAGCTTCCTTCACGTCGGGTGCGCTGTGCTGCTTTGCTGTCTAGGAAGTTGCATCCACTGTTGCGGCAGAGCAGGTGCTGCTTGAGCCTGCTAGGGTTCATCCCAAAGAGGGTCTTGATGCAGCGCTTGCACTTGTACCCCACCTTCTCCCCCTCCTTCGTCTTTTTGTACTCGTCGGGCATTGTGGGAGGGCCTGCTCTGTGGGGAGGGTGCTCTGTGGACAGGGGGAGGACCCTGGGCCGAGCGGGGGGGCCTGCTGTGTGGGGAGGGGGTTGTGGGCAGGGGGGAGACCCTGGGCATTCTGGGAGGGCCTGCTCTGTGGGGAGGGGGCTATGTGGGCAGGGGGGAGACCCTGGGTACTACTGTGAAGGCCTCTGTTGGGGGAGGGCAGCATGCTGCCCTCCATTGCTGTTCTTGCTCTTTTGGACATTTCGTAAATTGCTTTTTTAAAACCTTGGTTCCCTCAAAATGTGGTCCCTTCAGAATTTCCCGGACCCTTCGGAATGTGTTCGAAGGTTTGACGGTGGGTTTACACAGTAATTACGGTGGACGGTCCCCTTGACCGTCTGGACGGTAGACACCGTCATTTCTGAGACACCGTCATTTTGACGCTCTGACGGTACGGACCGTCCACCGTACTGTATATACGGTGCAAAATTGCTTTGACGGTGTCATTGCACAGCCCTGCTATCAATGCTTAAACTACTGGTGTATGCCAATGCCCTGATTGCTTTTGCGCTTTCTGAACAAATTAAGTTGTGAGAACGCAAACAGTTGCTTGAATGTGATTCATGTGCACTGTTTGCACGTAGGGATGCTGCCCATCGAACAGCAGCACGAGGTGGGGGGGGAGGAGGACAGTCAGAGCACCACCCGCATGCCTATGCACACGCCCACCCAGATATCCATCAGGATGAGAGCCACATGGGCGAATCTCCTGATCAGCAACCAGGAGTCCCTCGTGCAGCAGGTACAGACACACACACACACACACAAGTACTTTCTGCAGCAAATATCTTTTATGTTGCGCACATTAACAAAGACAAACGTAGGCACACACTATCTCCTGAATCCCTGTGTAATTTTGTGGAAAAAACTACTCTGTTTGAGGTGCACACACACGCAAAAACTCAGTAGGCACACAAGCAACATACACACTCTAGATATCAGGGTTGCTCAGATCGATTTTTTGGGAGCAAGGGTTGGATAAAGTTCGTGAAAGTTCAAGAATCCTCCAACTGTTTGAGCAGTCGATGTGAAACTTTGAAAATGGAGGATTTTGCTGGTTTCTGTGGTCATACTCGTCCAAAACATGCGTGAATTGTCTTAAATATATATAATGTAATTTATCTGATTACGAAAGACCAATACGCTTGACGGCCATCTAATCAATAGACACACAAGCAACACGTGCACACACACACACAAATCAAGCTTTCAAATAAATAAATAAATCTCCTTTGTATGAGCGTACAGGCAAAAATCCCTCAAAATTTAGCAACATTTCCCACATACAGCAAATACGCATACGTAGACCTTGGCAAGCACACGCACGCCTTCGCAAGTAAGTACACATGCAAACTTTCACACGCCAGCCCCCACCCCTTTGTGCACAAGCAGCAAGCCATGTGCAGCAGGTGCGATTACATAACGCACCACGCGGCACCCTCAACACACTTTCAGGCACCAAGTCTCGTGCAGAACGAAGGCCCAGTTCTTTTCAAACTCCATCGCGTATATTATTTATTATTGTAATATTCCTAAAAGGCTATAAAGTGCGCTATCTCACTTCCTGCAAGCACAGCAAGGCTTTTAAACTCCAGCGTGTGTATTAATGTACATGCTCGTTCGTACAGGTGCCCCTCCTCACCTCCTGCAAGCACAGCAAGGCTTGGAGGAGAGGCTTAGGGCAGTGCGTGGCAGGTGAGCTAGCTGGCTGTGCCGGCGTTTGACAGACAGTGTATGTTGTTGTGTGAAAGTGCCTGTGCATGCGCGTTTTTAGGCTGTGTGTCAGGCTTTGTGTTGTGAGCATTGTTTTATGGTTGTGCATGTGTGCGTTTGTGTGCGTGCGTATGCATGTGTGTGTATGTGTGTGTGCACGCCTGAAATGGTTCATGGACTTGTAACTCTGGTTTAGGCGGCATCATCGACTTACCCTTGACGACTTCAATACAAATGTTTGATGGCAAAGCTCAAGGTTTTCTAACCATGAGCATTAAATCTTTGCTGGACCCAGGGTGCGTGCACTGCGGGATGTGCATGGGCGGTCAACACGGACGGAGGCACAAACACAGGATGTGGCAGCAGATCCACCAGTGCAGAGGGCCCCTATGAGTAGGACGATGATGGAGGAGGAGATACGGCAGCTGGAGGTACATGCGTGTTTTGTGTGTGTACGCGCGTGTGTGTGTGATTGTGGGTGCAAACGTTTTGGGCTCGTGGTTGCAGGTCTGCGTGTGGTGTGTGCATGCTTCAGCGTGTAAAGCAGTCGTAAGTTTGTTGTGTTCTCCAGCAACAGCAGTCCTTTTTGCTCTTTTTGGTCAAATTGTTTTTCTCGCGCCTCTTCTTACTGAGCTCTTCCGTTGCTTCCCTCTTCTATAGATGCATATTTTTTGCATTTAATAGTTGTATTGGTGGTTATGGATTGGTGGTTATGGTAGTTGAACTCCCTTTTGCACTGATAAAGGCCTTTTGTTGGTCTTGCTGACTTGAAGCAGCCTAGCTCCCTAACCATTCCATTTTTGGGTACAAAAGGGTGGGTCATGCGTACTCGGCTCTGCAAGAGTTGCAAAGTAACCCCCATATGAGTTAATTCTGAGTTATTCCACTTTCCCTCATTTACGGTATATACAGAAATACGGCGTATACACGGTCATATACGGCGTATATAGAGTGTATAGAAATCCCATGTACGGTTTGGACCAACCCTATTTATGTGTGAGCAACAGGTTAATATTTGGCAGTGTGGGAGTTTGGATCGAGACAGTCCTTGGGCTTTTACGCTGGCTGGTTATGTGCAAGCCTCACGCGTTGTTGTTGGACTCAATTAACACGAGGAGGTGGTTCTTTGTAAACAATTGATAAAGTGGCATATGCGTTGATTGAGCAGCTTGTGACTTTTAATGAGTCATCTTCCATGTTTTTTGGCACGTCTTTGTTAGTAAGCAAGTTGTATAATCCTCGGTGTCAATGAATTGTCATAACAAATCGCGGTGTGTTGTGTTTTTCATAATCCTGGGAAGAACGTGGCTGCAGCGTTAGGTGTTAGGTCTGAGGCACCCACTTGTGTGCACATGCATGTGCGTGTGCGTGTGTATGTTTGCTATGTGTGCACGTGCGTGTGTGTGTGCATGCATTAATGACCAGGCAGATTCATGTTTCTATGTGTACAGAGAAACAGTTAAGGAAAATGAGTACAGCGTTTTTAATTAAGGAAGCTGTGCCTTCACCCATGCTCGCCTCTGCCAGTTATTGGAGGACTATTTCAAGACAGGTCGAGAAAAGCACAGCAAGGAGAGACTGTGTTGGCCTGGAGCAGAAAGTGCTTAACATGTGCCTTGTGATTGTGAGCCTATGTTTGTGGTAATGGTCTGTACAGGAACAGGGCTGGATGTGGTGCTTATATTCTTGTCTGTGCACGTTTGCGCACGGGAAAATGTACAGGCAGAGCTGATTGATAAGCCCTTGTGTTTTGCCTATAGCTGTGCCTTGTAATGCTTAACTGTGTGCAAGAAGGAAAGCTGGTGCCTTAAACTATTCTTACCCTCTTTGCAATCTTTTCTCGCTTACATTTGTGCAAAAAAAGAGTGGTACCCGCAACCACCTTGCGTTTAGCCTTGTCATCATCAAGAAGGATGTTTAATGCGTGTATGCGTGTTGCATGTGTGTAGGAGGAAGAGCTGGCGCCGCTGGAGCAAGAAATGCAAGAGCAGCAACAGCAGCTCCGGGAGGAGCACAGGTAGGGCGACAGAAGTAAATTTTATGCGATGAGAAACGACAGAGGAGGGCGAATATCGATATTAGGTTTGGAGAAGGCTTCAGAGGCTTCAGAGGCTGTGGCTTAGAGGGAGTATGGGTGTCAGGCCTTTGTGCCACACACATGTATATTGGATTGCACCAGGGAAGTACATTAGGTGCCCAAATTATTCGGGGTTACCCGGAAGAGCTTCTAAATAACTTCGGGGTTCCCCGGAACTGTTTTTAAAACTATTCAGGGTGTTACAAAAATTCTGGGCCGGGGGCTA
>Ga0307947_1003937_pt1:0-2500 | contig 11835 bp, 13 predicted proteins | sample OrgLakmetagen232_FD_201840 | JGI IMG/M metagenome (GOLD analysis project Ga0307947, IMG submission 201840) | Saline water microbial communities from Organic Lake, Antarctica - #232 | ecosystem: Environmental > Aquatic > Non-marine Saline and Alkaline > Saline | place: Antarctica: Organic...
GCAAGCCTCAAGACGCGCACAGTAGGCTTACGGACGTATCAGTGTTGGTACATGCTTTGTTTTTGTTGTAGGGCCATGCCTGAAACACTTAATTTACCACGTGCACGAACATTGCTGGGAGGCCGCCGGCCTTCCAGCGGGCTGGGCATGAAAGGGAGAGACGTCAAACAAAGGTTTTCAAAATGGCCAAATCTGGCCGTGACGTGAAACGAAGGTTTTCCAAAATCGAAAAAAGAAGCACTGATGTGTGTGCACAGGAAAGAGAGCACACTGGTCGCTCAGTTGCCCCCCTCTGTAAAAGTCCCATACACCAAAATTATGGTCCATCAGTCAGGCAATGTGGTTATCAAAAATGTGTGTTTTTACGCCTAATATGAGTGATGGTACATTCAATCTTAGCTAGAACTAGTGCATGTGCTAGACTTATTTAGACTTAGCTAGACCTAGTGCATGTGCTGACCCTGCTCTGTTTGACAACGGTCATCAGCAACCCTTCTAGTGTGGCACAACTCATCAAGAGGTAAGCGGCAGGCCTTGCGGTCTGACCTGCTCGCAACTGACGCAAACAAAATGTGAGCTCATGCTCTCTTGGTAGTGCATGAACACACAAACACTTGCGCACACGCACACATACCTGAGTGCGCACAAGGCGTACGCACGAACACACACGTGCACACAAACACAAACCTGAGCATGCTGGGCAGCTTGCACAGTACGGATGCATGATGTCGCGCAGCAGGTGTGCCCGGCAGCGCTGCGCAGGGGAGCAGGGGCAGCAGCTCTGCCAGGGCGTTGTACGCGGTAATGCAGGCCAGCACGAGGTGCATGCACAACACCTGCGTGCGCATTATTCATATTTCGGCATGAACGCTGCAACTGGGAAGGCCTGATGAGGTCTGCCTTGCTGGGTAGAGCAAAAGGCAGCACCTGAGCCAGGTAAGCAGTTGCTGTTCAATGTCTCTCACTTAAGATGACTGCTCCTTTTTATCCAGGCATAAGACATAACCACTTGGTGCAAAACGAGCAAGCATACGCCTTATAAATGCATGTAGACAGAAAGTGTGTGTGTGTGTCCTCTTCACTCAAGGCGTTGTGCGTGGTGATGCAGGCCAGCACGTGTTTGGCGTGATGGCAAGTGAGATGTGTGCAGGCTCTTGGCAATCGCAGTGGACGTGCGAGAAGGCACGAGGCCATGTGTAGGGTTGGCTGGTGCAAACAGAAAAAAATACGTGCATACGGTCATATACGTTGTTGCGCATACAGAAATCCCACGTACGGTTTGGGCGTTTGGGTCAAGCCTGTATATGTGTATTTCAAGGTAAAGGGCAGCCACACGCTCAAACAAGCATTGGCTTCTCAAAACGAGCACAGCCAGCTTGACATGCGGTAAGCACTTGCCTGAGTGCCTTCTGTCTCACTCAAAGCAAGAGAAGAGATTAGGGACTCAAAACAAGCGCAGTCAGCATGACCTTGCAGTACTGTTTACCTCCTGACTTGCATGAAAACGGAAGGTTTGGTACCAGTAGGTGCCGCTCTAAGTATAAGCTGTGCAAATACTTGTGGATGCAAATATACATGCACACCCCCACACCCTTTATAACTCCCCCCCCCCCCCTTTCCACACAAACACATACCTGTATGCGTGCCAGCATGGCTAGTGCCGTGAGGCCTAGAGGCATAAAAAAGGACTTGGCAACTTGGGCAGCCACTTGGTCTGCCGCATGCAGTGCATGGGTGACCAAGCTCTCTATCAGGCTGCATCCCAGCTGCAGGCGCTGCATGGTGAAGGCTGCGGCCTCCTGGCACGGGACGCGATGTGCGAGGCGACAGCCTGTAGTAAATGTGAGGATTGTTTAACGACACGGCTGAGGGCACCAGCACTGCATGGTGAAGGCAGCGGCCTCCTGGCAAGGGACGTGATGTGCAAGGCAGCAGACTGCAGTGGCAGTGGATGTGAGGAATGTTGTGAAAAACCTCACTTGCCCACATACAATGAAATAAATATAGACAGAAGACCATGAGGCACAACCTGGCCAACACTAGAGGGTGTATTGCACAAGCAGCAAGTTTTAGGCACAGTGTATAGGACACGCCGCAGGTTACAGACTACAAACACACTTCGCGCAGAGTAGTGAACCCAACTACACACCCATATGCTGATTCAGACCTCCAAGCAAAAGTCAGTCGGAACGATTTGTAGAGGGAAAGGCAAAGCTCCTCTCTCAACACGTATGCTTCAGAGGAAAAAACTAATTAATTACAAGCACTGGCTACTGTCTCTGGCCAGGCACAACAGGGTGTGTACTGCCGCACGGTCGAGCGGATTAAACCTGGTCTGATTCTCAAAGAGTATGATGACAATAGTTGTGAGAGGTTTTAAGCGCAGTCACTCAGGGCTGTCACTGCTACTTGTGTGAATGCTCGGTTAGTTATATAACGCAAACAAGTATTATAAAAAAGGGCAAGACCACAGTTGGTGGCAACACCTAGGCGCAGAGCA
>Ga0307947_1003937_pt1:7500-11835 | contig 11835 bp, 13 predicted proteins | sample OrgLakmetagen232_FD_201840 | JGI IMG/M metagenome (GOLD analysis project Ga0307947, IMG submission 201840) | Saline water microbial communities from Organic Lake, Antarctica - #232 | ecosystem: Environmental > Aquatic > Non-marine Saline and Alkaline > Saline | place: Antarctica...
AATGCGTGCTTGTTTATTGGGTATGAACTGGTTGTTGACTTGTGCGTGTGTGTGCAGGGGGGGGGACAGGTATTAATTTCATTGTATGTCTGGTGTCTGCATATGTAAAGAGTTGCTTGTCTTTGTTGTGTGCAACTCTCTTCTTTGCCTGAACAAATGGTTGAATGTATCTTATTTTCGGAAGCAAACCACATTGCCATAACCAAGTCCTTTTCCTCTGCATACATGAATCTCCTGTCAGCCCTTTCTGACACACTAAATTGTTGGCATTCTTTCAAAGCAAGCTGTCATTAGGGTGGTTCAGTTCGTTTTTTTGGGAGCAAGGGTCTGATAGTGTTTGTGAAAGTTTGCAAACCCTTAACTGTTTGAGCATGGTGGAAGATGGGACAAGTTCGAAGTGTACAGAGGCAGAGCCCCCCTTGTGGCTTTAGTATTTGACGAACCTTTAAAAGTTCGACAAGCTGTGACCGGACTTGGAACGCGTGTTCCAAATTCATTAACGTGCGTGAAAGTTTGCGAGCCTGAACCTTTGACCAAACTCCAAAGTGAACAACCTTGATTGTCATTACTTCGCTCAACATGCACCCCTTCTCACAACTGTTTATGAAAGCACCAGTGTCTTCTAGGGTCAAAACTTGAGTACTTTGAGGCTACTTCTAAACCTGCACAGGCTCTTATTTCAGAACGGTGGCCGCTGATCAATGCTTGGAATCCACAGATGTCACAAATGGAAGAAATGTTGACCGTTATTGGCCTACAATATCACCTAACTACTCCATAATTTACGTGTCTCACCCAAAACTTGCAGGCCTTACATTTTCACCAACATGTTCCAGTCAGCACCTGTTGTGGCTTCATATGTGGCCAATGCGCTCGAGGCTGGGAACGTGTGGACACGCATTGAGCGCTTCTTCCTGTCCGCTGTGGAAGCTGACCCTGGCATTGAGGCCATCAGGGTACAGGTCAAGGGCCGTCTAGGTGGGTTGGTTGTTTAACAAAACATGCATCAAAGCACATACATGCAAAGACACAATACTCTATATTTAACGAAACGTCACATACACATGCACACACAACACTTGTACACATGCATACGCAGCGCGCATACGCATGCTTCAACACGCACACGTGTGCACGCAACACACACGAAAGCACACCCATACACACGCACACACATGCATGCATGTGGTGTGATTAAAGTAGCAGCCATTATGCCCAAAAAGTAAAAGGGCGCAATTCCCCCATGGCCAGCACATCATACGAGAGCACAGCGCACTTTTTAACCAAGTCCGTTTAACCGGGTGTCTCGACTGCTTAGATTAAACAGCATAATATCCGCTTGCCAAAACAGGGCGCAAGAACCCGATGGCTAGTACCAAGATCTGGGAGCACGGCCAGCTTGAGCTGGCAAAGCAAAGTCTGGCTATTGACCATGGGATGGCCACAGCTATGACGCGTGTAGGCGTGATAGGTGAGTGCAGTGCAGTGCAGGCAGGCAGCTTGTGTTTGCGACCACAGGATGGCCACAGCAAGGACGCGTGTAGGTGTTGGGGTCGAGTGCAGCGCAAGGCTGCAAGGCTGGCAGAGCAAAGCCTGGCTATTGACCACGGGATGGCCACAGCTATGACACGTGTCGGTGTGTTAGGTGTGGGCAGCGTGTATACTTGGGGTGGTTTTTATTCCCCAAACATTGACACTTTGAATTGTGTGAGGAAAGCACAAGGCTGCCACAGGTTCAATCTGTGTACGTGTCCTTTTAGCAAGTTGACGGACAGTGTTTCCAAATTATCAGCAGTCACTATGTATGTTTAGGTTTGCAAGCGATCTGAGTCCTGACTCATCTTTTTGGTTGAAACTTGTAAATTCCCCATGTCTTAGTTTGCACTCACTATCACGCTCAGCCTTTGAATTTCTTGTTGTCAGCCTTTAAAGACCCTGTGCAATTAATGGCACCTATTCCAAGAACATGTTTTTAACTTAATTCTCACGCAGCAATCGTCATTGCTTTCAAAGTTTTTTCCAAGTATGCGGTAGTAACGGGTGTAGACAGCACTAGCGTTACAGCAATCCCCCGTTTCGCATATCCACCTTCCTTTTAGACTGTCAAATCGAAAGCTGCCAGGCCACTTAATAACTTGAAATCTCCCTACTTTTCTGTCATTCATCACTATGCATTGGGGCCTCCTACTATCTGGCCTCCTACTTTCTGGCCTCTTTTAGCATAAAGGTATTCGTTTCCATCAGCAAATATTTAAGCTATCTTCTCATGCAGTTCCGTGTCTGCTGTGTTTTCAGGTGTCCAGGTGTGGATCCGTTTCCGCGGAGAGGCAGTGGTGAACAGCATGTACCACAGAAAGACAGGCATGAGCATGCCTCTCATACAACTGCTTTCCGCAAAACGAGAACCCCTGCCGTACAGGTAGGACTGCCCATGGGTGTGTGGGTGTTTGTGCGTTGTTGCGTGCTTGTGGTGTGTATATGTTTGCGTGTTTTTGGCTACATGTTACTTGCATCTGCTCGCATCTTAAAGTAGTGAGATGTTAGTTTAGCAACACTTGCATGTGCGTCATTCCCATCTTGTAAACACAAAAACCGAATGGATCTTTGAAGCTAGTATGTGCAGCTGAAGCCCCGGTGACTGTCGCTTCATGATTGCTACATCTTTTCATAAGCCGCCTTTTCTGCTCCAGGCTACGCTGCAGGAACGAGCTATAATTTGCTCAGCCTTTCAGCTGGCCTTGCAATGTTTGTGACAACAACTAGCACGTGTGCACACAAGAAATGTACGATGAGGACTGAGTGAGACATTTTGAGGTGCTCTTTATGTAGGAAAAGTAGTGGCACCTTGCACATGTTGCACCAAGCAAGGGCAAACTGTCGAAAAAGCAACCCTTGTGTCAATTGTGCAGAAATCTATTGTGCAACAACTCAATTGAGCTCGAGCGCTTGTGGAACGTGCCAAGGGTTCAGGGCTATCAAAAGCAGACATGTTCACTGAGTTCTGGTCACATCGCGGATTACTGTGCAGGAGTTCAAGTGCTTGGTGGAACGTTCCAGGCCCTGAGCAGCCGGCACTGAATAGGACGTGGCAAGCGTTCAAGCCTGATTACCCCTCTACCACCATGCCTGTAGCCGCTTACCAAGAAGCTCACAAGCCGCAGCGTTTCCGCCATGGTGCGTTTACAGCTGCACCTGCCTTGCCTTTTTACGAAGGCGTCTCTTGCCTGCTAGCTTTAACTTCCTTTCCAGACCTTCAACCTAATTGCGTGGTAAGTTCAGCTCCTATTGTGCGCGTGGGCATGTCTTGGTGGGCTGGATGGCCTTTTTCCCAAGAAAAGAAAGGTTTGCTCACCTCAAAAGAGTCCTGCCTGGAATGCTGCAGACTGGCTTGATGTGAAAAACTGTTACAGAGGTTGCCAGTGCGGGCGCCTACCTAACCTTCCCCCTAACCACGCTGGCTGCCCTACCACCAACATATGTTACTGTGTTGTTCTCAAGAAAAAGAGCCTGGGGGCAGGTACATTATTAATAATACCTGTTTGGTATAGGTTTATTCACGCGTCCGTCTGCACATGCAAAAGTTGTAGGATTTGGGGGTCGATTCAAAGTTCAAAGGTTTCAAATATATCTGGTAGCAACTGTTTCTTTTGCAAAAGCAGCAGTACGAAGCCGCGTTTGTATTGTCTCTCGTCGGTGTCTTATGGTGTCAGGATCACGGCCTAATGCCAGACAAAATAAAAGACTCGGCACAGCTATCTACTGCTTTCCACGCAAGTGTCAGTGCCACCTTGGCGTAACATGTTTTAATTTACTCTGTTTGCCTGCAGAGATGGACCGTCAAGGTGCCTTGCGAAGACAGCAGCAGGCAAAGGAGGTGCAGATCTCGGAAAGATAAGAGGAGACTAAGCATTTCATAAACTTGAGTGCTGCTTAAACCAGTATCCAGACGTACATCTTTGTTCTTAACGATTATGATCCTGCTCTGCTGGGTTGAATTATATTAACCTTAAAAGGCCCTGTTATTGAAATGCCCAACTTTCCTTTTTCTTTTAAAACCAGCAGATTTCTGGTAGGGACGTTATGTAGCTTGAATACCTTATACAAGCTGAATATGGTCAAGCATTAAAAGTCACTGCCTACAGTTTAAAAAAGAAGTCACTTGTTACTTGTCTACCATTACTAGGTGGCACAGCAAAGCTTCTCCTGCGCACGAAAGGGGTAAGGGGTAAGGGTTACACAGCTATATCCGCCAGCGAGGGCAGTTGAGCTATAGCATAAAAAAGCCAGCTTCAAGAAGAGAAAGAGGCCAGACTGAACAAGACACCAGAAAAAGAA
>Ga0307947_1003943_pt1:0-10000 | contig 11828 bp, 13 predicted proteins | sample OrgLakmetagen232_FD_201840 | JGI IMG/M metagenome (GOLD analysis project Ga0307947, IMG submission 201840) | Saline water microbial communities from Organic Lake, Antarctica - #232 | ecosystem: Environmental > Aquatic > Non-marine Saline and Alkaline > Saline | place: Antarctica: Organic...
CCCCCCAAAACACACATCCCCCATCGCACCTCCCACGCCCCTCCTACACACACACACACACGCACACACACGCACGCACACAAATTCAACAACACACATGCACACGTGCACGTGCACGCACACGTACACGCACACACACACACACACACACACACACACACGCACGCACACGCACACGCACACACACCTATCTTGCATTCCAGGCACCGCATCCCAAGGCCCTTCTGCCTGGTGACTGCTCTGGACCTCGTGGCGCGCATCTTCAAAGTCATCGTCAATGTTGATTTTAGAGGCCCCAGATGGCTTGCGGTGTCGCTGCTGCTGCTCTGCGTCTGCTGCATCTGCTGCGTGTTCAACCCCTGGGCCGGCAAACGTGCCGATTGTAGGATACCTGTGCAAGGGAGTAAACATTGAGTACACGCTGCATAGTATTATAATAAATATTTAGATTGTAATATAGGGAGTAGGCATTGAGAACATGCTGCATGGGGCATCGTGTGTGGTTTAGATACAGGGTTGGCCAGAGCCATAGGCATATATGGTGTATGTACAGCAATTCTTGCAAGAATCTCTTCAAATGTACGGTCATATACGGTGTATGTACAGCATTTCTTGCAAGAATTTCTTCAAATGTACGGTCATATACGGTGTATGTACAGCATTTCTTGCAAGAATCTCTTCAAATATACGGTCATATACGGTGTATGTACAGCATTTCTTGCAAGAATCTCTTCAAATATACGGTCATGTACGGTGTATGTACAGCATTTCTTGCAAGAATCTCTTCAAATATACGGTCATGTACAGTGTATGTACAGCATTTCTTGCAATGATCTCTTCAAATATACGGTCATGTACGGTGTATGTACAGCATTTCTTGCAAGAATCTCTTCAAATATACGGTCATATACGGTGTATGTACAGCATTTCTTGCAAGAATCTCTTCAAATGTACGGTCATGTACGGTGTATGTACAGCATTTCTTGCAAGAATCTCTTCAAATATACGGTCATGTACGGTGTATGTACAGCATTTCTTGCAAGAATCTCTTCAAATGTAAGGTCATATACGGTGTATGTACAGCATTTCTTGCAAGCAACTCTTCAAATATACGGTCATGTACGGTGTATGTACAGCATTTCTTGCAAGAATCTCTTCAAATGTACGGTCATATACGGTGTATGTACAGCATTTCTTGCAAGAATCTCTTCAAATGTACGGTTATGTACGGCGTAAATTTATGTACGGTTTGGCCGACTCAATTCATGCAGCACGAGCAGCTACCATTGTACAGAGCAGCTACCCTGGAAGCCTCTGGTGCTGCGTGTGGTCAGGCCAGACTTTTAAAGGTTCCAGTTGCAAGCTCCGCCCATTTACGTGAGCAGTATGTGTAGAGTTGGCCAGTACCGTTTATATGCATTGTGTATGTTGCCATAACTTATAGATTTCCCTGCCATAAACAAAGTATATACACCGTATGAATGTGGATATGTGTCTGGTTCTGGCCAGCTCTAAGCATGTGCTGCCTGGCATCGACGGCCTCTGTTTCCTGGAATAATGTTTCCAGTACTGTTATCAACTCTCATCAGAAACCGGTTTCAGGCCGAGCCTGCAACCCTCCTGATCCCCATTGATTTTTCCTTTCCTTTTCGCGGTGGAGGAGCTTTACGGTACTCGGTACCAAAGTGGCTCCTTTTCCTTAATTAATGTGGGGAGTGGCTTTCACTGCCTGCGTAGTCTTTCTTTTTTTCTTTTTGTTTCGCGTGACGTCACTAGCGTTTTTTCTAGCACGTGCTCGTGGAACCTTGTGTGCAGGACTCATAAATGCATGCATCTAGGAATGGCCAGAACCGTATTTAGCATCGTATATAACCAAATATTTGATGATTTCCCTGCCAAAATACCATACATACACCCTATATATATATGGTTTTGGCCAACCCTACATATATCCTTTCGTGTCCGTGGCACATTGAAGTAGGATATTATTTGATGATGTGGTGCGGGCTTGTGAGATGAGGGATGAGCTGTCGATTGGTGGGAAAAGAGCAGTCTCCAATGAGCCGCTGGTGCCCCGTGTTCGGCACGAGTGGCGATCTGGTTCTGAGCTCCTACGATTTCTTTGTTGAGAGCACGCCACACAGCGTTGTGGTTGATGCAGGACCTCGAACAGGGGAAACGCATCATTCTACATTTGGCACAAGCTGGTCGTATGCCTGCAGGGCATCACCAGCTTGTGCCTAGTGTCACCACTTCCACCAGCTTGTGCCTAGCGTCACCACTTCCACTAGCTTGTGCCTAGTGTCACCACTTCCACCAGCTTGTGCCTAGCGTCACCACTTCCACCAGCTTGTGCCTAGTGTCACCACTTCCACTAGCTTGTGCCTAGTGTCACCACTTCCACTAGCTTGTGCCCAGTGTCACTACTTCCACCAGCTTGTGCCTAGCGTCACCACTTCCACCAGCTTGTGCCTAGCGTCACCACTTCCACCAGCTTGTGCCTAGTGTCACCACTTCCACCAGCTTGTGCCCAGTGTCGCCACTTCCACCAGCTTGTGCCTAATATCACCAGCTGGTGCCTAGTGTCACCACTTCCACCAGCTGGTGCCTAGCGTCACCACTTCCACTAGCTGGTGCCTAGTGTCACCACTTCCACCAGCTTGTGCCTAGTGTCACCACTTCCACTAGCTTGTGCCTAGTGTCACCACTTCCACCAGCTTGTGCCCAGTGTCGCCACTTCCACCAGCTTGTGCCTAATATCACCAGCTGGTGCCTAGTGTCACTACTTCCACCAGCTTGTGCCTAGTGTCACCACTTCCACTAGCTTGTGCCTAGTGTCACTACTTCCACCAGCTTGTGCCAAACACGGAGCACCATTGGCTCATTGGAGACTGCTCTATTCCCACCAATCGACAGCTCATCCCTTATCTCTAGGGTTGGCCAGAACCAACTATATACGGTTTATATACGTTTTTTTGGCAGGGAAATCAACAACTATACGGTCATAAACAGGGTATATATACGGTTCTGGCCAACTCTACTTATCTCACACTGCAGGGCGTCACCAGCTTGTGCCTAGTTTGCCAAACACGGAGCACCATTGGCTCATCGGAGACTGTTCTATTCCCACCAATTGACAGCTCATCCCTTATCTCCTATCTCACACTGCAGGGCGTCACCACCGGCAGACGCAGACCAACGCTGTTCTTCCTTTCCAGCAGTCACCACTTTTTGTTTAGGTGTGGCTCATTGGAGTAGTGTGGTAGGCACGCTTGTTTCAAAGTGTACGGATATGACAGGGTGCTGCCATAAGGTGTGTGTGTGTGTGCGTATGTGTGTATGCTCGCTGCAAGCAGGGAGGGCCAGATTTGAACCCAGACACAGACAATGCCAAGCTTGTGCGTTTTTGAGTCCGTGAGCTGTATGACACACACACACACACACACACACAGCAAGCGCACTCGCCAAATGCCTTGAGACAGTGTGCCACAGTTGTAGCCACAACACTTGCAGCTTTACATCCATCAGATCCTGCAAATGTTAGCAAACACACACACGCACACGCACACACACAGCAAGCGCACTCGCCAAATGCCAAGAGACAGTGTGCCACAGTTGTAGCCACAACACTTGCAGCTTTACATCCATCAGATCCTGCAAATGTTAGCAAACACACACACACAGCAAGCGCACTCGCCAAATGCCAAGAGACAGTGTGCCACAGTTGTAGCCACAACACTTGCAGCTTTACATCCATCAGATACTGAAAATGTTAGCAAACACACACACACGCACACACACACCTTAAGGCAGCACCCTCCTCCTCCGCAGTTTTCGCTCCAGGGCTCATACCATGTGGAGAGATTTGGGGGTACTTCATAGCACCCCCCCCGCCCTCACCCCCCCCACCATGACCTCCACCACCACCACTGAGCCCGCCTCCTGCTGTAGGAATGTGCGGTAAGAAGCCTGGGTTCAGCGCAACTGGAGGAGCTGCTGTGTTGGCAGGTACTGCCTCTACTGTGTGTGTGGCAGCATCAGCAGCATCAGCAGCAGCACCACCACCTTTGCCTGTGGCACCACCCGCACCACCGCCATAGTTTTGACCTTCCACACCACCGGTGGAGCTGGAGTCGCTGCCTTCGTGGATGGGGCTGGCCTGCAGGTTTGGTGTGTGTGTGCGTTTGTGTGTATGTGTGTGTGCGTGTGTGTGTGTTTGGGTCTTTGTGTGTGTTCGTGTATGAGTGTGTGTGTGTGTCTTCGTGTGTGTGTTTGTGCATGTCTTTGTTTGTGTGTTATATGTGAGTGTGCATGTGTGTGCATGTGTGCGTGTGTGCTTGAGTGTGTGTACCTGTGTTTGCACCTGCGTGTGTGTGTGCGCCTGTGTGTGTGCCTGTGTGTGCATAACACGTTACACCCTAAAAGTAAGCAACAGCAAAAGTAAGCCACAGCAGCGTCTGCGTTGCTGGGCTTGCTGCCCTTTGAGAGGCGTTCCACATTTCTGTCAAACGGGTACACAATAAACGGACGGAGCCGTCAGCCCTTGCACACGTGCGTTTGCGAGTGCGTTTGTGAGTGCCGAGCACATTGTATCATGTGGACATGTGCTTCTACGAAAAGGGCAAGGGTTTAGGGCTTCGACCCTAAACAATTTTGTCCAAAATCTGTGTGTGTGTTTGTGTGTGTATGTCACGTATCCTTGATTACCCCTTCTAACGCCCCCCTAAACATTCTCCCATTGATCTACAGCTCATCCCTTATCTCACAAGCCCTCACCTTATCATCAAACACAATGACCACCAACACTCACACACACACCTAAGTCTCACGTACACACATCTCACAACCCCTCACCTTATCATCAAACACAATGACCACCAACACACACACCTAAGTCTCACGTACACACATCTCACAACCCCTCGCCTTATCATCAAACACAATGACCACCAACACTCACACACACACCTAAGTCTCACGTACACACATCTCACAACCCCTCACCTTATCATCAAACACAATGACCACCAACACACACCTAAGTCTCACGTACACACATCTCACAACCCCTCGCCTTATCATCAAACACAATGACCACCAACACTCACACACACACCTAAGTCTCACGTACACACATCTCACAACCCCTCGCCTTATCATCAAACACAATGACCACCAACACACACACACCTAAATCTCACGTACACACATCTCACAACCCCTTGCCTTATCATCAAACACAATGACCACCAACGCTCACACACACCTGAGCCCTGCACACCTTCCAAGCCCTGAACTGAACCCCCCACACAAACACACAAGCATTACCTTGTGGTGGAAGATCATGTGGGAATCGCCCTCAGATGCAGTCTTCAACACTTTCACGAGGCTCTCTCTTTTTTTTGGGTCCAGCCATTCGTTGCAAGGGAAGTCCAGGGCCACACCTTTGCACAGGGACAGATGTGGTGTTGCGCCGCGCGTATGTGTGTGTTTGTGTGCATGCGTGTGTGTGTGTGTGTGAGTTTGTGTTTGTGTGTTTGACACCTTTGCACAGGGACAGATGTGGTGTTGCGCCGCGCGTATGTGTGTGTTTGTGTGCATGCGTGTGTGTGTATGTGTGTGTGTGAGTTTGTGTGTTTGACACCTTTGCACAGGGACAGATGTGGTGTTGCGCCACGCGTATGTGTGTGTGTTTGTGTGTGTGTGAGTTTGTGTTTGTGTGTGTGTGTTTGTGTATTTGTGTGTTCATGTGTTTTCGTATGTGTGTAAGTTTGTGTGTGTGTACTTGTGTGAGTGTGTGTGTTTTGAGTTTGTGTGTGCGCGTGTGTTTATCCTAGGAAGGAAAAGCCTTAGGATAAGCATTATTCCTAACAAAACTCGGCCCAAGGGCCGTATTCATCCTAGAAATCACGAGGGGGGCATTTTGCTGCCTTTGCACTCTTTTGCTGCCTTTGCTCTCTTTTGCTGCCTTTGCTCTCTTTTGCTGCCTTTGCTGTCTTCGCTGCCTTTTCCTGCCTTTCGCTTCCCTTTGCTTCCCTTTGCTTCCCTTAGCTACCTGTTTCTGCCGTTGCTGCCATTTGCATCCCTTTGCATCCTTTTGCTTCCCTTAGCTACCTGTTTCTGCCGTTGCCGCCTTCCGCTTCCCTTTGCTTCCCTTTGCTACCTGTTTCTGCCGTTGCTGCCTTTTGCTACCTGTTTCTGCCTTTACTGCCTTTTGCTGCATTCTACTTCTCGTAGCAACCTGTTCCTGCCTTTGCTGCCTTTCGCTGCCTTTGCGCTTTGAAAAGAAAAACCACGCAGGCAGCAAAACACTCCCTGCATCAATTAAGGAAAAGGAGACACATTGGCCCAAAGTGCCGTGAGTCTCCCCCACCAAGGCTGCCTTTCGCTGCCTTTGCGCTTTGCTCCAACTTGTAGCTGCGCTTGACCTTCAGCACCGAGCTAGTCCAGACGACTGACGCCAGCACTGACTACTGCGGAATGCATGCTAAGTTTAGGGTCAGCCAGAACCGTATATGACCGTATATTTGGTGATGTCCCTGCCAAAGACACCGTTTTAATATGGTTCTGGGCAACCCTCTCATATCCCCTTGCAACCCACCTCGAAGTGTGTCCTGAACCTGCACGTACTCAAGGTGCCAGCAGCCTGAAAAGCCTTTGCCACAGCTGCGCACCTGTGTGGCACACACACACAAACACACACAGGTTCACTTGTGTGTACACACTCACACACACAGGTTCACTTGTGTGTACAAACCCACACACACACATTCACTTGTGTGTACAAACTCACACACGCAGGTTCACTTGTGTGTAAACACACACACAGGTTCACTTGTGTGTACAAACTCACACACGCAGGTTCACTTGTGTGTACAAACCCACACACAGGTTCACATGTGTGTAAACACACACAGGTTAACTTGTGTGTACAAACCCACACTCACGCCATGCTACCCTCACATTTAGGATCCGCACAAGGCGCAAGCGTCCTGAAAAAAAAACCTTTGCTATAAAGGTGCCACATACATACACACGCACTCTTTGTCGCTCTCACGCGCACACACATTCAGTGCAATTGCTAGTAATATTCCTCTCACACGTGCACACACACAATGAATGGCTCATCACGTGGCGCAGCTGACTCAGGCAGTGGCGCAGCTGATTAAGGCACTCCCCCCCTTACCTCAACATGCGTCATACGGCCCACGTCCTTTGCTGTGATCTTGAAGCGGTCAGTGCAGCCCCTTTCAAAGTTATTCCTGAGTGTGTTGACCAGGCTCTGAAGGCCTGTGGACTCCTCCTAAAGGTCGCAGCACACAGTGTGTATTTGTGTGTGTGTGCGTGCGTGTGTGTGTGTGTGTGTGTGTGTGTGTGTGCGCGCACGCATGCGACCTTGTCACGTACAAAACTCCCTTTTGTTACTCTTGCATCTGACAGCGAAGTTGGAAGCGCACAGTATGTGCGCGTGATTGTGCTGTGTGCATGCACTAGTTTGGAATCTGTTCCATCTCTGCAGCGCGCAGATCATTGTTGCAGCTATTTGTGCTTGTGTTGTATGGATGCGTCGAACCAACCCCCCCACACACACACACGCACACACACACCTTCCCATCCATCACTCCAAATGTGTTGTATGGATGCATCGAACCAACCCACACACCCACACGGACACACACACACACACGCACACACACACCTTCCCATCCTTCACTCCAAAGATGTTAATCATGACATTGGCGTCCGTGCCTGCTCGCCATATGTCAGAGGTCTTGGTCTCAACCCTGTAGACGTTCAAGTGCTCAATGACGCGAGTAGGTACCTGCAGGAAGGGGTGTGATGAGGCTGATCATGATGTCGGACTGATGAAAGCAAATTGAAGCACTGACACCACTGCGCTGAATTAAGGGTTTACAAAAAGCAGGCCATGGTTCGTCACATAAAAGGGGTGAGTGCGTAAAGAATTAAATGTGTTCAGCAAGGGGAAATAGGTCACAGCTCTGGAGTACGGATCATCTCTTAAAAGGGGACGAGCGCATAAAAATTAAAAGTTCTAAGAAAGGGGATATAGGTCACAGCTATGAAATAGGTCATGTGTGGTCTCTTAAGGGGTGAGTGCGCTATGATTAAGGGTAAAAAAAAGGGGATATAGGTCACAGCTCTGGAGTGTGTTGTCACTAATTAGGGGTGGTTGTGTCAATGTTATCAGCGTGGGCAATTGCTCGGGCTTGCAGGACATGCAGAATCAGCATAGATGAGCATTATGGTGCTGTGATGAGTTACTTGTGCATGTGCATGTGCATGTGCGTGTGTTTGTGTGTGTGCATGTGCGTGTTGTGTTGTGAGCATGCGCATGTGTGCGTATGTGTGTTTGTTTGCGTGTGGGTGAGTTTGTGTGCGTGTGCTTGTGTTTGTGTGTGCATGTGCATGTGCGTGTTGTGTTGTGTGTACGCCTATATGTGCGTATGTGTGTTTGGTTTGTGTGCGTGTGCATGTTGTGTGCGTGTGCATGTTGTGTGCATGCTGTGTCGTGTGTATGTGTATGTGTAAGGATATAGCAGTATATTTTGAGTAAAACATAGAGTGGGCTAGAAACAATGAGAGCACAAGGAAATGGAGTGCACAGTATGCATGCGTCTGTAGAGTATTGGGAGCACATGATTAAAATTTATCGTTCATTTTTAGGGTTGGATTGAACTATATATGTACGGTGTTTGAATGGTATTTCTGGCAGGGAAATTACCAAATATACGGTCATATACGGTGTAAGCAAACAATTCCGGCCAACCCTATTTATTTCACGAGTTTGATTAATAAGCAAGAAAGAGCAATTCACGCGTGACAAAGGTAACACAAAACACACACATAAATGATTCCTTTTGCCCACCAGTCGTGTGCAGCAATAGGGCCCCAGCATCAGTTCATGCATTCACACGCTAAGCTAGGCAAGACAGAGCATCCACGTACGTACGTGTGTGTGTGTGTGTGTGTGTGTGTGTGTGTGTGTGTGTGTGTGTGTGTGTGTGTGTGCGCGCGCGCGTTGTGTGATGCGCATCAAGAAGCACACCCCCACTCACCGACAAATACACATAGCAACAGCACCCAAGTGTGCAGCGCACCACCCAAGTATGCAGCACACTACCCAAGTACACTACCCACATAGCACACTACCCACATAGCAACAGCACTTAAGTGTGCAGCGCACCACCCAAGTATGCAGCACACTACCCACGTGTGCAGCCACATCATTTACCTATCATGTTACAACTCTTTACATATTCATGAACTGAGCAATGAGCATTAAAGGTAATCAACATGAGACGTACCCACACCACCCACACATGTACTCAAATTTGCAGCCACACCACCCACACATGTATTCAAACATACAGCCACACCACCCACATGTGTACTCAAACATACAGCTACACCACCCACACATGTACTCAAACATACAGCCACACCACCCACATATGTATTCAAACATACAGCCACACCACCCACATATGTACGCAAACATACAGCCACACCAACCACATATGTAATCAAACATACAGCCACACCACCCACACATGTACTCAAACATACAGCCACGCCACCCACACATGTACTCAAAATATACAGGCACACCATCCATACTTCAAACCAAATATGCAGCCAAATCACTCACCAGTCGGGTGTATCGATAAGGCCCTAACATCTTCGACCAGATGGCACCATGAAAAAGGCCACTGAACATATCAGCGTACCTGTTCACACAGCACAGGTGCATGTGTGTGTGTGTGTGTGTGTGTGTGTGTGTGTGTGTGTGTGTGTGTGTGTGTGTGTGTGTGTGTGTGTGAGTTTGTGTATGTGTGTGTATGTGTGTGCATGTGTGTGGATTTGTGCATGTGCGGTTTCTAAGCCTGTGTGCTTGTATATGTGTGTGTACATGTTTGTATGCATGCATGCATGTATGTGCGTTGGTGTAAATGTGTGTGTGCTTGTGTGTGTGACTGTG
>Ga0307947_1003944_pt1 | contig 11826 bp, 9 predicted proteins | sample OrgLakmetagen232_FD_201840 | JGI IMG/M metagenome (GOLD analysis project Ga0307947, IMG submission 201840) | Saline water microbial communities from Organic Lake, Antarctica - #232 | ecosystem: Environmental > Aquatic > Non-marine Saline and Alkaline > Saline | place: Antarctica: Organic Lake...
TGTCCCAGCCTTTTGGCAGGATCTTGGTGGAGGCAAAATCCTGCAAGGCGCACAAAATGTTGAGAGAGGCACTCCTCCTCGCCTTCTGCCGCTGCTGCTCCAGTGTGTGCTGATCCAGGCGTTGTTGCTGCTGCTGCTGCTGCTGCTGTGGCTGCTCCTGGGGCTCTGAGTTGTGGGGCTGCTGCTGCTTTTGCTGCTGTTGCTCCAGAGGATCTGGATTGTGGGGCTGTTGCTGCTGCTGCTGTTGCTGGGGTGGTTCCCACCCAGAGAAGACGGAAAGGGGGCGCTCAACGTTGTTGTTGTCTCTGGCGCGCTGTCCGGCTTGGATGTATGTGTTGCGGCGGAGGGCCTTCTGATGGGCTTGTGCGCGGCTGATGGAGTTGAGGGTGGCGGCGAGGGCGACTATTGCCGGTGTGTCGATTTATTTTGCTTGCTGTTTACAGGGTTTCCGTCCCTCCCTCGAAAGCTGCAAACTCAGCCGTCGAAGGTCCCTCTGGCGCTGATGCGTGCTTTGCTGTTTAAAGGAGTTGCTGTCCCACTACGTGCTTGTGTGCTTGTGTGATGCTGCTGTAAAGCTGCTGTGCGCCTGCTGCTGCCCCGAACCCGATTTGCTGTTTGCCTGAGATGGTTCGGCCCCCCCGCCCAGCGAACGAGGGGGCAAGTAAAAATGTGTTTTAAGGTAGCGCTGTTTAAAATGATCTAAACAACATAAACCCTAAAACAAGTCAATACTTGCCGGAGCAAACCCCTCAACGCTACCCGTGGGATGATAAAGCAAACAGAGACATACCTGACCCCTTCACCTTAGAATCCAAGATAACAAGGTCAGAAAAAGAAGGCAGCTCTGAAAGGCAATGGCTACACAGTTCCATATTAAACCAGGCAGCCTTCCACAAATGCATCAGCTCACTGAAAAACATAAAATCAAAGGCCCAGACGGTGTCGTTAACGAGGTCCTAAAAATGCTCCCTGCTCCCTTCTGAAATACAGAGGGTAATACACATGTTATTTTATCATGATGTGGGCCACAGGAGTGACCCCCCAGGCTTGGAAAAAGCGAAACTATGCTCTTTGAATAAAATAAATGAGAAGAGACACAAATAACATTGTATAGGCCCGTTAAGTTGGCTAACGCCCTCTACAAACTATGGACACGTATGGTCACAAATGTAATGTATGAATATGCAGAATGTAACACATTGCTCAGCAACACACAAGCAGGCTTCCAAAAACAAACAGATACCATCCACCAACTTAAAAACGTCATCATGGCCCTTGAAGATTCAAAACTACGCAGCAAGGACGTAAACGCCCTCGTTGTCGACTTTACCTCCGCGGTCAACACAACTGACGACCTGGGCTTCCCTACGGATGCAATTGAAGCGGTGAAGCATCTGTACACTCAGGCAAGCACACAGATCCGCCTCCCAAGCGGTGGAAGTATGGACCCTATTCCTGTAGATAGGGGAACGATCCAAGGAGACACCTTATTCCCTTTCCTCTTTCTCCTATATCTAGAACCTCTTTTGTGGTGGCTTCATGTGGGGAGGGTATAATCATGCATGTGCCGACTCACACGACCACTCACGCAGCCTGGTTAGTCTAAAGCACATGCACCTTAACAACACCAGGTGAAGCACCGGGGCCTTCGCAGACGACCTAATATGCCTGGCAGGATCCCTTAGAAACCTCCATATTCAAGCGGACAAGCTGACCAGGTACTCTAATTGGGCTGCTCTGCAGGTCTCAGGCAGCAAGACAAAAGTAACAGGAATCCTACACAGGGCTGCCAAAACTGGAGTGTGGGGGAAAGACCCAAAGAAACATCTGAGGACCCAGCTCTCCAACAAAATACTCGTCCAAGGACAACATGCACGCTTCATCGAGCAAGATGACCCTTTTACCTATCTTGGCGTTGAGCTTACAATGAGCCTAACTGGACACACCAATACACACGTATGACAGAAACCTTGAAACAAAAACTCACAGGCCTCAGAAACTCATAATCTCCCCCTGGCAGGCCATACACATTATAAATACCGCAATCATGCCAAGCATAGCGTATGCATTTCTGTCACCCCCTGCGACCCTGACCGACTAAACGACTGGGACAAAAAAATTGGGGGCCTGATCAAGCATACATCCAAGTTCATAAAAAGCACCCCCACTGCCATGATCAGAGAGATTAAATATGACTTTGGCCTAGGATGCCATTCAATTTCAGTGGAATATCACAGGCGAAATGCCGAAGCCCTAATACACTGCATGAACCATAATAGTCATAGACATAATTATATAACAGAGAAGCTGCTCCGTAGTCAAATTCCCTCTTAAGACAAAAAGCCTTTGATCTACAAGCACAACACAGGGAGTCATCAATCCCTCTGAGACGCCTCCTAGGATTCAATATACGGGTACGGCAGCTGCTTAGTATTGACCCTTCTAATATGTGTGTTATTAAAGAGAACAACGGACATTTCTCTGAGGACCTGAAATGGATCTCAGCCCTTGTTTCATCTAAACGGATTGTGTACAACCTTGAAAACCTGGTACATGTCATAGCCAGGCCCCTTGTAGCAATGGGGGCCTCCACTCCAACTGACCTCTTGGAAGCAAATATCACACATACAATCATTGGTAACGCCCTTATACTACAATCTGGGAGACCCTGCTTTGATGAACATATCATCGCTTTAAACCAACTTCCTGCTCTCCTAAACACAGAATCAGCAACTGTGACTACGCAAGACATAGCTCAAGAAAGAGGTAGGCACTGTAGCAAGGGATGCAACACCTTGACTGAAGAAAGAAAAGTAAACACAGCCTCTTTATCATCAAGGAGGAACACGCTACATGACTCAGAGGTGTAAGACTCAAGATGCCAATGCAGAAGAATGCCATATTAAGAATGCTTGCAAGAAACGCCCATATTCCGCGGGGACACCACCTGAGCCCCCCTTAGCAACCCAGGGAAGCGAAGTACAAAACACTACACAAAGGAAATCATAAAGGCTAGCAGAGAGACAACAAACACCCGCCACATTGGCAAATGAACAGCCGCCCAAGCCCAAGGGGAAAAAGCGCCAACGACCATCAGAATACAAATAACATAATAATGACATGTCGTATTGTGAGGTGCAACCCCTTGACCCTGAAAGTAGGGCAACCTCTCTTTAAGACTACAAAAAGGTCTTTTTTTTGGTTAACTTTCAATGACCCATCTGATGCTTTTAACTGTATGTACCAATACCATCTGCAAGCTGCAAACGTGGTAGACCATCTCCTGCACGCCAACAACAAACACAGAGCAGATGAAACAGAAGCCGAAGACCAAGAGCAGTACCTTACACACTATGAGCCCAAATTATGTAGAAATGAGCTCTTAGTCTGCTTGAAACCGACAAAAACAGAACCATCATCAGCACGGAGTCTATTGCCCGCATAAATGTGGAAGATGCCGGCTGCGAGATCTGCTGTGCCCCAGGAACACGTGAGGAACACACAGAACAAGGAAATCTACCTACCACAGATATGTACCAATGCTGCGTACTATGCAACCGCATCTACCACTGGTCATGTTTAAAACAGCTCCAATGCTACAAGGAAGAAGACAAAATCAACATAGATGCACAGTCTGACTGGCGCTGTCCTGCCTGTCACGACCTCTCCCTAGACAAAAAAGAGGTTAGGTCACATGTATCACAACACGAATTACTCAAGGTAACCTGGAGCCCCACCTGGGAGCCAAAAAAACTACTGCACTCATGGGCAAGCTTATGGCAAATGATTTATGAAGCTAAGCAAATTGCACCCCCCCTAGATGAAGGACTTGAAAACCTAAAGAGGCAAGGTTTTTGCACATCAATAAATCATAGCAGATGGAAATCCACAGTAGGCAAAGAAATAAGGTCAAAGGCCTGCTTCAATATGCAACCAGCGAATCCACATGTGGACATCACTCACATGGGGCACTATGAAGTTTGGATCAGAACGGTGGACCTTGTCCGCCTGAAAGATGATATTGTGCAAAACAGATCGCCACTGATAAACGTCACACACAAGGCTTCCCTCCCAAAACTGTATGAAGCTAGGGCCTGCATATATAAGCCAGGTGGCAAATGCATAGGCATGACGACTCATGAGCGCTTCCACCTCTTAAGAGAAAGGTTCCATGAAGCTCAGAATAACGGACTACACAGAAATATGTCTTCTCCTGTTCAATGCCTAGCCTCTGAAATTGCGGGTCTGCTTTAAGACCACCAAGCACGCCTCAAAACCCCTAAGGCAAGCCAACTAACACTAGAATCCTACTCCCTTATCCTACCCCAACACATCAGTGCAGCACTACAACAATGCGCCATGGTCTCAAAAGAGAAAATGGCGTCTGCTCTGGACTTTGATCCTGGAAACTCCTCATATTGGAGCGAACGTCACCGTGACATTGTCTTTGGTGCCAATTACAATGCATTTGCCACCAAGTTTACAGGTTTCTCAATCTGTTACCCTTTGTTAGCAGTATATGATGACACATGAATGCTCAAGTGCGTGCAACACTCCCTGCGATCTGTGAGTGATGTGTAGCAAGCTACCAACCGCCACCTTCTTATTTCTACCCAACTGGGAAAACAAGATCATCAATGCCTACAGAGCATTGGTGCCAGATAACCCAAAATACTGCACCACGCTTGGCTTCATCGCCAAGACAAAACTCACATATGCAAGGCCAATCTCGTGGAAGGGTGTGCAACGTAATTTCTCCAACCACACCTGGAGCATGGACATTATTGCTGTCTGGAACAAAGAAGGAAAACAGCGTTTAACTGATGCCTCACCAAATTGGCTGCAAACACTGTAAAGGAGTATCCCAGAAGCAGTTTGGGAAAAAAATCAGTACCTCGCAAGAGAGGACACAGACCACATCACCAACCATTTGCCCCCAGTACTTCAAATCAAAAAAAGAGAGGACGTCACTGGCCAGGAAAGAGGACGTCACTGGCCAGGAAAGAGGCCAAAACACTAACGTTTACCTCCAACCATGGGACGATAAGCAGTGCCCAAATTGGAAATTATGGGCATACACGGACGGAAGCTGCATAGGCAAGGCCAAAAACTTTTTAGGCGCAGGGGTATATTGCCCTCAAACAACGCTGAATGTTATGTGAACTCAGGAGGCATGGTAATGACAAACACCATCAATACAGCTGAGCTCACAGGGATTGCAGCAGCGCTTACCAATAAGTATACCAAGATTGCAACGGACAGTACATGCTCCCTAGGCCAAATTAGAAAACATCTACTCTTCCCTGAAATGCAACGAGCCCATATAAACTCAAATCTGCTAGAACAACTTGTATCTTTGATATATGCTTCACCAGAACCTATCTGCTTCTATTATGTGAAAGCCCATAGTGGCATTGCCGGAAATGAATGTGCAGATGCAATTGCCAAACACTCTGCTTTACATGACGGAGGCCTTGACGTGCACTTTCAGCCTCCAGCTCCAGACGGTAATGCATACACGCACCTCTACTGGCTTGCAGCTAAAGACACCGATGATAATCCCAGCGGAAAAGGGGCAACTACACTTGGGCTATGTGCACTCTCTGATTTAAAGGCCAAGCTGAAAACAGATTTGTGCAAATCACACACACTGGGGAGTGCCAAAACAGACACAGGGTATTACAACTACTGGAAGGACCTTAGACCTTTGGTCAATAAACAAGCCACAAATGCTTTCTGGAACAATAGTAACCCTAAATTCTACAAAAAGCGTAATATTATGAGGTACCGCACTGGTACAACTTTCAAAAACACGCCTACCGGTGCGGCTTCTCTCCCAATGCAAACTGCCCCATCTGCCCTTGCACTGATAATGCGCTTCACTTACTCTCAGGCTGCCAACACACTAAATGAGGAACATGATTATAAAACGCCATAATACGGCAAGTGTGCTGATTGTCCAAGCCCTACAAAAGGGACCATGCGGTACCAACTAAAATGCCTACACTGATGTAGGCAGCGCAGATAAACTATTAGAGCAAGGCCTGGATCTGAGAAACACTGCCAACAAAATACTGCCCTCTCGGGTGCTACCCAACATAACAGCACATGCGTTAAAAGCCTCTTCTTGTCCTGACGCTATCCTATTTTTACCTAGCACTGTGTGTTCGTCTCACGTAACCACCCGCAACTTAAAATTTTAACAGCTTGCTAAAGACGAGAAATTGAATCCAAACCAGTGGGAGATTCACCTGATTGATTTTAAAATTTGGGGAGACACTAGGCCTGATCCCCGACACCAAATAGCAAAAGCATAGCACAGCGTGTTATTGCCAACTTAAACAGACAAGGATATAAGGAAGTCAAGCTCCACGTGATCCTCGTTGGAGTTATGGGGACTACCTACAAAGACTATACAGATAAACCTCTGGCAGACCTTAATCTGGATTACCATAAGATTAAAAGCCTGACACAAAACTAGATGAGCACTCCATCAGACATGCATCTGCCCTAATAAAAACAAGGTATGCACTGCAATATAACACAAGCAACAACAGTCAAGGTTTGGGTCTAGGTGCTACGACACACAAAACCCCTGACTGACATTAATTTTCTTATTGTTTGTGCGGTGGGGGGTTGCCTGGTGCAGGCACCTAAGTAGCCCCCTCCCTTAATCATGCTGGCTGTGTCATCACTACCAGCGGAGTCTTTTCTTTTTTTCGTTTTACTTTTCTTGACTGAACAGGTAGGCAAAATTCCTCCTGCACAATCGTTTCCGTCTCTACACATCAAAACTTGGGCATGTTCTTCATCTTGAAGCTGCCCAGGGTGCAAGAGAAAATGCTCTTAGAACCGCACACAAGTGTCCACTTCAAACCAGTGGTGATCAAAAACCAGTGGTGATTAAAAGAATGTCCACTGATCTTGCCTCGATGACCACAATATGTTGCTTGCTGCGAGGATCCATTCGGCTATCACGCCCAGTCAGTGCCAGCCACAAATCGTGTGACAAGCAGTTAGTTGGTTGACAGTAGAGAGTTTCTTTCTCGGTCAGTTAGTTGGTTGACAGTAGAGAGTTTCTTTCTCGTTAGTTGGTTGACAGTAGAGAGTTTCTTTCTCGTTAGTTGGTTGAAAGTAGAGAGTTTCTTTTTCGTTAGTTGGTTGACAGTAGAGAGTTTCTTTCTCGGTCAGTTAGTTGGTTGACAGTAGAGAGTTTCTTTCTCGTTAGTTGGATATGTGCTGGGTCATTTACAGTGATTTGATTGGGTAAGCCTTACTTTTTCTTGTAACTAAGTTGTAAGCCAAAGCAGAGCAAAGTAGACAACGCAACAGCCAGAAAAAAGGATAAGCAAGTTGCACACACAGGTGATGCCACGAGCAGCTTATTCCTTTGGCCGGGGAATGTTAAATGTTCCAAGGTTTGGTTTACCAAAAAAGGCCTTCAGGCAAGAAGACTGCTAGCCTGCTCATAAACACCAATTAGTTAGAGAAGAAACATGTTGCACTCCTTGTTTAGTTAAGTTTAAATTACAGTCTACAAAGTTTACGTACGTAAAATCCACCAGTCAAAATGTGCAATTGCTAGGTTGTCTAGCATTGTAGAAATTTCGAGGAGTGTTTGTTGTAGCACCACAGACTTGTAGCACCTAAAAAAAAAACCTTAGACAGGGATAAATGTGCGAGTGCTAGGTAGTCTAACATTGTAGAAATTTCGAGTAGTGTTTGTTGTGGCACCACAGACTGATACTTGGAGAGTTTGTTGTGGCACCACAGACTGAAACTTGGAGAGTTTTTTGTAGCACCTACAAAAAAAACCTTAGACAGGGATAAAAGGCACAACGCTGCTTTTGACATTGCGGCCAGTGTTGCGGCACTGATTATAAATTGAACCAGTATAAACAATCAAGCATCTGCCAGAGGCAACCGACCATGTTACCATGTTGAATTAAAGAGGGGGAATCATCTGTGTGTTTTGGGCACGTGAGAAACATGGACTGTCACACTGTGGATACCAAGAATGTAGGCAAATAACATTATACACAAACTCGTGTGTGAGGAGTAGCACATGCACAATGAGAGGGTCTGGAACCCCAAACAAGGTCTCGTTCATCACTCTTTTGCTGCGAGCCCTGCTGCTAGATAAACTCTGAACCAGCACGCACTTGTCTGGTTAAGGCTGTAACATGTATAGAGGAGATCAAGATTTAAATCAGGTATGATAACAGGCATTTCCTGTTGCTTGTCACCTCACACAAAAACCTCACAACAAAGCACACGCATAAGCAGAACCAAGGACTTGGTTTAAATTGAAAGTTTATTTTAAATTGTTGTGTCTGCCTTAGAGCCAACGCACCCCCGCCAAGTAAGTGATGTTTGTTCTTAGCATTTTTCACAAGGGTATGCACCCAGTCTGCTGTTTGAATTACAGGCATTCAATCTGGGGAGGATCCTCAACCTGCGAAGTGTCACAACAAATCATCATGATAATGGTACCAGCATAAGCATGGATTACAAGTAGGGGCTATACACAATTCTCTCCTAGTGGTCTCTGTGGTAACAGCCAGCAACCAATCTGGGTGCGGATACCCCCATTAAAACAGCAGGCCCTGAGGGAAATCCCACTATATTTCTGGCTTGCAAAAAATATGAAGAACACCAAATCGTACAAAAAATCACTCAAACACAGCCCAGTCACCTACCTTAAGGCTCTGGTAGTACCTATCCAATTCCATGACGCCTTGCAAGCACACATGCACCCTTTCCACAAACTAGGAAATTCCAGAAAAGAAGAAGAAAAGAAAAACTATGCAGGCAGCAAAACACTCTTTGCATCAATTAAGGAGACACATTGGCCCAAAGTGCCGTGAGTCTCCCCCACCAAAAAGGAAATATGCCAATCCCGTAGCAAACTACCATATATACTACCACCAGATCTTCAAAGCCCTTGGCAAGACAGGCTCCCTAGGATCCTGCTTTGTCTGCACGGATATAGGTAGCAGCAAACGGCTGGCTATGCAAAATCTTCAGATCCCCAATACAGCTGAAACCAGGATTATACCAAAGTGGCTCTTTCCACCCCGCTTCTCAGACAAAGATAGGTTGACCTCCGGATGCTGTACTGGTTGCTCCCATCTCCGCAAAAACAAAAAAGCAACAGAGTAGCAATGAAGGGGGCTGGGTTCTTATGAGTGGCAGGGGGCAACTGAAGGAGACCAGGAGCACCTCAACAGCACCGCCAGACATCAGCAGATCCACCTTCCCCAGACAGCATCGACCCAAAGATCTCAGCATTCTTCAACGTGACATTTACCTCATCAAGGTCAAGTACTGTGAGGACACTTGACCGCAGAACCAGCTGAGCGCCCCACAGGAACAGCAAAAAGGCCTCTGCTCCACCCTTCAAGGAGCCTCCGTTACTCTCCAGCCATCCTTTTGGGAGTAAGGGGCATCATCTACAACAATCACACGCTGGAGTTTTTTAAGGAGCTGGGTCTTGATTCTCAAAGAGTTAAGAAACTTGATTCCAAGCTTCATGTTCATTCTGTCAATTACGCTGCCAAACTTGTCCATACCAGACGTGCCCTTTCCAGCACTATTATCAACTCTCATCAGGAGACGGCTTCAGGTCAAACCTGCAACCCTCCTGATCCCCATTGACCTTTTTTCCTTCCTATTGGTGGAGGAGTTTTACGGTACCTGGTACCAAAGTGGCTCCTTCTCCTTTATTAATGTGGGAAGTAGTTTTTCACTGCCTCCGTAGTTTTTTCTTTTTTGACATCCAAAATGTATGTAACGGGCAACAAGGGGAATTTGTGCAGGCCATAATTCCAGCAAGTCTCTATGATTAAAACGGAAAAGAAAAACAAACAGGCAGCGCTTGGTAGGCTGTGTTTGGGTGATTTGTATGATTCGGTTTTCTTCATATTCTTTTGCAAGCCAGTAGTTGTTGTAGAAGGAATGTCCCTCAGGGCATGTGTGTGTGTATATGTACACACTCTCCCCTCAATAGAAGGAATGTCCCTCAGGGCCGCATACATTTAATTTACAACTAAAAGCGTGCTGCTCAGTGCAACCATATAGAAGGCCCACCAATCTGCCCCATCTGCCAAAAGCTAGACGGCACCTACCACATGCTGTCAGGCTGCTGTCATCCCATTACGTAATTGATTATTAACCGGCACAATGCTGCTGTCATCCCATTACGTAATTGATTATTAACAGGCACAATGCTGCTGTCATTCCATTACGTAAAATTGATTATTAACAGGCACAATGCTGCTGGGCTAATGATCATAAAAGCGATCCGACAAGGTACACAGGGTGCATGCCTGCTAGCACAAGCAGACGTAGGCAGTCATAACAAAATGGTGCAACAAGGCATTATACGCCCTTCAGAAGAGACGTAGGCAGTCATGACAAAATGGTGCAACAAGGCATTATACGCCCTACCTTCAGAAGAAACACAGATAGGCATGATTCCAACCTGGCTTGTACAAAAAATGGTGCAACAAGGCATTATACACCCTTCAGAAGAGACGTAGGCAGTCATGACAAAATGGTGCAACAAGGCATTATACGCCCTACCTTCAGAAGAGACACAGATAGGCATGATTCCAACCTGGCTTGTACCAAAAATGGTGCAACAAGGCATTATACGCCCTACCTTCAGAAGAGACACAGATAGGCATGATTCCAACCTGGCTTGTACCAAAAATGGTGCAACAAGGCATTATACGCCCTACCTTCAGAAGAGACACAGATAGGCATGATTCCAACCTGGCTTGTACCAAAAATGGTGCAACAAGGCATTATACGCCCTACCTTCAGAAGAGACACAGATACGCCCTACATTCAGAGGAGACACAGAACAACGCAAGCTGGAAACACCCCGCTTACTCGGACACCAAACCCCTCCACACCATCCTGCTAGGAGCAACAGGCACCATTTACAGCAGCCACACAAGTAGCCCACTTCACAGGCTCGGGGATACTGGTCTACATGCCACAGCATTCACGAAAATATTAGGCTTACATGCAATCAGATCTGCAACAAAAATCATTCAGATGAGACGAGATATTGAACACAACCCTCAAAAATATCTAAGCAATACTGCGTGCAGGCCTCTGCCTCCCAACCACCTAATCCCCACTGAAAGCCTTCCTCATTTCCTCTCTAGGTGTGGGATGTTGTGTGTCTCTGCATCCATTGGGTGGTGCAGAACACAAAACAACATCCTTTCCTAATCCATGCCGGTAGTGGTTACTCTATCTGTTTTTTTCCCCTTCTTTTATCTTTTTTCTTTTCTTTGCCTGGTAGTTCATGTCCACACTCTCAATGTACAGCCCAGCTAGTGATACTAGACTGCTTCATACTTAATGTGTTCTTCAAAAAATGCAAATGAAGCGTAGCTAGACAGCAAGCTAGATAACTCCCTATCTGCAAAAACCTTGGCTACCACACATGCCAGCAGGAATAACATATATACATCTTAGCGAGCCACAAAGAAGTGTCTCGAGGGCAAATGGCAACAAAGATAACGAAGCAATTTAGCTGAGTAAGAGCAAAATTCTCAGCCACGTAGAGCTGTCGTATCACCACAGGCACAGGGCGGATTGCGGTGTCGTGCGTAAGGGCTTGCGGCCAGCCTTCGTGCTGGTGGTGGGTGTTGGTGCTCCTGGGGCTGCTGCTGCTGATGTTGGTGCATTTGCTCGGGCTGTTGTTGTCCTTGGGCTGCTGCCGCTGTTGCTGCTGCTGTTAAGTGTGATATGGCGGAGAGGATGAATTGGGGGGACAATTTGTAGGGTGTGAGGGAGAGTGGAGGGGGG